>Ga0078972_1003157_pt1 | contig 50389 bp, 44 predicted proteins | sample YelNatPaOPGAMG01_FD_67568 | JGI IMG/M metagenome (GOLD analysis project Ga0078972, IMG submission 67568) | Hot spring thermophilic microbial communities from Obsidian Pool, Yellowstone National Park, USA - OP-RAMG-01 (SPADES assembly) (version 2) | ecosystem: Environmental > Aquatic > Thermal...
CTGCTTTCTTGGCCGTGCCTCCGAACAGATCCTTAAAGAAATAATACCAGCCGTTCCTGGCCCACCTGACCTGCTGCCTGTAGTATGATGAAAGTGTCTTCTGTGAAGGCGTTGATACATTAACATTGTAATTCTTAATTGCCCTGTAACCACTCCTTATGACATGGCTGGTAAGCTGGCGGTCATCGCCGGCAACGCTTTTCCTACCAAGGACCTTGTAGTCATAGAATTCACTCGACAGTATGAAAGGCTTTACTATTTCCGTTCTGTAAATTGCCGCTCCACCATCAAGAATCATGACATGCCCGTTGTGGTTCATTGCCTTTAAAATGACTTCCCTGCTCCTCTCAACGAACTCCGAAGCGTATGAGAGTACCCGACCATCTTCAATTATCCTTAGATTGGCTCCAACCCCTCCCACATCATCAGTGAAGCTTGAAAGAAGATCCTTGACAGCATTGGGTGGAAGAATTGTGTCACTATCGACGAACATCACGAACTGCGTCTGGACATAGTGCATTGCAAGCGAAAGTGCTTTCCTCTTTCCACCTCTCTGCGAAGTTGCCAGAAACATAAAAGAATGCCTCGCAGCTATATCAGAATAAGGATATGTGCAGCCATCGCCTACAACAATGACATTTGCCCCCTGTGACTGTACAGCAGACAGAACCTTATCAAAGAAGTCAGGATTTTCTTTATAAACAGGAACTATGATAGTTATATCGCCAGGTCCATATAAATTATCGTTCATGGATTGCCTGTAGTGGACAGATCTGTATGAGTTAACTATATAGAAAATTGTAGAAATCACAGAAAATACGGAACCAACGATAACTATGAGCAGGAAAAGATGCATATGATTCATTAATATCGCACATAGTTATTTAAGGAAATAGGTACAATTTTGCTGATAGCTAAACAAAAAAGACAAAAATTGAAGGCTTTCTCACTGAACATGAAAAATATTTATAAACGAAGCACAAAAGATTAATTATTGTTCATATGTTTAAGGTTAAGTTATATGTCCTTACAAAAGAATATACAAAAGAATAAGAAAGTTAGAAGAAACATTTTACTTGTTTTTGTGGTCGTGCTTTCTGTTATTTCGACATCATTTGTTTTCCAAAACCTTAATTCAGACGCTTCCAAAAGTAACAATTCTAATATTGCCACAGATGCAAACTCCAGCTCCCTTTATCTTGTAACTTTTACAGAAAATGGATTACCGACGGCTGCTTCAAACTCAGGATACGGGTCGCTTTGGGCTGTAAAGGTATCTGGGGAAATACACGAATCATCTACACCCACTATTTCAATGTATATGCAGCCTGCATCAAACATACCCTATAGCGTTGTTAATCTTGCAAATTATACTTCAAGTCCCTCAACAGGCACGTTTAATGTTTCAAGTTCTAACGTCGTGATAGATATAACATTCACTCCGATCGTCTATAATGTTTCATTCAGTGAAAATGGTCTACCTGCTGTAGGGTCTTCTACTGAATGGAAAGTAACCTTCAATGGAAATACAATTTACAGTAACTTAAGTGTAATTAGTTTGACTGTATCAAACGGAAAGTATAATTACTCAATACCAAATGAGTCCATCTACCTGCCATCACCCTCTTCGGGAACGGTAGTTGTAAACGGTTCCAGTATCATTATTCATGTTCAGTTCACTAACAACCTTGAAAGTGTTACATTCTTTGAAACAGGGCTTCCGGTATTTCAAGGGGCAACCTATTCACAGTGGTCGGTTGACCTTTCAAACAGTACGTCCAACTTCAGTGCATCGCAATCCAGTTTCAATAGCTCTATCGTATTTACTGTTCCCTCAGGTGACTATAATTATTCTGTATCTCAGGTACAATCCTATACCCTGATAGGTGGAACTGGTGTCGTGAGTGTCGCAAAAAAATTTACATCAGTTTATGTTTCATACCGGCCAACTTTATTTGGAGTAGAATTCCATGAATCTGGGCTACCATCAGTTACGCCACTTTGGTCTGTAACGTTGAAAAATCTGACATCTGGAAAGGCTACCACTGACTACTCTACCCAGACAAGTATTTATTTTAATGTGACCAATGGAAATTATGGTTTCAGCGTTTCAAGCATAATGGGATACAACCTTCTACCCTCATCTGGATATGTGAATGTCAGCAGTGGGTTTTACATTATCAAAATAAAATATACATCTACCTATGGCTTTGTCACATTCAACGAAAAGGGTCTTTTCTCAAATACTACATCTCCATCGGCTAGTTTTGGAAGCTATTGGTCTGTGACGATGATAAATTCCACCGGTTACCACTTTATTGAAGGCACAGACACGTTCAGCCTGACTTTCTGGCTACCAATCGGTGAGTATACTTACTATACTTCTAATGTCACTGGCTTTTCATCTGGAAATGAGACCGGTTCCATCCAGTTGACGGGTCAACTGAAGGAATACGTTAATTATACACTTACTGACACTATTTCCCAATCTACTGGAACACTTGCAGCAATAAACCTGTATGAACTAGGTTTACCTGCCGGCACAACTTGGAGCGTTGCTCTTTCGAACGACACAAGAAACGCAACCTCCCAGATAACTAGATCAGCCCTTATTACTTATTATAAGCCAAGTGGCAGTTATTATATCAGAATACTTGACAGTGGTTTTATGCATCCTAATCCCTCCTACATATATGTGACTGTGAATACAACAACTCAACATGTATATAATTACACCATTCATTTTAACTCAATTCTTGGTTACCTTAACTTTACAGAAAGTGGATTGCTCCATGGTACTCAATGGACTGTAGCTCTGAATGACTCATCCGGCATAATTGAAACATTTTCAACCTCTTTTAATAACATATCGATACCACTTATAAATGGTACTTACTTTTACATGGTTCAACCATCTTCTCCAAACATTAATCCTTTCGAGCAGGCAACTGGCTTTGTTTATATTTCTTCAACACATTCAGTTAGTTATCATGTTAATTTCTATTCAGATCAGTATACTATAACGTTCAATGAGCGCGGTTTGCCACAAGGTCAATCATGGCGCCTTGATATAATGAATCAAAGCGGAAGCATAGTCTCGTATTCTGAAACATCAGGGCAGGCTAACGTTCCTCTTATCAATGGAACATACAGGGTGTCAGCGGTTTCCTCAACTGGAGGTTTTCTCGCTAGCCCTTCTATTTTTACCTTCAATGTCAACGGATCATATTCATCCGAGATACAGCATAATGTTACCTTTGTTTCAAATGAACTTCAAATTTCATTTGTTGAAGCAGGGCTACCAACCGGTACGCAGTGGTCTGTCACGCTTAACGGTATACAGGAAGTCTCAAGCTTAGGTACTATAACATTTTCCCTTCCGGGGGGAACATATATATATCATCTTTCTTCAACGGGACAGTATTCCCCAACACAATCTATAGGGGTAGTTTCAGTAGGAAATAACAATAAGACGATCAAAATAGAATTCGTTTCTATCGTCAGCAAAGTTGTTTTTCAAGAATCATCGCTTCCTGCTAACTATACCTGGTCTGTTTTTGTGGATGGTCAAATTCTTGAGACGAACAGCCAGTCTCAATCAATTTATCTTCAAAACGGCACATATCAATTCCAGGTAGTGCAACAAGGATATTATTTCCCGACAACTCCTTACGGCTGGTTCACTGTATCAGGCACTTCTGATATTATCAAAATAAATTTTGTATCAATACAGTATCCCGTTGATTTTCAAGAACATGGACTACCTGTCGGAACTTCATGGACTGTGCAGATCACTAACCAAACTGGAATTGTAACTGTCTACACTTCAAATTCTACATATAACAACGTCTCTCTCCTAAATGGCTCATATTCCTTTAACATGCTTGAGACTGATTTCTATGTCTCAATCCCAGGTAATGGGACATTCAGTGTGAATGGTCAACCCATCACCCTGTCAGTTCAATATAAGATTTTTACTTATCAGGTTACATTCTCAGAAACAGGGCTCCCTAAGGGAGATACCTGGAATATAACACTCACATCTCAGTATTTAACACAAAACTACACATCGACTACAGCTGATTCTGCTTCATTTAATCTCGTAAACGGCACATACTCTTTCTATATAGTTTCACTGAACAAGAGCGTTAAACCTTCACCTATCAATGGAACATTCAATGTCGACGGGGTAAACCTTAGTGTACCTATATCATTCAGTCCAGTGCTGTACACTGTTCAGATACAGGAAGTTGGATTGTCTAAGAACGTTTCATGGAGTGTAGAGATTAATAATGTGACTTATAGTTCAAAAAGCACATATATTAATGTATCACTCACAAACGGTACTTACTACTTCACGGTGCTGAACGTAACTTCAGGATACACATTTTCTCCAGCCAGTGGTAAACTTATTGTCAAAGGGGCCAACATAACCACCAGGATTTCATATTCCCTAATTGTAACTGTCATTGGCCCACCGCCCGTCCCTCCTACTACCAGCTATAATACATTTATTGTCGTTGGCACGTTAATAGGGATCGGAGTAATTGGTCTCGGTGTTATAATGGCACTTTACTACCAGAGGAAAAAATCCTGATCAAAAATTATTTGAAAATTAGCCATTCTAATGATTGAGGGTGTCATGAATCCAATTTCCGTAGGCATGATATCTGCCAGACCCCGTGATGAGAATCCGGTATCAATGACAATAATGCCATCGAAGTTTATCTCATCCAGCAACTCCCTGAAAGATTTCAAATCCCTTACGGAACCGTCAAACGGTTTGAGAAAAGCCTGCATGTACTGATCCAGATCGATTGCAAGCTTCCTCGATTGATATATGTGAGACTTGAATAGATCCATCTGAGCGCTAATTTTTGATCCAGTGTCCCTGAGCATCTCTGTCAGGTGTTTGGTGCTATGTGTGCATCGATCTCCCTTGAGGCATAGGTCTTCTCCCAGCAATACTTTACAGACTTCAGTGGAACAGGATCCATGAACCATACAACTCAAAGGGTCGAGAGATTAGCGCTCCTGTCGGGGAAATATTTCTGCAGTCTTGCAATCAGGTCTCCTGGTAGTGAGTGTACAAGCTTTGAATTCCAGTATCCGCATATAAGCATGATATCATTCTCTTTCTCTGAGATTCCCTTCTTGATATTATCCTAATGTATTCAGAGACCTTGATGGCTTCCCTACTGGCACGATCGTATCTGGATGTGGAACAGTAGATGTAATAATTCTCATTGAGCAGCTTTGCCTCCAATAGGACATTGCGTTTCCTCCTTTCCTCTTTCACTATTTTCTTTACCCAGTCCTCTTTAAATCTTAATGGCGATTATAACCTGATACACCTTTAAGCCACAGAATACTGAGAAATTCTTAGAAGTCATGGGATTCTTTTCTCCAAAATCTGCGATTATAAGGTATAAAATTTGTAATTGTCTCTTATCATATTGACGATAAGGTTAAGAAAATTCATCATATAGATGACGGAAGATCTTTAGCATCTAAAAGCGAAAAAAAATGAACAGAGTCTAAAATCCAATGTCCAGCAACAACAAGATTGATATGAGATTAAAGTCACGATGATCGGCATAACCAAGTGGCAAAGATTTAATTAATGAAGTTATCTCTTGCTCAGTTAAGAATGTATGATTGATAAACTGGTTAAAGGTCTGAGGGAAAGAGACAGCGGTGTTGCAGTCGTGGTAGGAACCATAATGTTAATAGCCATATTTATTTCCCTCCTTACTGCATATCTAATTTGGTATATTCCATACCAGGGCACGTTCAACGAAGAGAATTATTATCTTGAAACACAATCTGCTTTCACTTCTCTGGAAAATAAGCTTAACACTAACTCCCTGGTACCAGGTGCAATAATAACACAGTCAATACCTATTGGAATAATGGGCGAGCCTCCATTCACAACTCAGACCGATACTTCAGTTATTTTTTCACATTCCTCATCAAACATGTTTTCCTTAAATCTTTCATTCAATGTTACTGTAAAAACCCAAAGCAGTAACGTTTCACGTAATTTCAACGAAGGTTTCGAGTCGTTTGGCCTGCTCGCGTCATCTGCACAAATGCAGTATCTTCTAAGTTATGGTTACGCTATAGAAAACGGGCTATTATTCAGGGATGAGGGCACACAATCTGGCCTTCTTTCTGGGACACATTTTGATCTAACAAATTCGTCAGACCATTTTTCATTGTACGCAGGAATATTGAATGTTTCTGGACCTTCTGAATCTGTGGGAGGATATGGGGCTGCGATCTTTCAATCTGAATTTTCTATCTTGGCCAACACGTCCTTAGCAGTAGGGCAGAACACATCTACTACCGGACTCAACCTGGTATCCGGAGCCATAACAAACATTACCTTGTCGAATATGACATATTTCATCAATGGAAGCATGTCAAGAGCCTTTGACTTTGGCCTAATCAGCGAGTACAATTCTTCCGCAGCAGCTAATTTTAGTTCCTGGACTTTTATGCATGCCTTGCAGATAAAACTAACTGGGGATTCATTGGAAATACACAATATCAAAAAGTTACAAATGAAGGTCTTAACAATCAATTATGGTGAACTAGACATTCTTGCACTTTAGGGGTCCCCTAAGATATTATATGGGCAAAAGCTGCGTTACTAATAGTTAAAATACTTAAATATAATTCTTTTTAATTGTTTGGTGATAGGGCGTAATGAGGTCGGTAAGCAGAAACACTGCGGATAAAGGAGTATCGGAGATCATAGGTACGATACTTATTTTTGCAATTGGTGTTTCATTTTTTACTTCTGTTCTGGCGTGGTACGTTCCAGTAACTGGAAAAGCCAATGATAGCAACTTTCAAGCTCAAACACAATCTTCGCTTGCCTCACTTATCAGCCAGTTAGAGTCCCAGTCTATACCTTCTGGATCAGTAATTTCACAGAATATTCCCATGGGAATATCTGGCGAACTTTTGAACCCCGCAACCTCAACGCAGTTACGATTTAATAATTCTGGGTTTTCCGTGAACCTTTCCTTCGATCTTAAGGTTGGATACAAACTCATTGGTAACAAGGAGCCATCTTCTGTTAGCAACGTAGTATTCAACACTTATCCCCAGATAACTGGAAAAGGTCCCGTTAATTCTTTTTATGATAAAAGAAACAATAATATTTACGTTACAGATTTTTGCTCCAATAGCGTTTCTGTGATTAACGCAACTTCGGGTACAGTCATAAAGAACATATATGCCGGAATTGAGCCTTGGGGCATTGCTTACGACAATTTTACCAAGGATCTCTACGTAACCGATTTCTATTCATATTACAACTCGATCACCAAGGCTAATTTTTCAACGATAACTGTCATTAGCACACTAAATAATTCGGTCGTATGTACTATCAACACAAATGGCGCTGACCAGTACCTTGATTCGCCCACAGGTATTGCATTTGATAATGTACAAAGCTCACCGAATCGTTTTCTACTGTTCATTTCAGACTATTATCATGTTCCTCCACCAGCAAATGCCCCTCCAGCTCCTCGACCACCTGGACCAGCTGGTCCAGGACCTGGCCAAGCATATTACGTCCCTTCCTTAACTGTGCTGGATCCAAGTAATCCCAATGATCCCAATGTAAGTCACCCAAGTATAATCACGAATCGCATACTGACTGCAGCACCCGCAGCTGGTCCTGCTCCCCCACCAGGAGGACCCGGGCCAAAACCTGGTCCACCACCAGCTGGTCCAGCTAGTAATTTGGGAGTCCCTCAACCCTTTGCAAGTCAGGTATTTGTATACAATTATACACCTACTGACGGAATCAGCCTAAACGATCTTGATGGTGCTGTTATAATAACTGAATATTATAACAACTCCCTTTACATTTTGGGTGACTATAACAGTTCTTCAAGTTCCATAATTCAAAACTATAATTATTACATAGGCGGGTCGTCACAATTTGCTGATCCTCTTGGAATGGCAATTGACCCCCAGAACGGTACGTTATATGTTGTAGATTACAATAACAACACGACGAATGCACCTATTGGACCAAAGCCCCCACAGCCACCGGGCCCTCCTCCAAACACTGGAAATGGACAGCCTGTGGGACCTCCACCTAATCCTGGTCGAGGCAGGCCACCTGGCCCGCCAACATCTAAGTCCTACAATGGGAATATAACAATCGTAGAACCATCGCTCATAAATGGTTCGCTTGAAGTGATTGGAACAATCAAAGTTCCCTTGTTTGAACCTACGAGCATTGCATATTTCAACAATACATTGTACATTACAGACTATGAGGCTTTTCACAACAGTACAGGACAGTACGATTATTCTAAACTTACGCTTGTTAATGCGACCACACCGTCTCTTAATTACACAATTAACACTAATGGATCACAGAAATTATTCCTTGATCCTTATCAAATAAATTATATCCCAAAATTGCAGAAGTTCATAATAACCATGAATGGCACAAATGCGATTGCAATTATGAATGCGACTCCTTATTCGCTGCATCCAGTTTTCAAGTTTTATTTTACGGGACTGTTTAACACTCCGATTGCGATCTCAGGGGTTTCAAACTATCTCTTTGTTGCTGACAGATCCTCTGATTCTGTTTCTGTTTACAGCCAATCAACGAATTCAGTCCTGCATACCTACGAGGTAGGTCTGACTCCTGATGCTATTGCTTACGTTCCTGTTACAGCTACATCAGGTTACGTTTATGTTGCTAACAATGCTTCCAATAACCTCACTTTGTTCACTTTTACCTCTGGATCGATGAAATTTGTGAAGAATATCCCGACCGGACCTGGTTCCCATCCAACAGGTCTCTTGTATGACTCAATTAACAACTATCTCTATATAATGGACACAGGAAATAGCAAGATTGCACTTCTAAGCAAACCGACTAATCCGACTTATTCCAATCCTGTTTGGGGAAAAAATTTCACCCTTAAGTCTGGAACAGACCCTTATGGCGCTGCCCTTGATCCACTTAAGAATATTGTGTTAGTGACAGATTTTGGTTCAAATACAGTTCAACTTATTTCAAATGGAACCTGTAAGAATTTTACTATTGCCAAACCCTACTCTGCTCCAATTGCTGCCACATTTGACCCACAGAACGATGAGTTCTATGTTGCAAACTTTGGAACTGATTGCGTTTCGATAGTGAGTCCTTCATTGATTAATTCTCAACAACCACCAGCACCAGCACTACCTCCTTCTTTTGCAGTAGGGCAGGGTCCAGATGGGATTGCGTATGACCCTTACAACGGTTATATTTACGTTTCTAACTTTTATTCGAACGATTCAACTCTTTATAACACGCAATCCTCTTCGGTCGTTGATACAATAGTGACCGGAGGTGGCCCTTCTGGAACATATCTTGGCCCAAACAATGGATACGTGTATATTTCAAATTATTACAGCAACCAGATCACAGTCATAGAAGGTGGAACGATAATATTCAACTCTTCTACTGCTGCGGAGAACCTGTTGGAAAACTTTGCCTCGAGCGGCGAAATTACCGATTCTGCTTATACACAGTTTATTCCACAGCAGGAGTATATAATCCAAGGTGGCAATCTAATATCTTACACGCCATCAAGCAATAATGCTACTGCTTACCTCAGCCTTCCACTCTCTCTTGTGGGAAATGTCAACAGCTCAGCGGTCAGGGTTAACGTTGTCAGCATCACCGGCCAAGACCAGTCTATATCCAGAAACGGCGGAACTCAAATTAGACTCCTCGCTGCCTCATCCTTAAATAACAGCTACTATCTGGGGCAGAGAATACTATACACCGATTTTTACCACAACTCATACTATGCTGACGTAATTGGCTTGAACATGACCAATCTCCTAATAACGATAAGCAGTAATTATATACAGGCATGGGACAACGTGCTTTATTCAGTTTTCAATAATACTAAACTTGTTGACAGGAACGCACCAAGCCAATGGGCGTTTTCGTCACTACCATTCACGGTTATTGTATCTGGAAACCAGCTTGCTTTGGAACAAACTTCCGCCTCTTATTCCATCCATAGCGTGAGTATCGTCTATTACCAGTTCCAGTTGGAGGAGTTGTAAAAATGGAGGATATTTCTTGAAGGGATCAAAAAACAATGATAGCGCCGTTTCCGAAGTGATAGGCTATATTCTTGTCTTCGCAATTGTTTTCAGTCTTCTTAGTGCAGTTGTTGCAGTATACGTTCCTGATCAAGGGAAATCCAGCGAACTTGCTTATCAGAGCCAGACTGAATCAACAATGTCTTCTTTCATGAGCAGCATTATAACGTCTGAGTATTCACCAATTGGAACTACCTTTTCGCAAAATTTCCCCATGGGTATAAAGGGCGAATTCTTCTCAGGTACTCAGGATACGAGCCTTGGATACAATTACAATGGTTTGCAGGCTACTCTCTCATACAATGTGTCTGTAGGTTATAACTATCCAAGTTCAACACCAATAGATCTTATCAATAACACTATTCTAACAAATATATCTATCGGCTCTAAACCAATGGCTCTTGCACTGGACACACAGAACGACAATATATACGCTTTAAACTATTATGGCGGTTCAATTTATGTTATAAATAGCACAAACAACAAATGTCAAGTTATCAAGAATGTATTTCCACTGGATACATACGCGATTGGTGCAGCCTATGATCCCGTCAATGACGTTCTCTATGTTGCCCTTCAGAGCGGAAACACGTCCCTGAATGGAATTGCTGAATATCATATATCAACAAATGTAACGACATATTTTCCAATTGCAAATATACCTTACGATGTTGCGTATGAACCTGCAACCGGAAACATATATTTCACTACTTATTACAACCTGAGCCAGAACCAACCTGGTCCTCCTCCACCACCGGGATCAACCATCGGGGGAGGTATTGTGTATGCTCTAAATGCAACTCAAAATGTCATAATAGGGGCAACATACGTCCCCGGCTATATTTCTGGTCAAGGACCTGGACCACCACATCCTCCCGGTCAGAAGGTCAATAATGATTCTATCTATCCAACAGGCATCGCTTATGATCCTTCAAACGGTTTGCTATACGTTGACGATCACAACGGTACAAATCTGTATGGTATAAATCCGGTTACTGATCAGGTTTCCTACAGTAATTCAAATATTCAGGCACCATGGAGTCAAGCGTTTGATTCTGCAAGTGGTGTAATATATGTCACTCAGTCACAGATTTCTACCCTTCCGCCTCCGCCGCCTGGTCCAGGTCCTGGTCCTGGTCCAGGTCCTGCCCCGCCTCCTAAAGGGGATATTAACCAGGTATCCATGATTAATAGCAGCAACAATAAATGCATAGGAACCATTACTTATCCATTCAGTAGCGGTAACGGTGCAGCGCCTGCAGGGATTGTCTATGATAATTCAAATCACCTTCTGTACGTTGCTGGTTTTTCATCAGGTGACATATACATTCTTGACGGTGTGAATAACACATATACTGGAAAATTTTTATCGCTTGGGATTAACTCAGAACCTGGATATGGGCCAAATTCTATGTTATTTGATCCATACAATGGCTATGTTTATGTTGCTGATTTTGGAAGCGGAAATATAAGCGTCATAGATGGAAGCACAGTTTTGAAGAACTCTATTTCTTTCACAGGATCTAATTTGCCAACTAATGATAAGCTACACGCCTTTGGAGAAATTTTTGCATATGGTCCTACAAACTTTATTACTCCATATAATTTCACCATGGAGGACGGAACCGTAGTCTCACAGGCTTTCAATACAAATTCTGAAGGTAGTGTTACAGGGACCCCAGTTTCACTGAACGGTTCATCGAATTCTATATCGCTGTCTGCGGACATAATGTCATTTCTTGGTTACAACAGTTCAATAGGCTCTTCATCACCACAACTCATAAATATGGTACTTGATAATGTATCCTCGCTTGCTCTCTCGGTGGGAAAAACCTTTAACATTGGAAATTATAGCAGCACGCTAATCCAGGGCGTTATAACTGCTTTGGTGACATTTATTACTGTACAGTCTTTTAATTACATTATTAAATCCTCTGCAGCTGGAATTATCTCTACTGCTCTCTATCATCTATACAACAACACAACGGGAAATGCTCCTGCAAATTGGGTATTTTCCAACTTCCCGTTACATGCTTCTCTCTCTGGTAATACACTCACAATAAGTCTAATTCCTCATGCTGTCTTGCATGTTCAATCTTTACTGTTGCGGTATTTTGTTGTAAATAGCGGCTTGTAATCCAACATTTATTGTGAAATACATTGGGTTATGCAACACATCTTTAGAATACCGTATTTACATGTAATGGTTTTTCCGAAATTTGCCAATCATGGGTCTATGCTAAATGGCATCTGAGTCGTATGTTATTACAAGATTAAGCACTCTATAATTAGTTTGTTCTCTCCCCGGTATTACCTAAACATAATAATATGACAAAGCCTTCATGGTAGTTGTGGAAATATCGCCCATCGATTACAGATATGGACGGATGGAAGTCAAATCTATTTTTACCCAGGAAAACAGGTTGAAAATGATGCTCCTTGTAGAGCACGCCGTTCTCGAAGCCAGATCTGAGTTAGAACTTTTGCCAAGGAAGGTTCCTGACGATCTGAAGCGATTGATTGCATCATCAGCATCCATGCTAGAAGAGATCAACAGGGAGGAGAGCATAACCAGGCACGACGTCATGGCAATCATAAACGTTGTGAACCGCCACAGTAAGGGCCTGGGCGAATACCTTCACTCTGGAATGACCTCAAACGATGTCAATGATACAGCGACCGCACTGCAGTTGAAGGCTTTTCTTTCGCTTTATGTGAAGAGCTTGAACCGTCTGTTACTTTCTATTTCAAAAATAGTCAAGGATCATGCCCTATCAGTCATGATGGGTAGAACACACGGGCAGCATGCCAGTCCGGTCACACTTGGACTGAAGATGTCTGTTTATCTAGCAGAAATGAACAGGCATGCAGAAAGGCTCCTGCAGGCATATCCCCGAATACTCGTTGGCAAGATACGCGGCCCGGTTGGAACGGGTGCAGGGCTGGGAGCAAGAGCGCTTGAAATTGAGGATCAGTCCCTGAATATCCTTGGTTTGAGTGTTGAGGAAAATTCTACCCAGCTTATTGGCCGCGACAGGTATATCGAGTTTCTCTCCCTTCTTGTTAATATAAGCGCAACAATTGAACGTCTTGCTACTGAGATAAGGAACCTGCAGCGACCGGAGATTGCAGAGATAGGCGAAGGATTTGACAGGAAAAGTCAGGTAGGTTCAAGCTCAATGCCGTCAAAAATGAACCCGATAACATCTGAGAACATCTGCAGTCTGGCAAGGCTCATACGCGGCTTCCTGACTCCACAAATTGAGGGTTCAATATTATGGCATGAGAGGGACCTTACTAACAGCGCACTGGAAAGGTTCACTATACCATATACATGCATTCTTTCTGATTACATTGCGGTAAAATTATCCGAAGTTCTCGAGAATCTGTGGATAGACAAAAAGAGGATGCTCCAAAACATTCTCAGTGATCCCATGTCGATGTCCGAATCCGTTGTCTTTGCACTAACCTCCAAGGGTGTTCCAAGAAGCGAGGCGCATGAGCTTGTACGCAAGGCCTCAATGCATTCAAGATCTCCTGATGATTTTCCAAGGAATATTATAGAATTTGCTGGGAACAAGATCACGGATCGCGAACTTGCCTATGCACTTGACCCGAAGAACTTCATTGGCGCAAGCAAGGTAATATGCTCCAGGACCTTGAAGCGGAATGCCAGAATGATGCGAGACCTTGATAAGATGGGAGAGGTTCTGGTTTCATGAGTATCCTTGAACCTCCTGTGAACCTGAAGGCTTCCATACTGCAGATACTTGCAGCGAAGGATAGCACAATCTCAGGCATACATAAAGCCCTCAAGGAACAGGGGATCGAAGTTCATCGGCTTATTCTGACGGGTTACCTCAGGGCGATGAAAGATCTCGAGATCCTTGATGAACGGGAAGTAAGACCATCAAAACTATATTCATTAAGCACTAAGACAACATCGGATATCTATAGTACAGTGGGGAAGGTCGCCACATCCATCGACGAGGACAAGGCGCCGGAGATAGCGCTAGGGATCCTTAGCACTCTGTTCAACCGTCCCATCTTTATCCGTGAAATAGAGCGCTGTGGCCTGATTTCCCCCCGAAAGTACCAGAAGGTTGTTCCTCCTGATAGAATAAAGTACATCGAAAAACTTGGCGCAGCGGGTGTTGCTGTTCCCCCAAATAGCATTATGATTGAACCTGATGATACATTCAAGATCCCCGATGACGTTATGGTCCGTTTACTCTTTGAAGCATTCAACCTGAAACGCTACTCGCGGGAGTCCAACCGTTCTCCGCAGCAGACCCTGTGACTTAGCATGCATATATTGCTGCCAGAGCTAGGAAAGGGTTAAATCACTATGTTAAATGCACCAATGTTGAAAAGACTAGGAGGCGGATCGGCCTATACAGGTAAACTCCCTGAAGGCTGCATTCTCTGTGCAAAAGGGGGCAAGATGGTCCTCTTCGTTTCGGGCATATGCGATGCCAAGTGCTTCTACTGCCCGATCTCATCTGAGAAGAAGATGCTGGATGTAATGTTTGCAGACGAAATGCCGATAAGGGACATGCGTGATGCAATTCTAGAGGCAAACATGATCAGCGCGACCGGCACCGGAATCACTGGTGGCGACCCACTTAAGTTCCATGAACGCACATCCGATTACATCCGGATGCTGAAAGCTGAATTCGGCACCAGGCATCATATTCATCTCTATACCATAAGCGGTTCCAAGGAGGCAATAGACTCTGTTGCCGCAGCCGGATTGGATGAAATCCGTTTCCATCCTCCTGAGGAGATATGGAAGTACATGGATCGATCCATTTTCAAGCAGCGCATTAAGTGGGCGAGGGACAACGGTCTCTCTGTTGGAATAGAAGTACCTTCTCTCCCTGGCAGGGACGAGGACATGAAAGCGCTCATTGAGTTCAGCGAGCGCATGGATCTTGATTTCATCAATCTCAATGAACTTGAATTCTCAGAGACAAACTTCGGCAATCTACTGGGAAGGAATTACACAATAAAGAATGATTATGAATCCGGCGCCAAGGGAAGCAGAGAACTTGCCCTGAAAATGGTCAGGCAGTTTCCAAATCATACGGTGCATTACTGCTCTGCAGCATTCAAGGACGGTGTCCAGCTGAAGAACCGCCTTAAACGTCGGGCTTCGAACATTGCAAGAAGGATAGACATTGTTACAAAGGATGGAACCATACTGAAGGGAATAGTGGACAGCACTGATCTCCAGGAAGTAGTAGAAAACCTGAAATCAGTTGGAGTACCTGAGGAAATGTTCTTTGTCAACCCCAAGAAAAAAAGAGTAGAGATTCCTACCTGGATTATACCGGAACTGAAGAAGCTTCTCGATTATAGCTTCTATGAAGTTGAGGAATACCCGACATGGGATGCCATTGAAGTGGAGCGCCTGAAACTATAGGCCTTGAAAGGAACATTTGAGTTCCAGGTATCCGCTGCTTCCGGTCCAGACCTTCCTGGAATCGCTTATTTTAATGCTTCCAAGCCCGCGCATTCCAGTCACGAATGATTCATATTCGCCGCCTTCGCCCAGCGGGTTAACCCCATATTTTTTTTCAACTGCAGCGATATCTGAGATGAAGTCCCTATCAATGCTGCGGCCCAGATAACTTTCGTCAAGTCCTTCTGCCGAGACGGATACTATGATCGCATCAATTTTCCTGAGCAACAGTTCCTCAAGCACGAGGTATGGATTGAGGCGCCAGAGAGGAGCAAAGGATATCATACCTTCCAGTGTGCACAGCCTCTCAATCCTCGAATGCTGGTAATCTGACGCAGTTGCTCCGGATATTATTGCCTGTACACCGTTCCTTCGCATGATAGCAAAATATGAATCAAACTCGCTTTCAGCTATCTCAACGGAATCAACGCCAAGCAGCCTTGAAGTAAGACTGGCATTTCCTATATTTGGAACATGAAACATCATGCTGTCAGTCTCCGGTTTAACGATAAGAGAATGTTCAATCTCCATGCCGTTCTCCATCGCAATAATAGCCGATAAAAAGGAATCCTTGCCACCCGATAACAGAGAGACGGCTTTCACATAAGGGTATATCAAACTTTTATATTTTTATGTCATTACTGTTTGATAATAATGGTAGAAGTTAACTCAAAGGCACCAGACTTTAAACTGATAGACTCAAACCTCAAGCAGAAGACACTTGCCGACTATAAAGGACACAAGACAGTGCTACTATTTTTCCCGGGTGCATTCACAGGTGTATGCACGAAGGAAATGTGCACAATCAGGGATTCAATGTCGAAATTCAACAACCTTAAGGCAAAGGTTGTCGGCATAAGCGTGGATCAGCCCTTTTCGCTTGCGCAGTTCGCCAAGGAGAACAACCTTAATTTCGATCTGCTGAGTGATGCTACGAGGGAAGTATCTAAGAAGTACGGTTCACTTCACCAGGACTTTGTTAATGTCCCAGGTCTCACCGCTTCAAAGAGGTCTGTATTCTTACTTGATGGGGATGGTATAGTCAAATACAAATGGGTATCCGATAACCCTGGCGTTGAACCCAACTACGCAGAGATTGAAAAAGAACTCTCGAAGTTCTGATCCCAGATGAACAAAGAGATGGCCAGGCGCCTGATAGCCATTGCAATTTCCGGCAGACGCGGTGCCAATTCTCTCACTAAAGCAGAGATGGTGAAGGAGATAGCATTCAAGCGGCATCTTCTCTCAACTGAGGATGTGGAGAGGCTCTGCGACGAAAGCCTGAAGGAAGGGCTCCTGGCTGAAAAAGAGGGCAGACTTGTTCCAAACTTCACAGTTTCAGGTATCTCGGTCCCTCTTGACTTCTCCGTTTCGGTACAGGATCTATTCTCTGCCGATCTCGACAGACCTTTATCTGACAGGCTTCTTGATTATGCCGCCTCAACGGGCAAGGTCTCGAAGAAGGAAGCCATCAGGATGGCAGGTGACTTCCTGCATGGAATGAGCTACATGGATTTCGAAACTGCCCTTCTTGCTGTACTGACGGATGCTGGGATAGATGTTTCTGAATTTGTTAAAGAAATTATTTAGCCAGGATCTTAGAAATTCTTCCAGCAATCTGCATTGCTTCATCGACATTCTCCATTTCCATTGCAATGTCGGAAGCAAGATCATAAACAGATGAAACATCCTCAATAAAACTTTTCCTGTCCTTCTTCGCTTTAATGTTCAGTGCAAATTTTTCTGCCTCATCTATCAGGTTCATCGCATCGGCTAGAACCTTAGCTGGGTCAGATTCCTCTCTCTTCATCGTTAAAAGGCCAACGGATGCTTCAAAGTACGTAGCCATGTTACCGTTCTTCTTTGCCAGTTCTGCTGCCTGTGAGTAGGTATCGACTGCTTCCTTCTTTCTCCTCTTCTGACCGGCAAGAAGATCTGCCTTTGTAGTCAGCAACTCAACGTATGCTTCATCGTCCTTGAGCTCCTGTGCTATCTTGATAGCCGAGTCCAGGCGTTTCTCTGCCTCAGCTGACTTGTTGCAGTCCATCTCAATAAATGCTGAATAGAGAAGATCGTTCATCATCGCCTCTTTTGAATTATTCTTCTTATGGATCTCGAGTGCCTTATCAGCGTATGGGAGAGAATTCTCATCTGTCTTTGGATTCATGCCGTAATATGCCTGTGAAATGGCTGTATAAAGATCCGCTGCCTCATCAGTGCTCTTGCCTTCGAACTCAGGTTCAAGTTTTGAAAGCTCCCTAAGCGCATCAAGGTTCTTCCCCTTGTCCAGCAGGGCAAGTCCCGTTTCCATTGCTTCCTTTATGTCGGTCATCTGGCTGGCGATCATCGTTGGAAGCTATTTATTATTTTTTTCCAGCGATGCAAGAATGCGCTTTGCATTGGACGGCGATATGTCGCCCGATTTTACCATCTCGTCCACGACACTTTCGATAAGGTTATCTGGTGAACCTGCGCTTATGGCTATATTCCTTGCATGAAGCTTCATGTGCCCCTTCTGTATCCCTTCGTTTGCAAGTGCCCTGATCGCCGAAAAGTTCTGAGCCAGCCCAACCGCAGCAAGTACATAACCGAATTCGCCTGAGCTCCTCACGTCAAGTATTTTCTTGGCAACTGTTGCTTTGGGTGATACGCTCGTTGATCCGCCAAGGATACCGACAGCCAGGGGGAGCTCGATGCTTCCAACAAGATCGCCATTACTGTTCTTTGAGTATCTGGTTAGTGAGTGGTAGCCACCGATGGAAGCAAACGCATGAGCCCCAGCCTCCACTGCACGCCAGTCATTCATAGTTGCGAGGAGAACTGCGTCAACACCATTCATAATGCCCTTGTTGTGTGTTGCTGCCCTGTACATGTCGAGCTCGGCAAACCTGTATGCCTCAAGTATTCTGTCGACGCCATTCTCGCCTCCGATCGCTTCCTTCTTGAAAACTGCAGATGCATATGATCTCCTGTGAATGCTCAGGTTACTCAGTATCCTGAGATTGATCCGGCCACCAGTTATCTCCTGCAGCAGTGGAGATATATGTTCACACATCGAGTTGACGATATTTGCGCCCATTGCGTCCATCACATTGACAAGGAGATGCACGATGAGCATCCTGTCAGAAGATCCAATTATCCTGCATTCCAGGTCCATGGCGCCGGCACCGCTCTCTCTCAGTGTCCTGCTCTTCTCATTCGCCGTTTTTAGGATTGCGTCCTTGTTGCGCATGATCCTTATTATTGCTTCTTCAGGTGAATCGAGATCCAAGATCTGTATCTGTCCAATCATTATTGGATCCGTCGAGTAGCCGGTGAATCCACCAGAAAGCCTTGCAACTTTTGCTCCATTTGAGCAGGCTGCAACGACCGATGCCTCTTCAATTGCCATCGGTATCATGTAGTCTTTGCCGTTGATGAGAAAGTAAGTTGCAATCCCAAGGGGGATCTCTGCAACACCAATAACATTCTCGATAAGCCTGTCTACCCTGTCAAGTGAGATTGCTCCCGATGATGAGATATTGGCGATCTCCTCCTCCGAAAGGTTCAGGAGATCTCTGAGAAGCGATAAGCGTTCTGCGGTGCTGAGCTTATGAAATCCCGACACAGCGGAGTTATTCTTCACATCTCCCTATCTGATAAGCATATTTAATTATCACTTGATGCTGAGACTCTTCAATAAGCACTTTAGATCCATGTAACATGTCAGCTATGTCAGTGAAACTATTAATTACCTCCCAGCGATATGTTTTTTTCTGATGATTAAAAATCGGAGTATTGCGTCCATTGACGACATTTCTGAGGACGAGATGATAGAAGTTTTTGACGTTACCGAGAGAATGCTTTCTGCGCTTGAATCCCAGAAGCGGCTTACCTCTATGGCAGGAAAGATTATGGCCACTCTCTTCTTTGAGCCCAGCACAAGGACGAGACTGTCATTTGAGAGCGCGATGAACCGTCTCGGTGGCGGCGTGATAGGTTTTTCTGATGTAAAATCCTCGTCAGTATCAAAGGGTGAAACACTTGCAGATACAGTAAGGATGGCAGAATCATACTCGGACATAATTGTGATACGGCATCCACTCGAGGGGGCAGCAAGGCTTGCATCCAAGTTCACTGCTCGACCCATAGTCAATGCAGGCGATGGATCCGGCCAGCATCCGACACAGACTCTTCTCGATCTCTTCACGATAAAGAAGGAGATAGGTCGGCTGGACAACCTGGATATAACGCTCGTGGGAGACCTGAAGTATGGAAGGACAGTTCATTCTCTCCTCCTTGCGCTTGCAAGGCTTGATGCAACAGTTCACCTTGTATCTCCTCCAAGCCTCAGGATACCACATCATGTGATATCGGCAGTCAAGGATAAGATTGATATTACCGAGTTTGACGACCTTTCCAGGGTCATACGTGATACGGATGTCCTCTATGTCACCAGGATACAGAAGGAGAGGTTTCCTGACACCGAAGAGTATCAGAAGCTCATTGGTTCCTATTCTATAGATAGCGGAACGGTTTCAATGATGAAGAAGGATTCCATTATAATGCACCCTCTTCCAAGGGTGGATGAGATTAAACCTGAGGTCGATACACTTCCGCAGGCCAAATATTTCAGGCAGGCATTCTACGGTGTTCCGGTAAGAATGGCACTCATAACACTCCTTCTTGGAGGTGATCTCTGATGGACAAAACACTCCTGATATCAAAGATACGGGACGGTACAGTCATCGATCATGTAAAGGCTGGTATGTCTCTCAAGGTTCTTTCAATCCTGAATATCACCGGCAAGGAACAACTTACGGTGAGTGTAGGCATGTACGTACCGAGCAAGAGGCTTGGCTTCAAGGATGTCGTCAAGATAGAGAAAAGGTCTCTTGAAAGGCCCGAACTGGACAGGATCGCACTCATTGCTCCGGATGCATCCATAAGCATAATACGTGACTACGAAGTCGTCGAGAAGTTCAGCGTTGCACTGGAGGACAGGGTCGTTGGTATAATAAAGTGCTCAAACCTCAACTGCATATCCAACACAAGAGAGCCGATAAAACCTGAGTTCTTTGTAAGAAGCAGAAAACCACTGGCACTGGAATGCATATATTGTGATAGGGAGATGTTTGAGAGTGAAGTGCTGTCCTCACTCTAATTTATAAAATTTAGATAAATGGATTTTTCATTTCTGAAGCTATCTCACTTAAAATAGCTCCATACGTCTTCAGGTCTCTGCAGATAACGTCGTTGACCCTGTCCATCGCCATGAAGGAAGCAAGTGGATCAAGTCGCATCTCCTTGCCGAGAAGCAACTCGTTATCATAGACCTTGACATTTGAGTCATGGCTCATAAGCTCGATAATGGCCTTATCAGCCAGGAATCTCTGCTGCTTCTGACTCTTCTGTGGTTTGACAACAACGCTCATGTGTGGTATACCCCTCTTCTTGAGAAGTTTCGCAAATTCGACGTGCATCGTCTGCCCGAAGTTTCCTCCAAAGCCTGTTACCAGGATGAAGCCAGACGACTTGTCCATGTTGCTCAATATCTGCTCAGCAAGAAGGTGAGGAGAAGACTCGAACTGTGTTCCGCCTACCTTTATTGTATTGATCTTGTAAAAGACGCTTTCAAGAGCCATCCCATTTCCTGCCGACTTCGATATTCCAGATCTGTTCTCATCGAGATCGACCTCGAAGTATGATGCCCTGTGGAACCATCTTCTCTTCTCCTTGGCCGGTTTTGGCTGTGCATCACTCAAAACCACCGAGTGGAAATTAATCTTGCCTGTCTCGAACGGCAGAACTTTCTTCAATATCCTTGCGCCCGCTTTTCCGAAAGAGACAAATGTTGTGTCGTCCCTCTCTTCGAAATACTCCTGTACAACTCCTACTATCCTGTCCCGTATGTATTTCGGGTCCATCATTTCTGTTTCACTTCTTTCCATTTCTCAAACACCTCTCATTCTTTCTTGTATTCTCTTATCTGGAAGCTCTTCCTGTCGTCACTGACTATACTTTCATACTTGTCAAAGACGTGCTCAGCTTCCCTGAACTTTTCCAGTTTGCGCTCTATGACTCTTGCGAAGGAACCGTCGCTTTCAAATTCCGTTATTATGGAAGAAACAGCATCCTCGAGATCACTGTATAACCCCATTGAGACTGACTTTTCAAGCCATTTTTCTGTAAGTCCCCTAAGCTTTACGCAGACTTTTCCATTCTTGGTGTCCTGTCCCATTCTTGACTGTTGTATGTAACGAAGGCATGCACTTCTGATAAACTCTGATCTGGTACCCAGATCCTGGCGACTCTCCAGAAATTCGTCAATCTCTGCCAGAGACTCTTTTGATATCCTTATTGTTATCTTTTCATCTTGGTCCATATGAATTGTCATGTGATTGAATAGGAAGTATATAAATATTTTGCAGGTTGCCATACATCTGCCATACAAACTGATTGAAATGCCATACATAACTAATTTTCAAGAATTAGTAATTTACGGCTTATGCGCGCATCTGAGATGACATCTACAAAAAAAATGACATGACAGCTCTCGCCAAAAGGAGTTTAAAATAATAGATATTCAATAATAAGCCAATTTCTTGGTAATATTACTTCCCATGTTTCTTTCCTTTTATAGGTTGGAGAGGTTGCTTGGGATCATCTGTTTAGAAGTCGTATATATTACGAAAATGAAAAAGCGCTAAACCTATAATATGCAGTATGATGTAGTGCACATAAGAGGGGAGGTCAATAATATGGGTGAAGATATATATTCAAAATTACTCGACAAGGCTGAAGGTACATTCTCAACTTCAATAAGAAGCCAAAGAAGACTCAAAATTCCAGAACCTGATATCATATATGAGGGCAAAGTCACCATAATCAGGAACTTTGCATCCGTGATAGAGATGCTTAATCGGGATCCAAAAATATTCATAAAGTTCTTGACAAGAGAGCTGGGCATAGGTATCTCCATGGATCCACCAAGGCTCATTATCAACAAGAAGGTCGACCAGGAGACAATAAGGAAGAAGCTCGAGCAGTTCCTGCAGATATATGTGGAGTGCTATGAATGCGGATCGCCGGACACAGAGATCAAGAGGGTTGGGCGCGTAGACGTGCTGGAATGCAAGGCATGCGGTGCACAGCATGCACTCAAAATGACCAAGGATATCAACCAGAACGAATCTACGGTTGAAGAAGGCAAAACATATAGCGTAACGGTTAATGAAATTGGACAGTCAGGTGAAGGCAGGGCTAATTTGCGTGGATTTACGCTCATTATCCCGGGTGCCAAGAAGGGTGAAACAATCAAGGTATTGGTCAAGAGGATAAGGAAGGGCACCGCAATCGCCGAGAAAGTGAAAGAAGACTGATGCCTAGTCACAGGGACAATTATCTTATTATTGATACTAACGTCATAATATATGCAGCTGATCGAAATCTTGACCTTATGAAGGCAGTACAATCGATGTCGCAGCCATACACTCCTGTTATTCTGGATTGCGTCAAGAAAGAACTGAAAGGACTGACCAATTCTGTCCACCTTGCGAGCATCGCACTGGAGTTGTCAGAAAGGATCGCGTCACTGGAATCCACTGGCTCTGGTGATGATTGCATCATGGATGCGGCTATTACTCATTCTGCCGCTGTCCTGACAAACGACCGGACACTGGCCAGGGCCTTGAAAAATATAAAGATAAGAACGTATTCTCTCAGGCAGGGCAGGTTAATCGGGTAGAAACTTATGACATCAAGATCAAGAATTTATGAGGTACTCAAGGAAATCAAGAAAGCATCCAACGAGAGGGGATTTGCCAAGATTTCGTCAACAAAACTTGCCGAACGCCTTGGGATGAGCCAGCAGTCAGGATCTATCTACATCAATTCTCTCCTGAAGGAAGGCTATATTGAGAGGCAGCTAAAGTCTGGCGGCCAGCATATATACCTGACGGAGAAAGGACTCGGTGTTCTTTACACCGAACTAAACGATCTGCTTGAGATACTTGATGGAGAACAGTCTCTGCAGATTCGGGGCAGCGTTAAGAGCGGTCTCGGTGAGGGGAGGTATTACATCTCACGTGAAAAGTATGTCATACAGTTCAAGGAAAAACTGGACTTTGTGCCTTACTTTGGAACACTTAATATTGTTGTAGACGCAGAATACAAAAGCCACTATGCCAGGCTTCGTGCTGCCGCAGGGATTAAGATCAATGGCTTCGAAGCAGACGGAAGAACATTTGGCCCCGTCAAGGCATTCAGGGCAACCATATTCCAGACAGAGTGTGCTGTTATTATGCCGGAGAGAACCGTACACACGGATGTCATCGAGGTCATATCCACAGAATACCTGAGAGAAAAATACGATCTCAAGGATGGAGATCCAGTAACTATATCTGTTTCACTAAAGGATTAGAACGTAACATCAAGCTTCCCGCTCTTGATGTCGGCAATAACTGAATCTACCTTTTTGGTGACGCTTTTTGAGTCCATGCCGCATTCTAGGAGTTCCATATAGACTTCGAACTTCTCATCCTCCCGCTGGCTTGCATTATTGTAAACCTTGATGTAACCGCAACTCCTGTCTGCGTCAAAATTCAGCTTATAGTAAAGCTCCACTTCTATCTTATGATCATCGAGATCAATGGTCTCATGTAAAAGATCTTCCACACCACGTAATGGTGAGATTCTAAAAAACCTATTCGTAGCAGAAAATAGGATAATAATTACTTTGATTCGAACTGTTTGGCCCTCGTAACACGGGCTAGCAGGTGCCTGTCAAAAGCCTCAAGCGATCTGAGAAAAACGGACTGTACATCTTCTGTCTGTCCGAGTTCTTCGGAATATTTGGTGGTAAGGGCAAGTGCCTGTTCAGCTATAGGGGCAAGATACTCGACCGAATGCGACAGGAACGCCTTTACCTCGTCCGGGATCCATTCATTATCCAGAACAGACGGAGCAAAATAAGGCAGCTTAGCGCCTGCCTTTGAAAGCATTGGCGAATATACCAGATCCATCAGGTTGAGAGATGACATGATCTCCAGCCATTGATCATTCTCGGCTATGCTGTTCCATAACCGGACTGAATGCAGGGTCGGCGGTAATGGCATTGAAGATTCCAGTGTTTCTACAGGAATACCCACGCTCTCTGCCATATCCTGGAGAAGAACCATCTGTGACTGCACCTGGCTATCATCAGCAAGTTCAGGAAATACGAGTTTTGCCTCAAGCTTCTGGACCTCAATCTTATCGCTCTTAGCCATAGCGAATGAGAAGGATTTGACCCTTTGCTTCAGATAATAACTGTACTCGATAGCGTAACCCTGGAAAATAGATTTCTTGGGTTTCTGCATGGATTCTATGAAGGGATGAGGCTTGTCCTGGAAAAATCTCTGAATAAGCTTGGAAACTATCCAGTCAGAAAGGTGACCCTTCTCGTAGACGAAAATCCCTTTGACTTCGTTTGTGAAATCTGCCGAAAGCCAATTCGCACCAGGCAGGTAATATTTAACGAATTCTAAATGGGGAGTATCATTACGCTCACAATTCTGTGCCAGGTGGCGCGACAGCATCTGGTAATCAAGCTTATTGTATTTTTCACCACAAACGGGGCACTTCATCTGCAACCAATTCTCCATTGATTAATAGTCTTTTACTCAGATACGAAAATATAAAAGTGTAAATAAAACCTCGCATCAAAACTTATCCTGCGAATAAGATTTTTCTAATATTATAACCAGAAGATCATGAAACAGATAAGGCCCTATCTCCTGTTGGCGCTAATTTCAGTCAGGGATATGAGTTCCCTGATCTCATGCTGAAGGTTCAGCCCAAGGTCTTTTTCTTTCATCAGATCTTTCAGAAATGCATCAGGGTCCGTCTTATAGGAGAGCAGCTTGTTCAGTGCCTTTATGAAACCATCGATCTTTCTCTGTGTTGGTTCTGTCCTGTCAATTTTTCTCTCTACATTCCCGGTATTTATCCTGCCGATAAGGTTTACGTAAAGAGCAGCTGTCCTTATTTTCTTTGGATCTGTACCGAACTTCCTGGAATACATCAGCTTATACAGGTACAGCTGGAACCTGTGGTCCGAAATGTAGGCATCATTTTCGTAGGCATCTGTCTTGTAATCCGCGATAATTACCTTTCCATCGTTTGATGTGAAGACTGCATCCAGCTTTCCAGTAAACATCAGATGGGCATATTTGGGATCAACGGAATCAAAGATCTCCCCGACGGGTAGCTTTATTGACATCTCTGATGCGGTCAGTCTCGCATTGAATTCTTTCTCTATCTCAGCAACAGCACTCTTCAGATTCTCAAGGGCAGCCTTGTGGTCATCAGGCACGTCCTTTATCTCCTCTCCACGGAAAAGCATCTCCGCATAGTTGTGGATTGCAGTACCCTTCGTCATGCCTCTTGACGGCTCCCTGATATTGAATATATAATCCTTCAAAAAGCCGAAAGGCGACTCTATTCTACTTATCATTGAATAAGATAGGGAGAAATTGGACTGGAAGTAAGACCGGATTGACTCTCTCAGCCACTCCACACCCTGTTTGAGTGTACTGCGTGCCTCATCCTTTCTTCCATGTACAAAGTGCTGGTATGCCCTCGAATACAACTTTTCCATCTCTCCTGAAGCAGTTTCCTGTGAGAGTGTTCCCGTATCTGAGGTCTCGGGATCAACGTACCTTGCGGAAAGCCTCTGGGGGATCAGGATTGAGAGATCGGTCCTAGCCCTTGTCACCGCGACAAAGTCGACCCTTGAATCTTCATACCTTAGATCCTGCTTGACATCTATACCTTTTGCAGCCATTATTATTGCCCTTGTTATAATATCTATAAACGTGGTACGCTCAGATGAATTGGATGGAACATATATCACCCGGTCAAATTCCATGCCCTTTGCCTTATGTACTGTTGTGAGCACCAGCCTGCTTTCACCGGGTGAAACATCCTCCTCATAGTTGCTTATCGATAGATAGTCAAACAGTGCATCAAGATCCGGTGTGTCGGTCTGCTCAAAGTATTCCTTCAGTGCATTCTGAATCGAGATTGCAGCGAAGAAGTGATCCTTGCCAAGGGAAGAGGCAATAGGCAGTATCTTCGTTTCCATGATCATGAAGAGACCGTCCTTTGATCGCCTTTCGGCAATGTCAGAAAACAAGGATGTGGCTAGTTTTTCCATATCCTTTATTGTCAGATCCGTCCACCTGTACTTCGACGAGATGTCAAATGCTTCAGATATCGTCAATTCAGAATATGGAGTAAAAATTGCAGGAATAAACGTTTCTTTCCTTGGCGAGATTACGGCCCTGAGGTACCTGAGTATATCTAGTCTGGAAGGCTCAGACAGCGTCCATGGAGAGGTTGTGCCGTACTTGATTCCTGAAGCATCGAGCTGTGATGCTATTTCCTGCAGCTGGTCATTCCGTCTCGTGATTATTGCAGTCACTTCCTCATCGTTTGTATCCAGCACCAGCGAAGCAGCTGCTCTCTCAGGTTCCTCAGAAAAGATTATTTTTACCTTCTCCCCCTGCTTTCCATCGTGTGATCGGAGATCGGATATCTCCGTGCTGAAGGAACCTTCACCATTCTTTTCATAGAAAGCACGTGCATATGACAGTATCTGATCTGTGCTCCTGTAATTATCCGTCAGGTACCTCTTCTCGCATGAAAGGTTGGATGTGAATTCCCTGAAGTTCTTCAGGCTTCCTCCCTGGAACCCAAAGATAGACTGTTTCGGATCACCGACAAGAAAGTGGCTGGTTCCACTTTGAAGCGCAATATTGAACTCAAGTTCGTTGAGATCCTGGAGTTCATCGACAAGGACCCAGTCGTACATTCTTCTTCTGTCATCTGGCAAAGAGAGCCATCTGGACAGCAGGTCATTATAGTCAAGCATATTGGCAGTTGCAAGTGCCTCCTGGTAAGATTTCATTATCTGCAGGAAGTGCGAAGCAAAGGCACGTATTTCATCATCGGACATTGACCTTGAATTCCCTTCAGCCAGTATCGCAGAAAGTGCACTATTGAGGGATGCTTCATCGATGTTATACGGAGATATGTTGAAGGACTTGGCATACCTGATTGCATTTTCTATCTTTCCAAGGAGTTCACCAACAATATACTGATCGCCATAACTGAACATTTTCTTCTCCCGTATTGTTCGCAGTATGGATGCCCTGATAAAGTTGGTAGGCGCAATCCGTGCGGATCCAGTCAATGCGGATATTTCATCAAGCGCAAAAGCATGGAACGTTGAGACGTTTATTCTGAATGCAGCATCCTTAAGACCTGCATCAATAAGCTTGCTGCCTATTCTCTGCTGCATCTCTGCCGCAGCCCTGTTTGTAAAAGTAACGCACATGATTCTTCCAGGTTCAATGCCTTCTTTTACAAGCTTAACCGCGAAATTGGCTATTTCTTCTGTTTTACCTGTTCCTGGATTGGCGATGACAAGAATATTCCTTGCGTCCATTCTTTCTTCGGAGAAAGATTCGAGGTTGTTTCTGTCATTCATTTATGCACCATGCATTATCCTGCCCGCAAATAAATATTAACATCAGATACGCAAGCAATGCAGACGTGATAAATGGACTATTTTGCCTTTGCCTTCACGAACTGTATCAGCGCCTTCTTGTATTCTTTTCCGTAGAGCTTCTTTGCAGCCATCTCAAGGTTCTCCTGGACAGCATTGAATTCGGCCATCATTGAATGATACTTGAAGAAATTGGCTGAGTCCTGAAAATACTCAATGGCGGTCTGCATCTCTTCCTGGTTGAACATTATCTCGCCAATCTTGAATGACGTGAGACCCATGTAATTCAGCACCTTTCCTTTGATCTGTGATATGATGGAATCCGGAAAATTAAGAATTTCCTTAAAATTAGTAAGTGCCTTCTGCAAGTACAGTGGAGAACCAAAAATAACACCCATCTCCCTGTATACCTTCCCAAGAACATAATATGCGTTTATTTTCTCCTGCTGAGACTCGTCCTGATTCCGCAGTATAGCCTCGTATATTTTTGTCTCTCTTATATAATCTTCCTTAAGGAGATCAAGCTGTTTTGGCGTAAATGTCCGCTTTACGCGGTTAAGATCGTTCTCAGACCTCTCTCCCGGGGGCTTAATCAGAACGTCCTCTGATTTTTCAAACCGGCTTATCAATCCAGTAACAGGATCGACTATTGCAAGGTACTTTGTCTTGACACCGCCGCTCGATACATACAGATATACGCGCCAGTCACTTGCATCCTTTTCAAGGTCCGAGGGGGTTATCAAAGAAGGATCAATATCAAGCCTCTTAGAGAGCTGATCAACAGACATCCTTACTATCTCTCTAATGTCCATGTGATACCATATCGTTACTGCAGATTATAATGTTTACCTTTTCAAACTGGCTTGCTTTATTTTATGTTTGCAGGGAAGACTGATCTTTCACTTTCATTATATTCTGCAATAAAAGAAGCGCTGGCCCCTACAGTCTTTCCAGGAAGGTCAGTGGAATGTCCAGCCAGTCCGGCCTGTTGTTAAGTTCGTATTTCAGCTCATATATTGCCTTTTCAGCAAGGAACAGATCCAGCAATTCAATTTCCACATTAATATTTGATGTTTCCATGTATGATTGAATGAACTGCCTCATCATTTCATTCAACCATTCGATTCGAAACTTTTGCGGAACATCCTTTCCAGTTGCCTTCAGTGAGTAGGCCAGTGAGTAATCGAAGGATCTTATCATACCTGCAATGTCTTTGTGCGGCAACGATATTATGAAACTGCCAGATGTATCCCGCATGGGTTCGCCTTCAAAGTCTATAACGTAATATGACTTATCATGGTAGAGAACCTGGCCGAGATGATAGTCGCCATGCACAACCATCGTGTCCAGGTCTCGAAACTTATCTGCTATTGCATGAAGCCGTTCAAGATGTTTGGGAGCGGAATCAAGAAGATGATCAATCTTAATACGAACATGTTCAGATAGATTATTTCTGCTTATGGAAAAGGAATGCCTTATGTCTTCGAGATTGGCACGAACTCCAGGGAGCATCTTTTTTTCTGCGTATTCATGAAATAATAGATCATTCCCCGGACGGATGATCTTGAGTGCAGAATGCATGTTTCCAGTAAGAGAACCGAGCTGAGCGGCATCTTCAAGCAGTAATATTTCATTCACTCGCGCACCTGAATGGAGGCTGCCCTGCAGAAGTCCGGTGAACCTGGACCAGCCATCCATCGATTCTTGCAGGAATCTGAACACGGTTGCTATGAGAAGCCTGTCCTTGAGAAGGAGGTCTGCCTTCCCGAGAGGCATGGGCGTTTGCCTGAAACCTGTTTCCTGCCAGAGAATGACAGGAATCGTATAGTCAGGATTCTCTGTTCCAATGATCTTCCTGTATATTTTCAGTATAAACTTATTTCCTATGACGATAGATGTGTTACTCTGCTCGGCTGTTATCTTTCTTACTTCATCGCCCGGTATATTGTAGTCATGTGAAAAGGGGGTTCTCTCTGTCCTCAATGCATCAGGATATGCAGAGAAAGTCGCTGGATCCATGATCAGGCGCATGAAAAGGAGAGCAAATTCCGGGTCATCCGTTGCATCAAAGAGCTTCCTTGTCCCATCATGGAAGCTTACCGAAACGAAGGAATTTCCTGATCCATGAAGAGAAAAAGGAACAAAGTATCTCTCGGAAGAACCATCTTCGTAGAAAAACCTGGAAACAGAGAGAAAAAATTGCTCTGAGAAACGGGAAAAGTATTCAAGTTCAACCCGCCGAATGCTCTTACCCTTTGAACCGTACCATCTCTTATCCTTTACGAAATCACCCATTGATGATTCGATATCGATCCTTGGGCCAGGATCAATCATCCTGGATACCATCCTGCTGATCTGGTGCGACCAGTCTCAGCCAGAAGAATCCATGTGGCGGAAGCGTGAAGAAATACGGCAGGTCTCCTATAAACGGAAACCTTGTTTCTGTGATCACTTCGACAGGCCTGTACCCCTTGTACTGCTTCAGGTCAAGTTCCACATACGTATGCTTCCTGGACATATTGAATACGCACAGTATCTGCTCCCCTTCATACTTTCTTATATAACACAGTGCCTTCTTATTCTCGTGTGTGATGAACTGTATATCCCCGCGCCCGAAAATAGTGTTATATTTCTTCCTGGTCCTGAGCATCTTCTTGACCCAGTTGAGAAGAGAACTCGAAATTCGTGACTCCGATTCGACATTGATTGATTCATAGTGATAGTTGGGGTTCGTTATGACAGGCGAATAGAGCTGCTCGGTGTCGGCCCTGGAAAAACCAGCATTGCGATCATAGGACCATTGCATTGGCGTTCTGACTCCATTTCGATCGCCGAGGTAGATATTGTCACCCATGCCGAGCTCATCTCCGTAGTACAGAATGGGAGATCCCGGTATGGAAAGCAGCAGTGCATGAAGGAGCTCAAGCGTGGCCCGGTCGTTGTCAACCAGAGGTGCAAGACGCCGCCGAATTCCAAGATTAAGGCGCATCTTTGGTATCTTGGCATACTCGCTGTACATTATATCCCGCTCTTCGTCTGTTACCATCTCAAGCGTGAGTTCATCGTGGTTCCTCAGGAAGATGCCCCAGTCGCATGTTGGTGGGATCGGAAGAGTCTGGTTTATGATCTCAATTATCGGAAGCGCAGACTGCCTCGCAAGCGCAATGAACAGTCGGGGCATAAGGGGGAAATTGAAGCACATCTGGAATTCATCCTCGTTGCCGAAGTACTCCTTCGCCTGGGTGGGCCACTGGTTTGCTTCTGCCAGCAGGATGGTTCCAGGAAATTCCGTGTCAAGCATCTTCCTGAGTTCCTTGAAATAAGCATGTGTTTCAGGCAGGTTTTCGCAGTTCGTCCCTTCGCGCTCAAAGAGGTATGGAACCGCATCGCATCTGAAACCGTCGAGTCCCTTCTTCAGCCAGAAGCGCATGATATTCTTCATCTCTTCCCTGACCTCAGGATTATCATAATTCAGATCTGGCTGTGAGGAGTAGAAACGGTGCCAGTAATACTGCCTTGTGACAGGCTCCCATGCCCAGTTGGACAATTCACTGTCAATAAAAATGACTCTTGCCTGGCTGTATTTCTTGTCCGTATCGCTCCATACAAACCATGATCGCTTGGGAGAATTTCTATCCCTCTTTGCCTCCTTGAACCATTCTATCTGATCGGAAACATGGTTCAACACCAGATCAGCGATCACACGAATGCCCATGGCATGAGCATCGTCGAGAAATCTCTGAAAATCTTCCATTGTGCCATACTCAGGCTGTATTGAATAGAAATCAGATATATCATATCCATCGTCCTTCAGAGGCGATTTATAGAACGGGAGCAACCATATGCAGTCAACGCCCAGCGACTTCAGGTAATCAAGCTTCTGCCTTATTCCCTCAAAATCACCTGTTCCATCATTATTCGAATCAAAGAAGGATTTCACATGAACCTCGTAGAATATTGCGTCACGGTACCAAAGATTAACTTCTTCAGGCATATTATCAGACCTCAGGAACAAATATTGCGGCGGACTTTCTCCCCGGTGTAAGTGTCAGGTTAAACTCCCTTCCAGGGAGTAATATCCTTGTGCCTAAAAAAACATCCTGAAACCATTGTCCGCTGTCCAGGATTCCCGGCAGGGTTCCGAATGGTATCGATATCCTTGATGTATGTTCCTCAAAGGGGTTAATATTGACAGCCACGAATGCCCATGAACCAGACGCAGGATTCCTTCGCATGTAGAACAGTATATTCGGATCCGAGCTTCCAAAAAATGTAACATTCACACTGCCTTGAAATGCATTGTACGTTTCGCGGATAGAATTTAACCTTGCTATTATATCCCTGATATTACCGGGTGCTTTCCAGTCCCTCTTCTTTATCTCATACTTCTCAGAATTCAGGTACTCTTCTTTTTCAGGAATGGGAGTGTTCTCGCAGAGTTCATATCCGCTGTATATTCCCCACAGAGGAGAAAGGGTTGCAGCAAGTACTGCCCTCATGATGAATGCATTTCTACCACCATGCTGGAGAACGTATGGCAGGATGTCGGGCGTATTGACAAAGAACATTGGCCTGAAATAATCCCTCAGCGGTTTAGACGAAAGCTCGCCGATATATTCCTTGATCTCATAGTCATAGTTCCTCCATGTAAAGTATGTGTAGGATTCATTGAAACCTCCCTTAGAAAGGGCATACATAAGCTTCGGCCGGGTGAATGCCTCCGCAAGGAACACTGTTTCCGGATGCTTCCGCTTAAGGCTGGTCAGGCACCAGTTCCAGAAGTCAAGAGGTTTTGTGTGCGGGTTGTCAACCCTGAATATCTTCACTCCATGCGATATCCAGAACTCAAAGACGCTTCGCAGTTCCCTCCAGAGTGGCGTTGGATCGGGGATATCAAAATTGAGTGGATATATGTCATAATATTTTTTTGGAGGATTTTCAGCATATCTTATAGTTCCATCCGGGCGGTGACTGAACCATTCTGGATGATCCCTAACATATGGATGATCCGGTGAGCACTGGAATGCAATATCGAGCGCCACATCCATGCCGATAGATCGGGCTGCTGCAAGAAGGTCAGCAAAATCGTCCATCGTGCCCAGATCCGGATTGATAGTCTTGTGACCACCAATCGAACTTCCTATTGCCCAAGGACTGCCGGGATCGTCCGGTTTGCATGGTCTGCTTCCATTCTTGCCTACCCTGTTCTTTTCGCCAATTGGAAAGATCGGTGTAAGGTAAAGAACGCTGAAACCCATCTCCTTGATGTCTGGCAGGCGTTGTATGCAGTCCTTCAGAGTACCAGATCGTGAAGGATCCGATCCCTGGGATCTCGGGAAAAGCTCATACCAGGACGCAAAACCTGCTATTCTTGGATCAACAGAAAGACTGAACTCTTTTGACACCGAAATACCCTTCATTTCCTGCAGGGACCTGACCTCTCTGCCAACCTCAGAATTTCTGTCGAAATTTCTTACTGCTTTCCCCGGATCCTCTTCTAAATTTGAGATAAGATCAGCAACAAGCGTACCAGTCTGTGCCTTGATACTTGATTTGAGGGACATCTTGATGGAAATAACGTCGCTGACTATTTCCTCGCCTGCTTCGAGCCACTTTGCCGCATCCCTGAACTTCGTCGATATGTCATCGATCCATGCCTCAACGACAAATTTATACATGCCGATTTTCTGCGGCCTGATCTCTCCTCTCCATGTATCGTTATCAACAAGTTCCAGTTCAGAATACCGCCAGTTTCGCTCTTTAATATGCCTGTACTTTATGCGTGCATCAAGTATGTAAGCGCCGTGGCATATTATGTCGCATGAAATTTCGACAGGATCTCCAGCCACGCTCCGTGCCGGATATTCGCCGTGATCCACCGACGGATATACATTCTCTATCAGGATCTGCTGCATTATTGATTTCTCCCGATTTCAAAAACAACACATGCGAGCGGAGGAAGGGTTATTACAATACTCCTCTCCTTTCCGTGGGATGGAAGATCTTCTGCAGCTACTCCTCCGTAGTTTCCCATGTTGCTGCCACCATACAGGGCGGCGTCTGTATTCAAGACCTCGCCATAGTATCCAGGTGAGTGGACACCTATCCTGTATGTATACCTGGGCACAGGAGTGAGATTTAAAACAATAACATAGTCCTTTCCACCCGGAGTGTGCCTGTAGAAACTAATGACAGATGCAGCTGAGTCAGAAAAATCGATCCATTCGAATCCCCTGGGATCATTATCCATGAAACTCATTCCGGATCGCATGTAAAGAGAATTCAGGTCTCCAACAAGCTGTGCAATCCTGCTGCCATCATCCGATGAGGCAAAATTCCAATCTAGATTGCTTTTTACATTCCATTCCTGGTGCTGCCCGAACTCTGATCCCATAAAAAGAAGCTTCTTGCCCGGAGACATGAACATGAATGCGAAAAGAGACCTGAGGTTTGCGAGCTTCTGCCAGTTATCGCCAGGCATCTTTGTATAAAGGCTGCCCTTCATGTGCACAACCTCATCGTGTGAGAGCGGAAGTATAAACGTTTCACTGAATGCATACCATATAGTGAAGGTGAGTATGTTGTGATGATATTTCCTATGTATAGGATCATGAGAGAAATAGTCCAGTGTGTCATGCATCCAGCCCATATTCCACTTGAAGTCAAATCCCAGCCCGCCTGTTCTCGTATCTCTGGTAACAGATGGCCAGGCAGTGGACTCCTCTGCAATTGTAATAACGCCCGGAAAGCTCTCGTGCAAAGTATCGTTCAGTCCACGCAGGAAGTCTATTGAATCAAGGTTCTCTCTGCCTCCGTACTTATTGGGAACCCATTCTCCTTCCTTCCTCGAATAATCAAGGTACAGCATGGAACTGACGGCATCTATCCTTATTCCATCTGCATGGTACATGTCGATCCAGAAGATCGCATTTGATATAAGATAGTTTTTCACTTCAAACCTTGAAAGGTTGAATATCCTTGTTCCCCAATCGGGATGAATGCCCTTTCTTGGATCCGCATGTTCATACAGGTGCGTCCCGTCGAAGTTATATAAACCATATTCATCAGCAGGAAAGTGGGCAGGAACCCAGTCCAGAATCACGCCAATATTATTCCTGTGGCATTCCTGAATGAACCACATGTAGTCTCCGGGTTCACCGTACCTGGATGTCGGGGCATAATAATTGACGACCTGGTATCCCCAGGATTCGTCGAGCGGATGCTCCATCAGTGGCATCAACTCTATGTGCGTGAAACCAAGCCGTTTTACATATTCAATTATCTCCGGTCCGATCTCGCGTATGGAAAAGAAATCCCTTCCATCGCCGGGGCGCCTCCAAGAGCCAAGATGCATCTCATAAACTGATATGGGAGATCTGATTGATTGAACTTCACTCCTCTTCTCTATCCACTGCGAATCAGACCACTCATGACTTAGGTCTGATACTATCGAAGCAGTCCTTGGCCTCTTTTCCATCCTGAATGCAAAAGGATCAGACTTGTATTCAAGTTCACCGTCAGGCGTCTTAAGGGCGAACTTATAGAAAGATCCATAGCCAATGCCAGGTATGAATATCTCCCAGATACCAGAACCGTTCACGTTCTGCATAGGGTACTTTCTTGCATCCCATAAGTTGAAGTCACCAACAACTGAGACTGATCTTGCATTTGGAGCCCATACAACGAACCTTGTCCCATCTATACCATCCCTGGACTGGAAATGAGCACCAAACGTCCTGTATGCATACTGCAGGTTACCTTCCTTGTAGAGGTAAATGTCAAAGCTGCTCAGATCAGGTGGAAAGGAGTAAGGGTCAATCTCATCATGTTCCATTCCGTCCTCGCCTTCATACAGTACATGGTAATGATCAGACGAGTCATCAGAAAATTCGGATGAAAAGATTCCATCTCCCGCTGGAGTTGCCGCCTTTGTTTCATTTGCTGTTGATATCCGGAGACTTTCAATACCCGGACGATAAACCGTAACTTTATGCTTGCCTGCATTTTCATGCCATCCAAGAATGTCAAACGGATTATGACAGTCCTGCTTGTTCAGATCTCTATAATATGAAGCAACCATTTGATCATTTCTTCCTTATGCCATCCATATGCATCATCGTATTAATGTGTTTTCCAGATTTCATCAAGCTGAGATAATAAAACCATTAATAATGTGGACATTCTCAAACTTCCAGATAAAGCAAAGACAGTGTCTTTCATGCTCAATCCAGCCTTAGAATGATACAGCAAAATGGAAAAGCATGAACTGAATCCTATATTCAAGCTACTGGTTCTTCATTGCCTTTTTGCGTTTGGCTACGGCCTGCCTGAGTTTCTCCATGTTCTCCAGCAGCAACAGAGCTTCGCTGTCATCAAGCTGTTCGAGACACTCCTTGATGAATGCCATGTGTACTTCACTTGCCTTCTTGTACAGTGAAGTTCCAGCGTCAGTGATCCTGATATCAATAATTCTTCTGTCCTCTTTGTTTCTTATTCTTTCCACGAGACCCCTTTCCTCGAGGGAGTCGACGAGTCCGGTTATCCATCCCGGGGTTACCATTAGGAGTCCGGCAATCTCCGCCATAGGCATTGGTCCATCCTCATGCAGGTGACGCAGCATTGTATACATTGTGCTTCCTATACCCATTGACTCCAGGTTTGAATCAACTGCTCTCTTCCAGGTCTTCCAGGTTTCAACGAATGATCTCCAGACTTTAACAGATATATCAGCGTCAGTCATTTGTTTGTTACTCCTCCCTTCGGGTTATCCGATACCCTGTCTTGTTGCTTAACTGTTAATTTATTGCGATCAACCTCGGCCATGGATGGATCTTCTTCACCAGGGGCAGCCTGATGAAAGTATCTTTTGCCCCTGAGCGCAGAAAGTACTGCTGCTGCGACTGAAAGAAGAGCACCTATGTAGAACGAATCCCGAAGCGATTGCATTACAGCAGGTGCTAGCGCGTACGAAAACCAGGATCTGGCTGTCATTATGCCGATCGCTGTCTGGGAGAGCGAAGCATACACCGATGGAGCCTGGGTCTGTATGCCCGTCAGGATCTGTACCATTGGATTGTATCCCAGAAAAGCCGAGAAGAGTGCCTCAGTTGGCGGTGTCTTCGATATAAAAGGTATTAACTGCGGGGCACCGGCAGTTGTCAGCGCTGACGAGAAATATCCAGGAAGATTGGTTGACAGCGCAAATATTACAATTGTAAAGAATATTCCCAGACTGGCTGTCTGGGCAACATTCCTGACCGTCGCAACCATCCCGGATGCGACTCCACGGTTCTCAGGTGATACTGAATTCATTATTGCAGCAGTATTGGGAGCGGCAAACATGCCTGATCCGAATCCCATCATGTATAGGGTTGCACCGAACGGAATGTAACTGAAATTTGCAGAAAAAAATGTGAGTATGATGAAAGCACCTGCAACTATAACCATCCCAATTGTCGCTATTCCCCTTGCACCGTATCTATCTGACAACGCCCCTCCAAGGGGACCCATAGTAAGGAAGCCCAGGGTCATTGGAACCATGTATATGCCTGCCCAGAATGGAATATCGATATATGGGATGTTGGATGCAAGGTGTATCGGTAACCATATGCCCTGCAGCAGTATTATAAGCATGAACATGACTCCACCGCGACCCAATGACGCGAGGAGGGAGGCGATATTGCCAAATGCAAACGCCTTAATCCTGAAGAGTGAAAGCTTGAACATGGGCTGCTTTACCCTCTTCTCTATGAAAGGGAATAGCATCAGGAGGAATGCACCACCGACAAGGCCAGCAATTACCCATGGACTGGACCAGTCCATTGTACCAGTGCCACTGGAAGGCGGAAGCAGTCCATATGTCAGTCCTAGAAGGAGAATTGTGATGCCAACACCGAAGACAATGTTTCCCGCATAGTCAATCTTCTGGTTCTTGTCCCTGACCGAATGGTCCTGAAGCTTGATCAGAGACCAAACTGTTCCAAGAATTCCTATCGGAACGCTTACAAGAAAGACATACCTCCAGTCATATAATGCAAGAACTCCTCCAAGAATCAGGCCTATAAAAGACCCTCCAAGAGCTGCTACCTGGTTGAGCCCAAGTGCTTTCCCTCTCTCGTGAATAGGAAAAGCGTCTGTCAGGATTGCCGTGCTGTTTGCAAAAAGGAATGCGCTGCCAAGTCCCTGTACGAGCCTGAAGACAATAAGTTCAAGTGCGCCGGTATCTCCCTTGCTTGGTGTAAGGAAAAGAAGTATAGACCCAACAGTGAAGATCACGAATCCAAGGTTGAAAAGCCTCGTCCTACCAAAAATATCCGAGAGTCTTCCAAGAGTGAGAAGAATAACAGCAGTTACAATATTGTAACCCATTATGAGCCAGATCAGGTAAATGAATGTTCCAGGCGCAGTGGGATTAATATTGATACCGGAAGGTCCAAGAATAGCCGGAAGAGAAATGAGAATAATGGTACCATTTATCGAAGCCATCAAAACGCCGATGGTCGTGTTTGACAGGGCTACCCATTTGTACTTGACCATGATAGTAGACCAGTAAATAATACAAGTTATAAAGTATTTTGGTATTCATCAGCATACAAACCATTGACTAGTTAACGGCGGATAAATATCCTATATTCAGAAAACTGAGATATTAGCAGATCATGTACAACATCAATATCTCTTCCTACATGTAGAATCCTACAATGATCTGGATCTGGTCTGGGCACAGCTTCAAGGAAGCAGCACTCTCTAAGATTTTGAAAACAGTCGAGTGAAACTTAGGCTCTTGCAACTCAATACCTAGGAAATGGAAAAACAAGGAAAAATATTAAAAGGAGAATATTACAAAAATGTTACATACCAATGAAAATTCAGGCGTACATGGTATCAGGTTTTTTCTCGCCTGATTGCATTTTTGCATAATCATCCATGATCCGCTTCATCTCTTCATGGTACTTCGAGGTTGTTTCCTTCAACGGTCCAGTCTCTATCTTCATTCCGAATAGTGAATTCATGGCTTCCACTGCAGCAAGAACTGCAGCAGGATCTGGGATGCCTTCAACTGTCACTGCAAGGAGACTCATCAGCGGCAATTTGCGAAGAATCGATTCATTCAGAATAGCACCTCCCATTCCAGTTATGAGTGCAGATTGCGCCAGCGGTATCTTGTTCTGCTGAAGCATGCTTATCGCATTCTTGTCACCTACTCCAAATATTCTTTGCCCATCAACTATTGAATCAACTGGAAAACCATCAATATTCACAACTATTCTGGGATTAATCTGCTTCAGCCAGTCTGAGATCACATTCGAAATCTCATAATATCCTTCAGGATAAACAGGAATGTCACTGATCACAATGCAGTACTTTCCTTCAAGGTCGCTGTATAGCCTGAAAGGATGCCGCAACTTCCCTGCGACAAAAACTGTCACGGGCGGAATGTAAGGAGACGAAATATGAGCAAACTGACTCATCTTGAGATTTTCAATAACATATTTCAGCGTCATAACCCCTATTGCAGAATTATCTAAAAAGCTCATAAATACGATGGGTTGCTTCAGCTTTGCTTCCTTAAGAACAACCATGCTTGATGTCATGCTGCTATGAACTGGCATGATTACACAACCTGAACTGGTTTATAAGAATTTACACTCAGGGATTTGGTCTGGCAACCTTTCGATATCAGTTTCTTTTGACAAAATAGATCCAGGGAAGCTACCATTTCCTGTAAGACTTAACCCTTCTAGAGTTGTTTACCATTTCATGTGTGGAAAAGAAAAAAAAGCAAAGCTACATATTGGCATACCAGCGTCTGCTTTCATCCCCATCCATAGCAGGCGTCTTATCGCCCACTGATGATAAAAGTCATCCATGGATTCGAAGTCGTAATGGGATCAATCAGTTCTTGCCATCTCGTTCCATGTACCTCAGTACTGTTATGTTTGGCTTAAAGCCAAGTTTCTCATAGAAGTTCTTTGCTATCACATTAAATGCAGGATATTCAACGGTCAGCAATGAAAGACCAGCTTTCTGCATCTCCTCCCTGAGCTTGGATATCATGATGCCACCAAGTCCACGTCTTCTAACCTCAGGAAGAATGTAGAAATCTGTAATCCTAACATCTACAGGCGGCTCATAGAACTTTCTTTCCCTGAGTTCTGCTCTTATCATTGAGACGACCTTCTGTTTTAGTGTTCCTACGAGAAGGATGCATCCCTTCGAATCAGGTATAGATTCCTTCAATGAAGTCAGTATCCTTTCTTTAGCCTTAGCTGATACCTCAAAGTTGGTATCAAACTCCTCGTTCAGTTTCTTGAGGCGGTACATTAGATCCGCTATGCTTTCAATATCCTCTTGCTTTGCCCTTCTTACTTTCAATTCATCTGCCATTATTTTCAGACCTCCGGTAACTTAGGTATGGAACCATTATCCAGCAATGTACTGTATGCCATCCTGTTATGCTCAATTATCTCAGTTGCGATCTTGAGGAACTTTTCCTTCGATTCATGTTTACGTGCATAACCCTTCTGCGAGCTTGCATAAGCAACAGATGCAGCAACTTCGGGATATAGATCCCAGTCCGTCATCTTTGGAATTACCTCTTCCGCTGTTGGATTTACTATCCTTCCTGCCAGTGCTTCCGATGCGGCAACCATTATCTCATAATCCACTTTTCTTGCCCTTGCATCAAGGACACCCCTGAATACGCCAGGAAACACAAGGCTATTATTGATCTGGTTTGGGAAATCACTTCTGCCTGTGGCCACGATCTTCGCTCCAGCCTCTATTGCATCCGAAGGCCAGATCTCCGGCAGGGGATTTGCCAGCGCAAACACGATTGCATCATCATTCATCGATCTGATCCAGTCCTTGTGCAGTGTGCTCGGATCCGATCTGGATGCAGAGACAACTATATCGGCACCCTTGAAAGCACCACCCTCCTCACCGCTCAACCTTTCTCCATTTGTATCCATTGCAAGCCTGTACTTCCAGGGGTTTGTGAACATCAGGTTGTCTATGTCGGATCTGTTTGGTTCAAGAATTCCCTTGCTGTCAGCAATGACAATGTTCTTCATCTTGAAGCCTGCTGTTGCAAGAAGATGTGCTGTTGCAATATTTGCCGCGCCTGCACCGAAGAGAACAACTTTTGCATCCTCACGCCTCTTCTGCACCACCTTGAGCGAGTTCAGCAGTCCTGCAAGTGTTATGCATGCAGTGCCTAGCTGGTCATCATGCCACACCGGTATCGACAAATCTTTCTGGAGTTCCTCAAGGACGAAGAAACATTTCGGTGATTCTATATCCTCCAGGTTATAAGCCCCGAACGAAGGCTCAAGAGCCTTTGCAACATTCACGAACTCTTCCTTATCCTTGACTCTTATTGGTATGGGGACTGCATTGACGCCACCAAGGAAATTGAAGATCATGGACTTTCCTTCCATGACAGGCAGGGATGCCTCAGGCCCAACGTTTCCGAGACCGAGAACCCTCGTTCCATCCGTGACTATTGCAACGCTGTTCCATTTTCCAGTCAGGTTGAAAACTTCCTCAACATCGTGATTCACTGCAAGTGAAACAGCTGCCACTCCCGGCGTGTACCAGTAAGAGAAATCCTTCAGTGATGTTATCGGTACTCTGGGCATAATCCCAACCTTTCCTTTATAGAATTCCGAAAATTTTAAAGCAATGCGGCTTAGTTCTTTCGTCCGCTCAATATCATCCATATCTATCGCGATCTGTAATCGCATGTCTCTTAATAAACGGATGCGATTACAATTGAGGTAAATGGAGCTAAACAACGTGAAGGTAGAGTGGCAGAATGTACTGGAACCGGAGATTCAGTTCAACGAGAAGCAGCATCCGGAAATTCCTGTGCGTGAAATGTACCGCTGGGTTATAAATGATCTGAACAGCAACAGGATCCGTTCCCGTGTTATTTTGTCTGTCAGCAATGTGATAGGGTATGCCTTCGTGTTTCCTGCGACAGGCTTTTCAGACAGGAACTTTGCATCTTTTGGTTTTCTTGATCCTGCTCTTGCGAACAGGGAGCGCAGTCTCCTGCTGCTTGACTGGGCCATTGCTGAATGCAGGAAAGATATGAGAAAACTGATTTTCAACGAACCCTTCAATGCCGGGAATACTTTTCATGCATGCATGGACGAGAGGGGGATTCGAGCACTACACCGGGTCGAGATGTCCCTTGATCCAATGAAATTTCTAGACAAGAACAAGGATCTCCCGGCCGGTTATATTGAGGTGCCATTGACATCGGTAGATCCAGGCGCACTTGCTGACTCCTTCTTTGAAGCTTTCAGGGATGAGGATGAGTCAATCCTGATTAGCGACAATGACGACGAGAGGAAGAGAATTCAGGCAGATGCACTTTCAGGAAAATTGTTTGGATCACTTATACCGGAGGCGTCATTCTCCGTCATGCATGATAACAGGATTGTTGCAGGTCTGACCGTCGTTATGAATCAGAATTCACCGTTGATATCCGATTTTTTTGTCGTTCCCGAGGACAGGGATAAGGGAATTGGTTCCTTCCTCATGAGAAAGGCAATAAAGGCACTCTCCAGATACCCGGAGGTAAAGTTATGGACCGACCGGAGATCAATCGCCCATGATTTCTATATGAACAGGGGGTTCAAGGATACCGGAAAAACAGAGACACTGTATTTTCTCAGGTCAGGAAAGCAGCAAGAACAACCAGCGAAAAAGGGACAGTGAGATTGTCATCAAGCGGTGACGGCGTGAAAGATTCAACAACGCTCCCAACTACAGGAAATAGGAAAATATACCATGGGAGGAAGCCGGTTGCAAATCCTGTGAACAGAAGGGAGGAAAGAAGCATTGCCATCATTCCACCCAGGCTCTTTCTCCTGGTATAGGGCAATGCTTTGATCGGATACCTGATACCAACAAGACTCGCAAGGGCATCTCCTATTATGACAGTAAAAACGATAACGACAAGGATATGCTCATCCACAATGAGGGACATTGCAAAGAGCGTACCTCCTGCGATCATGATAGGACCAAGACCAAGTATTACGTTTGGACGCTCCATTGAGTAGAAGAAGCCTGTGAGTCTGACTGAACGAGACATCATGGCAATGTTTCCCAGTGTAAGGAGAGCAAAACCGGCAAGCAGGATGATGAAGAATGATATCTCCCTGCTGAATGAATACAGCAATATCAGGACGAGAATGCCACACAAAAGCTGGAAGAGATCCCTGTTTCTCTCAATTTCCGGATGCCTTCCCTTCCTGAGTTCATTTTCCAGGACACCCGACTTGAACCTGCGTGAAAAGGCAACTGCAATTATTGTTGCTACCGAGATAGCGAGGATCAAGGCATCATACTGGTAAAGATCAAAATAGACCAGGCCTGCAATATCCAGCAATATTGCAGCCAGGAAGAGATAGTACCTTTTCGTATAAATAGAGCTGATAAGGAGGACTGTCAGCATTGCAGATACTGCCGCAAAAATGTCAGAACTGATCGATATGATGAACGCTAATATAGAAGTGAAGACAAAGATAATCACCGATTCCTGATCCTCTGGATGAAGCAAGATCCAGAAAAGGAAAATGGCTACGACAAACGCTATGAACGATCCCAGATCTGGAAATGCAAGATCCAACACATTCAGACATGTTTCAGCGGTATAAATGCAAGTCGCAATCGCCTCCGAAATAATGGATAGGTTCCTGAGAAAGATAAATATCCTCCAAGCAATTCATTGATGCCATGCGATTCATTGCAACAATCGGGAAACACCACAGGGATATAGAGAAATATTCTGAGAAGGTACTTGTGGATTACGTCAACTCTTTTCCCGAACGGAATGCTATAGTTGCATCCTACAGCAGGGATGATGTTTTCACTCATGGACTGGGCACAGAAATACTTGCCTTATCCAGATCCGGTAAAAAGAACCTCATATTCTGTGGTCCAGACATTTCCGCCCAGAACAAGATTTATGAGGAAATTCTGCAGCAGAGGAAGGAGGATCCGGATTTCGTCACGAGGAAGAACATACTTGAGATGATGGACACTACGATATGGGCTTATCTCAGTGCATACTGGACAAGCCCCGAGAAAGTCAATTCCGACATATCCGACTCGATCTTCAGTGCGAGAAGGCTCATGATATCAAGTTTTGTCCCTGAAGTTGACGACAAGATCTGGGAGCCGAACATACATCTCATCACGGAAAATATAAAAAAGCAGAAGGATTACACGAAATCAATCATACTTGTTGATGTGCAGTATAAGTTCTTTATAGAAAAGAAATTCGAGGAGCATCCACCTTCTAGCTCATCCCGGGACGGAGGAGTTCTTTAATTTTCCTGGCGTTCCTGACCAGTCTTTCGAATTCCTTGAATGTCAGCTGCTGTTTTGAGTCGGACAGGGCATTTTCAGGTTGGTTGTGAACCTCAATCTCAAGCATGTCGGCACCCGCTGCGACCGATGCAAGCGCTATTGCTTCAACGTAGTTCCGGTTTCCAGCCGGGTGACTTGGATCTGCGCAGATCGGAAGGTGCGTTCTTTCCCTAAGGACAGGAATAATGCCGGAATCCATCGTGAACCTTGTTGCGTTTTCAAATCCCCTCGTTCCCCTGTAACAGAGAACAACTTTTTCATTTCCACCAGAGAGGAGATATTCCGCTGAACTGAGCCACTCAGAAATTGTATTTGCCATGCCGTTCTTGAAGAGGATTGGCCTGTTGCGGGAACCGAGAAACTTGAGTAAGGAGAAATTCTGTGCATTCCTTGATCCAATCTGGATCATGTCCACTTCATTGAATGCTTCATAGTCTGATATGTCCATCATCTCCGTCACTACAGGTAGACCGGTCTCGTCCTTTGCGCGCTTCAGGATCGTGATCCCGTCCTTCCCCAAACCCTGAAAAGAGTATGGTGTTGTCCGGGGCTTGAAGGCTCCTCCGCGCAGCATGTCGGCACCAAGCTTTTTGACATTTTCTGCTATTTCCAAGGTTTGTTCCTCAGACTCAACTGCACATGGTCCTGCTGCTATCACCAGGCTTCCATGGCCGATCTTGACCCTGTCAACGAGAACGGTTGTATCAGACTGCTTTATTTTCCTCGAACTCAGGCCTTCCTGCCTGATGATTGCTATGCTCTCTGGAAGCGCATGAAGGGTGCACTGATCGCTTGTCAGGAACAACCTCTTTCCATAGAGGGAAATCTCCTTGAAATCGACAGAGGATTCCAGCATGTTCTCCCTCACGAGATCAGTGTTGTATCCAGTTGTTGGAACAACGATCATATATTTCACCCCCCAATTTATTGAGTTTTTCCTCTATATCCTTCAATACACGAATGGAAAATGGATTCCTGACTATGGTATCCATCAAGACAGTCCTGTTCTGCTCATTACAGATTGCCGCAAGTGAATCCAGAATGCGCCTGGATCTCGTGCTCAGATCAACAGGAGTACAGAGCTGTTCTGCAAGGATTGACATGATGTACGGAATGACCTGAATCCTTGATACAAGATCATCATGCTCCTCGGCTGTCATCGGTATCACAGCAAATCCTTTGAAGAGTTCCTGCACCAGGTCGAAGGAATCAACAGGCGATATATCAGAAATAAATGCAATATTCCTCATTTCACTGTCAGCAAGTGATCCAGGACCAAAAAGCGGGTGTATGCTTATCACCATGTCCCTGAACCTGTTCATTGCACTTTTGGCAGATGTCAATTCCATGCATCTTACCCGCGATGAAATATGTTCCAGGTATTTGACAGTGGCATCAAACGGAGTTGCAATGATTACCAGATCGGCCCTATCTAAGAGACCTTCCAGAATGCCAGTGTTATGCCTATCTATCCCGATTACAGTATGCTTGGAACCGGACAATATGCTGCATATCGTCGATCCCATTCTACCATTGCTCCCGATAACGATGATATTCATTCACTCACCTCCAGCTTTATGACCCTGGGCTTATCCTGTCGTCCAGGCACGATTGCGGTATCATTAGAGCACATGTTCGAGATCTGGATGGAATCATTCCCAGATCTTTCGGAAATCAGGATTCGAATATCAAAGGTATCACAATCTTCATGGACTATATGTGCTCCTTTGCTTACCGCCTGCTGGATGAAAGGCAAGTCAATGCCTTCGTTAGTTAGTATCCTGTCACCTGGCAGGCATATTAAATCTGCCAGCATTTCCTGCAGTGTTCGTGCGCCTTTTCCTGGTACATCCCTATCCGCAGCTTCGGAAGATAATTCTGACATGATTGTCAATTCGAAGATTATGTTCAGAAACCTTTCTTCCATAGAATCATGAACATCCAGCTTCCTTAAGACCTGCAACTCCTGCTTACGATCCCGCACATCAAGTTCCATTGATCTCTTTACCTGACCTATTGACCTGCCGAGGTCAATCCTTTCCTTGAAGAGCGAGAGTAGCAACCTGCTGTTCTCAAGCAGTTTTTCCCTCAAAATATCCAGGCTGTCATTTCTATCAATGTTGTCGCCGATAAAATAAACCACTTCTTGTCATTTTCGTATGCGTGATAATGACACGCATTATAAATCTTTCGCATTTTATAGCCGTCGCGTACGGTTAGCTGAAACGATATTTTTAATCATAGTATAAAAATCATCAGCAATAACTATCTGAAAAACTCGAATTTCAGAACGTTTCCTGCAGAGAGTATAGCTATATTATGTAAACAGGAAGCATGAATGATACAATTCAACTTATGTTCATGCAAGACGGACTCCACCAGTCGAGTGTAATGATTCTGGTCATCAAGCATTTTCGATTTCACTGGCCGGGTGCACTAAATTGACTCCAGATACCTTTTCATTGAGAGGCAGCATATATTATCAGATTTTCCTTATCATCATGAATGCAGGTATAAATGGAAGTGATCCAGTCGGGCAATTTTAGTCAGTTTCATATAATGCTTTGTGATAAACCACTGAATGACACAATTTCAAGGTAAAAGTCACAAGAAGTTCACAGGTGGAAAGAGGGTAGCAAGCAGGGCAAAGAAAAGACATGAGCTTGGACGAGAGCCAACTCTACCTAGAACTGGACCGGAGTCAAGGTCAATACTCAGGACACATGGCGGAGGTACCAAGGTCGTCCTCAGAAAGGGTGAATTTGCAAACCTCTATGTGCCAGCAGAGAAGAAGATGTACAGAGTCCACATAGTTACTGTTAAGTCCAATCCAGCGAATCCACATTACGTTCAGCGAAACATAATGAATCTTGGCACAGTTATAGAAACGGACAAGGGGCTTGCAAGGATAACTTCCCGCCCGGGACAGGCAGGCATTATTAACGCCGTCCTGTTATGAAGATAACACTATATTCAGCTTATTTTAACCCTTCGCTCACCCGCAGGCAGGGACGGAGGGTCTCTTCGACAGCATCAAGGAATTTTGATGATAAGAAACTTCAGGATATACTCCGCGGATTACAGGTGAAATTTGACACCAGGGAAGGAAGATATCCCCGTGCATCCTGGTTGCCTTCCCTTATCTATGATATAGAAAGTGATATGCATAAGACAACTCTGATCAAGACAATTGAGAGGAAGCTTTCTTAGAACTACCTCTTTTCTTAACAGCGTAATATTGCAGCGGATGTCTCAGCCATTCTTGATGGCACAGCTTGTCATCACCCCAGTAACAGACATGGTTTGAGCGCAATACCTCGCATTTTGGTGGAGAGTATTCGGTACCAGATATCTGTCCCGTTACATGATCGACCTGATATTCCGTAATCCTCTGATTGAAATCGGGCGCAGTCTTGAAGAGAGCCATAATTTCTGGATTCTGCATCCCAATCTTATGCAGGAAGCTTACAAGCGTGAATCTCGCCATGTGTGGCAGGTTGACACCATCCCGCACCTCAACAAGATATTCCTTGATGCATGGCGGGAAGAGTGACTGATCTACGGATCCAAGGTCTGTTGTCCGTTTGCCCTTTATCGCTATCCACTGGTCTCCAATGTACTGAACAAGGTCGTGAAATTCGCCCAGGATCTGGACCGCAGCCCGCTGATCTATCGATTCGTAAAATTCCTTTATCCTCGTGACGAAATGCTCCCTGAGGACCTTCGATAAGACAGACTTCTCAAGATAGACCCAGCCTTCCTTGATGTCCTGGAACGCCAGTCTGTATCTTGCACCCGAGAGATGCGTGCTTGATCGGATATAATCCAGCGCCCTTATTCTGAAGATCTTTCCCTCTACCCTTTCAACTCTCATTCCAAGGCTCATTGATGCATCCTCTACCATGTCCGGATTGAATGTTTCTATCATGTGCTGGTAAATATCGCGTGCAGTCACGGAAAAGCGCGAGAAGAGGGCGGAATCGTTGATTGCCCTGAGCAGCCAGAGTGATAATGCAAGCGATTCAGGCGTAATGTGATCAGGTTTGGTCACATCTTCCTGCACAAGAGAATAGAGGAAGTTCTCGGCATCCTGCCTTGTCTGCGCAGCGTTCCTGTCAAACGATGTATACTGTGAGCTTGCCCATTCCGGTGAATGCATCTCCTCCCTGAGAAAACCGAGCCTTGGAGAGGAGATCATAGTTCCAGGAGTTCTCTCTGGGCCTTTGTCAGGAGCGTGAAGCCATCTTTTGTGACCAGTACGTCATCCTCAATTCTTACGCCGCCGAACTTAGGCAGATATATACCTGGTTCAACGGTGACAACCATGCCAGCCTTCAAGGTGAAGTCTGCCCCAGATGACAGCGCCGGATGATCATGGACATCCATGCCAAGGCCGTGACCAAGTGAATGAATGAATTTTCCCTTGAATTCGGTAGAATCTATAATGTCCCTCGCGATCTTGTCAATGTCCTTTCCGTTCATGTTCTCCTTGATCGCTTTCATGCTTTCCGTCTGTGCCCTGAGGACAGTTTCATACATGAGGCGCTGCTTCTCTGATGCCTTACCGAAGACCGCAGTTCTTGTTACATCGGAGCAATAGCGTTTGTATAAAGCTCCAAAATCCGTCAGTATAAAGTCACCCTTGTGAAGTTTCCTCTTTCCAGGAGTATAATGTGGCATGGAGGCGTTCTCACCAAAGGCAACAATCGTTGTAAACGAGGGTCCGGAGGCACCAGCCTTCATCATTTCACTCACAAGCATTGAGGCAACTTCATTCTCTGTCATTCCTTCCTTAACGCCATCATAGACATGATCAATTGCCTCGCATGCTATCCTGCCCGCTTCGGTTATGCGATGAATCTCCTCAGGTGTTTTGAAACGCCTTGCTTCGGCTATTGAGGCTGACACATCAACGAATGACTTTTCTGGTATCATGCGCAGCAGACCAGTATATATTGTAAGCGTGACTGATGAGTAATTCAGGCCGACAGAATCAACACCCTTGAGATTCTCCTTCAGGAGATTCTCGAATTCATCTTTGTTCCTGTATATCATGACCTCGTGACCGGAAGATCTCGCAGCCTCTTCCTCAAGCTGACCGGTGATTATCTTTATTGTATCTGGAGTTGCAATAAGGGCCGATCCCTCGAAAACACCGTTGTCGATTCCAGAAAGGTAGAAAAAATTCTTGTCCACAGCATTTTCTGATCCGTTTACTATTAATACTGTGCTGGTCTCCCGGGCAAAATCGAAAATTTTCTTCTCTATCATATAAGAGCATCACATATCGAAGCTTAAACATTTGTCGCATCCTTTATATGCACAAAAAAAGGAATTATATATATGCTACGCTTTATCATCACACATGGAAGTTGCTGAAGAAGATCAGAAACTGAAAAAAAAGGCCTGAGCTTTATTCAACTTTTATTTCTCTCCCTTGGTGGAATAATTGGCTCTGGATGGCTATTTGGAGTGCTGTATGGCGCTGAGATTGCAGGACCTGCTGCCCTGCTTTCCTGGATAATTGGCGGCATAATGGTGCTGTTCATAGCGCTTGTCTATGCGGAAGTATCTGGAATGATACCGAAATCCGGTGGGATCGTAAGATATCCTCACTATACGCATGGCAGCTATACTGGATATATACTGGGATGGGCATATCTCCTGTCTGCTGTTACTGTCCCATCCATTGAGGCAATAGCTGCAATAAGCTATATTTCATCTTTTCCAGCTCTCTCGTTCCTTTCCTATGGAATAACCAATGTGTATGGCTCATATACTCTCCTTACACCTGCGGGTATCGGTGTAGCAATCGTCTTGATGATTGGTTTCTTCTTCCTTAACTATTTTGGCATTAAGTTCCTCGGAAG
>Ga0078972_1003158_pt1 | contig 50387 bp, 43 predicted proteins | sample YelNatPaOPGAMG01_FD_67568 | JGI IMG/M metagenome (GOLD analysis project Ga0078972, IMG submission 67568) | Hot spring thermophilic microbial communities from Obsidian Pool, Yellowstone National Park, USA - OP-RAMG-01 (SPADES assembly) (version 2) | ecosystem: Environmental > Aquatic > Thermal...
ATTCCGGGCCCGAACAGGTCTTTGGATCGTTTTTCGGAAAGGAGGCGGCGATGACAGCCGTGGATAAGATTCGTCAGGAGGGGATTGAGAAGGGGATAGAGAAGGGAATTGGTCTGGGGATTGAGAAGGGGATAGAGAAGACTCGGGAGGCCTTCGTGAAAAAACTCCTGGAGAAAGGGACGATGAGTCTGGAAGAGATCTCCCGAACCTTCGATCTCGACCTGCTGTGGGTGAAGGAGTTGGCGGGGCGTCTTCGAGAGACGTGATGCGAAGCGAATGTCATGTTCTGTGTGCCGGAATGGAAAAACATTCCGGGTCCGAACAGGTCTTCGGATCGTTTTTCGGAAAGGAGGCGGCGATGACAGCCGTGGATAAGATTCGTCAGGAGGGAATTGAGAAGGGGATAGAGAAGACTCGGGAGGCCTTCGTGAAAAAACTCCTGGAGAAAGGGACGATGAGTCTGGAAGAGATCTCCCGAACCTTCGATCTCGACCTTCCGTGGGTGAAGGAGTTGGCGGGGCGTCTTCGAGAGACGTGATGCGAAGCGAATGTCATGTTCTGTGTGCCGGAATGGAAAAATATTCCGGGCCCGAACAGGTCTTCGGATCGTTTTTCGGAAAGGAGGCGGCGATGACAGCCGTGGATAAGATTCGTCAGGAGGGATTCGAGGAGGGTTTCAAGCAGGGATTCGAGCAAGGCTTAAAGCAGGGATATGAGAGGGCGGTCGAGAAGACTCGGGAGGACTTCGTGAAAAAACTCCTGGAGAAAGGGAGGATGAGTCCGGAAGAGATCTCCCGAACCCTCGATCTCGACCTTCCGTGGGTGAAGGAGTTGGCGGGGCGTCTCCCGGAAAGGGTCACACAAATGCCATGAGAGGTTCGTTTCCGGGTTTTTCTCCGGCTCTTGGCGAGAGAGTCCTTCATGACCCGTCGGACTGCCCCTCCCTCACCGGTCTTTCCCTATTTACCCCCCATCACAAAAACCCTCCCGGCCCTTTCCCCCCGGTCTTCTCTTTCCTCTCCCCTCTTTATTCCCCTGCGATCCGGAGTCCTTCGACAAGAAGGGAGGGGGAGTTGATCGAGGATCGGATCTCAAGGTCGGAGCCCCGGTCAACGACGTTTTTGTAGATCTCGTCGAGGGTTCCGGCCAGGGTGATCTCCGAGACGGGATGGAGAATGACGCCGTCTTCGAACCAGTAGCCGAAGGCCCCCCGGGAGTAGTCTCCGGTCACCGTGCTGACGCCGAAGCCGATTAGCTCGGTGACGAGAAGTCCCGTCCCGGCCTTCTTGAGAAGCGCCTCCTGTGAGAGTGTTCCCGGCTCGACGATGAGGTTCGAGATCCCCACGCCCGGACCGTCGCCCAGGGAGCGTACCGCATTGGCCGTCGACTGGCGTCCGAGCTTTCTGGCCGAGTAGGTGTCGAAAAGAAAGGTCTGGAGAACGCCCGCGTCGACTACGGTCTTCTTGCGGGTGGGGAGACCTTCCCCGTCGAAGGGTCGGCTTCCGGGGGCTCCGCTCAGGAAGGGATCCTCCCGGAGGGTCATGCAGGGGTTCATGACGGGGCTTCCTTCCCGGCCCTTCAGATAGGTGGCATTGCGGTAGAGCGCCGAGCCTGAGACGGCACCGGCAAAGTGACCGATCAGGCTCCGGGCGGTCTCGGGGTCGAAGATCACGGGGTAGGTGCCGGTCTTGATGCGGCGGGCTCCGAGGCGGGAGACGGTTCGGGAGGCGGCCTTAAGTCCGAGCGCCTCACTGTTCTCCGTGCTCTCCCAGAGGGGGCCCGACACATACCAGTAGTCCCGCTCCATCTGGTCTTTCGAGGTGGCGATCACCGAACAGGATAGGGTGTAGGAGCTCTTCCGGTAGCCGTGGAGAAATCCCAGGCTGTTGCCGAAGACGACATGGGTTCGTGAGCGGGCGCACTCGGCCCCTTCGGAGTTCGTGATGCGGGAGTCGAAGCCCAGTGCGGCGGCCTCGGCGGTCTTTGCCCGTTCGATTAGCTCGTCGCGGGAGGGGATGTGGCCTTCCTCCGGAAAGAGCCTGTCGGGGTCGATGGCCGGCGGGAGGATCCGGTCGGGAAGGCCGGCGTAAGGGTCCTCCGCAGTGTGCTGGGCCATAGCGACCGCTCGTTCGACAAGGCTTTTGAGGTGGTCTGTTCCGAAGTCGCTGGTGGCGACGCTCGACTGGCGCTGCCCGGCGAAGACCCGGATCCCGATCCCCCGGCTTTGGGCGGCGTGAACCTTTTCGATCTCCCCCTTGCGGACTCCGACCGTCTCCTCGACCCCCGAGAGGTAGAGGGCATCGGCCGAGGTGGCTCCGGCGGCCCGGGCGGCCTCAAGAATATACCGGACGGCCTCTTCCCCATCCTCCAGATTTATTTTTGACCCTTTTGCCAATCCTGTTGAAGGGCGGGTAGAGGGGATGGACTTGTTCAAGGGATAGGTCTCCTGTCTCTGTCTAGGTGGTTCCGCCGACGGTGAGGCCGTCGACCCGGATGGTGGGAAGTCCGACTCCCACAGGAACGGACTGGCCGTCCTTGCCGCAGGTGCCGACTCCGGAGTCGAGGGACATGTCCGATCCCACCATGCGGACCTGGGTGAGGACGTCGGGGCCGTTGCCGATAAGGGTCGCGCCCTTGACGGGGTGAAGGATCTTGCCGTTCTCCACGTAGTAGGCCTCCGACATGGAAAAGACGAACTTCCCGGAGGTGATGTCCACCTGGCCGCCGCCGAAGTTGACCGCGTAGATCCCGCGGTCGAGCGAGGCGAGGATCTCCGCCGGGTCGGTCTCCCCCGGGAGCATGACGGTATTGGTCATCCGGGGCATGACGGTATGGGCGTAGGACTCCCGCCGGCCGTTCCCCGTGGAGCGGGTCCCCATGAGCCGGGCGTTCTGGCGGTCTTGGAGATAGCCCTTGAGGATGCCGTTTTCGATCAGGACCGTCCGCTGGGTGGGAGTCCCTTCGTCGTCGACATTCAGGGAGCCTCTCCGCCCGGGAATGGTCCCGTCGTCGACGATGGTGCAGAGGGGGGAGGCCACCCGCTGACCGATCCGGCCCGAGAAGGCCGAAGTTCCCTTTCGGTTGAAGTCCCCCTCAAGGCCGTGGCCGATCGCCTCGTGCAGGAGGATGCCGGGCCAGCCGGGTCCCAGCACCACGTCCATGGTTCCCGAGGGGCATGGCCGGGCCGAGAGGTTGACCATGGCCATCCGGACCGCTTCGCGGCAGGCGTGGGCAAGGTTTTTCGGGCTTGCAATGGCCGAGAAGTCGGTGCGGCCCCCCCAGCCGTAGGAGCCGGTCTGGCGGTTCTCCCCCTCCTGGGCGATGACCGAGACGTTGAGGCGGGTAAGCGGGATCCGGTCGACTACGACCTGGCCGTCGGCGCGAACAATCTGGATGGTCTTCTGTTCGAAGGCGAGAGAGGCCATGACCTGGACCACCCGGGAGCTCTCCTTTCGGCAGAGCCGGTCAATGGTCGCAAGAATCTCGATTTTTTCCGGGACCGGCCGGTCGAGAGCCAGGTCGGTCGTCGGGTAGAGGTCGAGGCCGGGGCGACCCGGTCGGGAGAGGGCGAGAGGTTGTCCCCCTCCTGAACCCCGGGCGATCCGGCGGGCCGACTCGAGCGCCAGGGCGATCTGCCGCGGGGAGAGCTCCTCCGTGAAGGCAAAACCGGTCTTTTCTCCCGAGACGATCCGGGCGCCCACCCCCTGGCTGACCTCCTGCCCCGCCTTCTTGACGAGTCCATCCTCGAGGCTGTAGTGCTCTCTTGTCGTATGCTCGAAGTAGAGATCGGCATCGTCGACCTCCGACGGGAGCGCGACTTGGCCAAGTGCTGTTGCGAGGCTCTCCTGGGAGCCTTCGACGCGGTCTTCAAAAAAACGGGAAATATCCGACACGGGGTTCCTCCAGAGTCCTTGGGTCCTTGGGTCCGATCATCTTGAGAATGGGCTCGGACCGTCCTCCTGACCGGATGCGTCGGGAGGCGCTTGGGTCTATTATACAGGGGAGGGGCGCCGTGATCTACGATTGTCCCCGGAGAAGGTGCGATTCCAAATGTCTTGGCAGAAGAGGGATCCGACGCTAGTGTCGAGTGAACCCTTTGCCCTCAGGTCATATTCGTCGACAGCCCCTCTCAGGAAAGGGAGTGTCGAACCTTAGGCGGGTTCGGGCGGGAGGCGCAGAGAGAAGACGCAGGAGAGAGGGTCCCAGACAAAATCCGGCAGGAAGGGGCCAAGAGAGGGATCTTTCTCTGTGTACAGTTTTCTCTCGAGACGTCCTCTCTTTTGAGAGGCACGAAGGCGCAGGACGCGGGTCTCGGCGACATGAATCGTGAGAGTTGATCGAGCTGTTTTCAGAGAAGTCGGCTCGCTTGGGAGATTCCCCAGGGCAGGGCCGGCCTGGGCGCGTTGCCGGTACCCGCGAGCTGGTGGCGCATGAGAATTATATCCTGGTTTATGACCTGGTCGAGGACTTTGTTCGCGTATTGCGCATCCTGCACGCGGCCCGGCAGTGGCCGCCAGTCAAGATGTGAGGGCCTGACAACAAAAATGTCCAGCGCGTTTTTCCAAGACCAGATGAGCGGGAGGCCTCGTTCTTCAGGCGAAGAAGGATATCGCGAACGGCAGAGCCGTCCTTAAACTTTGCCCCAGGGATTCGGCCGCTCGTGAGGCAAAGCTTTGTCTATAAATTATGTTTGGAAGTTTGGGGGAAGACGATGGCGCAGGGAGAGGAAAAGATTGGGGCCATGATGGAGGCGGCCTGCCGGGAGGGGGTCTTTCCCGGAGGCGTCGTTCTCTGGGGATGCCGGGAGCGGATCCTCGGTCAGGTGGCGGCGGGGGTCCTCCGTCTCCCCCCCCCGGATCCCCCCCCGGCCACCCTTCCCGGGACCCTCTTCGACCTGGCCTCGCTGACCAAGCCTCTCGCCACCGGCGCTCTGGTCCTCCAAAGCGTCGCAGGGAAAACGATGGCGCTCGACGCCCCGTTGGGGGAGTTCCTTGCGGCTTCCCGGTCGAGCCGGTGGGGGGAGGCGACCCTCCGGGAGCTCCTCACGCACTCCTCGGGACTTCCCTCCTGGGCCCCCCTCTACCGGGAGATCGATCCGGCGCTTCCTTTACCGGAGCGAAAGAAGCGTCTTCTTTCGGCAATTCTAGCGCTCTCTCCTGAGCGGGAGAGAGGCGGGGCCTCTCTCTACAGCGACTTTGGCTTCATGCTCCTCGGATGGGCGCTAGAAGAGAGAACGAGGGAGCCGCTCGACGCCCTCTTCCGGAGGTCTCTGGTCGCGCCCCTCGGGCTTTCCTCGATCGACTACCTGTCCCCGGGGTCGTCACTTCCCTTCGAGGGGGCGGACCGGGAGAGTCGCTTTGCCGCCACCGAGGTCGATCCGGAGACGGGGACGCCGTTCGTTGGGGTGGTCCACGACGAGCACGCGCGCCTTCTGGGAGGGGTCTCGGGCCATGCGGGGCTCTTCGGGTCGGCCCGGGCTGTCTGGGAGCTGGCCCGCCCCTGGATGGGGGGGGGATTTTTTCCGGAGGATCTCCGGAAGGAGTTCGTTCGCCGGCAGGAGCCGCTTGAGTGGGCGCTGGGATTCGACACGCCGACAGCCGGATCCTCGAGCGGGACTTTCCTGACCCACGGGGCCTCCATCGGCCATCTGGGCTACGCCGGCACCTCGGTCTGGATCGATCTTGCAAAGGACCGGATTGTCGTCCTTCTCACCAACCGCGTCCATCCTGTTCGGACCAACAACCGGATCCGGGAGTTCCGGCCGCGGCTCCACGATGCCGTGGCGCAGGTTTTTTGATCGCTTTGATCAGAGGTCGCCGGCCTTTTTCCCGTAGACGGCCCGTCCCCGAAGAAAAAGCTCCCTAGCCTCCCCGGGGTCGGAGAGGCCGGAGAGCGAGCCTTCGAGGGTCGCCTCGGAGGGCGAACGAAAAAGGGAGCGGATCCAGATTCCCTTCGTGAGGACGGGACGTTCCATGATCGGGCGCCGGGGATCGCGCCCCTTTTCTAGGATCGTCACCCCTCCCCGCAGGACGAGGGCGAGCTCGATTCCGATGCGCCCTCCGACGGCCCGGGGGAGGGGAACCCCGGTCGAGAAGAGTCCCGCCGTGTAGGCGTAGAGGCGGTCCTTAAGGCGCTGGTGGCGGCGGACGAGATCGCGGTCGGGAGAGGAGGCAAAGAGGGTCTCCTCGGAGAGGCCGCAGAGGGCGATCTCGGAAAGAGGAACATAGATGCGCCCCTTCAGCCGGTCCACGGAGATGTCCTGCCAGAAGTTCGCGAGCTGGAGGGCGGTGCAGACGGCGTCGGACCTCGCGAAGAGGGGCTCTCCCCGGAACCCGTTGATCCACAAAAGGAGCCGCCCCACCGGGTTGGCCGAGAGGGTGGAGTAGAAGAGAAGATCCTCGAATCGTTCGTGGCGCACCACCGTCCGGTCCCTCTCGAAGGCCTGGATCAGCTGGTCGAGCCAGAGGACGGGAAGCTCGTAGCGGGCGATAACGTCGGAGAGGGCCCGGAAGACGGGATGGTCGACGGGACCGCGCTGGGCCTCAAGAAGGAGGCTCCGCCAGCCGGAAAGAAGGGAGAGCGAGGTCTCGCAGTCTTCCACCTCGTCGGCCATGTCGTCGGCCGCCCGGGCGAAGGCGTAGAGGGCGGCGATGGCGGGGCGGGTCCGGGCCGGCATGAGGAGGGAGGCCACGGGGAAGTTCTCGTAGTGGCTCGCGACCACCTCCTGGCAGTGGCGGTAGGAGGCTTCGAGAGAGATCATGCGGAGATCGCTGCGGCTTTGCCGGGAGCCGTCGGTCCAAGGTCGGCAAGGATCGCCTCCGCCGCGGCGCCGCCGGCTCTCACGGCGCTCTCCATGGTGGCGGGGAGGCCGGTGTCTGCGGTATCCCCTGCCATGAAGAGGTTTAGGTAGGCGGTGCGCGCCTCCGGACGAAGCGTGCTCTGGCCGGTTCCCAGGATGGGAGTGGCGAACCTGTCCCTGACGGCGACAATCCCACGGGGAGTGGCGGTGTTTCTTCGGTCCACCAGGAGAAGGTGCTCTCCGACGAGCCGTCCGAGCTCGCAGTCGGAGCGGTCGAGGAGGTCGAAGGCTCCGGACACGGTCGCGCTGACCTGCTGAGTGGGAAGAAGATCGTCCTCGGTTCCTCCCGACCAGTCGAACCAGGAACGGGTTTCCGGGATAAGCCGCTGCTCCATGGCGTCCTTGTTGAAGAGCCAGTGGATGGGGGAGCGGTGGAAGCCTGTGATGAGGGGGAGAAGCACAGGTTTTTCGTAGTGGAGGTGGATCGAGAGGATGGGGGAGGCGTAGGAGAGACGGCTGATACGGTCGACAAGGGGGGTCTCCTGCCAGGAGACCGGGACGATCTTTTCGAAGGACCAGGGAGGAAGGGCCACGATCATCCGGTCGTCGGGGCCGAGCGCGATCTCCCCCCGGTTTGTGGAAAGGGAGCGGACTCGTCCTCCGGACTCCGAGAGGGCCATGACCCGGGTCTTGGTCCGGACGGTAACCCCCCGGGACCGGAAAAGCCGCATGGCGGGCAGGACAAAGAGTTCGGTGAGGGGGACGGCGTTGTACCCGGGGCGGGAGGCCTCCCCTCCCGAAAGGAGGGACTCCTTGAGGATCCGGACGAGAATGGCGGCGCTGACGGTGCGGGAGGGAAGGTTGGTGGCGGAGAGGATGACGAGCTCCCAGAAGCGGTCGATGACCTCCTCCGGCTGGCCGGCCCGCCGCAGAAAGTCGTAGGCGGAAAGATGGTCGACGTCGGAGTCGATCTTCGGCATGGCCCGGGCGACCGAGAGGAAGGAGAGCCTAAGGGAGAAGGGAAGCCCTTCGTACTGGAGGAGTCCTCCGGCCGCGGAGAGCTGGCTTTTGTTCCCGGGGATGTCGAGCGGGTGGAGCCCCCGCTCCGGATCCCATAGGGGGATGTAGAGGCGATCGAAAAAGACGAGCCCGCCCCGGGTGCCGAGCCGGTCAAGGAGGTCCATCGTCCCCGTATAGCAGGAGAGGAAGAGGTGCTGGCCGGTGTCGATCTCCCGCCGGGCCCGGGTGTCGAAGTAGGAGCCGGTGCGGCCGCCCAGGTGGGGGCGGGCCTCCAGAAGGACGATGTCGAAGGGGGAGTCCGGTCCCCGGGAGAGGCGTTCTGCGGCGGCGATGCCGGAGAGTCCCCCCCCCAGGACGTAGACCTTGGGGCGTGCGCTCACAGGCCGACGGCCTTTTTTTCGCGCCAGAGCCGGAAGAGGACTCCCGCCTTTTCCAGGGGGCCGAGGGCCACCCGGCGGCGATAGACATCGAAGCCCGTCCGGCGGATCTTGTGGTGGAGGGCGTGGTAGACCGTCTCCATGGCCCGGGCGGCGATCATCGTCTTGCGGTCGGCGGGATCGGAGAGGAGCTCCCCGGCCTTTTTGTAGTCCTCCTCGGAGTGCTCCCAGATCTCTTCGAGAAGGGCCCGCAGACCGGCGTGGAGGTGGCCGTTCAGCACATCCTGCTCCGAGACGCCGAAGTGACGCATGCGGTCGGCCGGAAGGTAGATGCGGTTTTTGGCCGCGTCCTGGGCGAGGTCGCGCAGGATGTTGGTGAGCTGGAAGGCCTCCCCCAGAAGGTCGGCATAGGGTCCGAGCCGCTCGAGATCCCCTCCGAAGATGGGGACGCAGATGCGCCCCACGGCCCCGGCCGCGCGATAGCAGTAGCGCAGAAGGGCGGGGGTGTCGGGGATCCTGACCGTTTGAAGGTCGTCTCGCATGCCGCGAACGATCTCGCCGTAAAGGGAGGCGGGGATCTGCCGTCGCCTGGCGATCTCGACGGTGCGGAGGAAAAAGGGGGCCTCCTCCCATCCCGGCGGAGGGGCGAAGTCGTGGGCGAATGCGTCGGCCCAGGCGGCGAGGTGGCTCCGCACGTCGATCTCCTCCCGGGGCTCGTCGGCGAGGTCGTCGACGAGGCGGCAAAAGACATAGAAGTCGTAGAGGTCGTCCCGGCTTTGGGGCGAAAGGAGGGAGAAGGAGCGATAGAAGGAGCTGTCCCGGACCCCTCGACGTGCGCGCTCAAGCCCCGTCGTGTCAAAGGGCAGGGAAGGGGTCACGTCGGAGGGGGTCCCTGTCACGAAGTCCCTCCGGAAAGGGGGGAGAGTGTCTTGGTCGGCACGGAGATCATGTAATAATCATACCGTGTCGGGAGAAAGAGGGCAAACCCAACCCTAAAGAGGCCGGTCCGTCTCCTGGGTGTCTCAGGCTCTGTCAGGACCTCAGGATTTTTTGCGCGGGTCGGCGGGCCGGGGCTGGGAGTCGACGTAGGCCGCCACGTCCCAGGCATCGCGGTTGGAGAGGGTGTCTCCCCGGGAAAGCGGCATGTTCATCTTGATGAATCCGGCCAGCTTGGCGACCTTTGCCAGCCCGGCTCCCCGGTTGTAGGAGCGGGGTCCCCAGACGGGCGGGAAGCCCACCTCTCCTCCGGAGGAGGTGCCCAGTCCGTCGGCGCTGTGGCAGAGGGCGCACCGGGCTTCGTAGACCTTCCTGCCGCGGGCGGGGTCGGGAATATGTGCCGGCGGAGCCATCCGGAGTATCCCGGTGCCCTCAAGCGGGGTCCCGACCGGGGCGCCCTTCGCCATCCAGAAGCTGTAGGCGACAATGGAGCGGATCGTGTCTCCCTCGAGAGGGGGGGCGGTTCCGTTCATGGAGAAGCGGAAACATCCCTGGATGCGCTCGCCAAGACGGCTCACCTTCATGTTCTTGCTCCGGAACCTCGGGTAGCTGACATAGGCTCCCCACAGGGGGGCGGCGTAGGGCTTGCGCCCCCGGTCGAGATGGCAGGACTCGCAGGTCAGGTCGTTGCCGACATATTTTCCCGCATATTTCCCCGTTTGGGTAAAGATCTTCTCGCCTTTTCTCACCAGATCCCCGAAGGGCCCGGCAGGGATCTCCCTGTCGGCCGGGGGGCTGAAGGCGACCGGCCGGGGAGACTCTCCCGCCCGGGCCGGGGGAAGGCCCGCCGGGAAAAGGGCGGCGACAAGGGAGAAGAGGAGAAGCATTGCCGGATATCTCATGGGAGCTCCTTATTGTTTCGGGTCGGGCAGTCCGTCGGCCGGGGGAGGAGTGAGGCTCGAAAAGTATTCGGCGACCGCCTGCCGCTCCATCGGGGAGAGCCGTCGGGCGATTCCGCGCATGAGGCCCTGGGGATCGTCGGAGCGTTTCAGGAAGGCGAATGCGATAAGCTGCCGGAGAAGATAGCCCTTGTTCTGCCCCTTGATATAGGGAAAGTGCGGGGGGATCCCGCGACCGTCGGCGCCGTGGCAGAGCACGCAGGCGGGGACGTTCTTCCTCCACATCCCCTTTCGGGCGATCCTCTTGCCCAGTGTGAGAAGGGTCGGGTCGGGGGGGGAGACATCGGGCAGCTTGGGGGTCCTGACAATGGCATACCAGGAGGCCACCGCCCGGATCTCCTTTCGGCTCAGGTTGCTCACGACCCCGGCCATGATGGGAGCATAGCGGGTTCCCGCCCGGACGCCCAGGATCTCGTGTTCGATATAGCGTTGAGGCTGTCCGGCGATCCGGGGACTTCCGATCAAGGGCATTCCCCCGCCGTGGAGTCGATGGCATTCCATGCAGGCGATGCTTCCCGGACTGCCGTTTCCCTCCTGGGCGATCCGCTTTCCCAAATTCTCAAGCTCACCCGCCCAGGATTGGAGGGGGAAAAAGAGGAGAAAAAGGGAGAGCGGAAGAAAACGGAAAGAAGGTGACGTTCGGGACATCGGCGGTCTCCTTAGACGTAGGTAGTTGATACCATCATACGGGAGGAGACCGGGGGGATCCAATGAGGAAAACTTTGTTCCATGATAAGAGCGGAGATCTGTCCTTTTTGCCCGAGGACGGCTTGACCTGGAGAAGCCGTCTCTTTAAAATAGAACAACTTGCACAAAATCACATGGTTGGTTTTCCAGGATCGACGACGCCGGCACGAATCCCGGGGTGCCCGAAAGACGGGCTCCGAGGGGTGCACGGAGGGGATCCGGCCAACAGACGAAGATGGGAAAAATCGTAGAGAGGGGATAGCCCCTCCATCATCCGGAAACGAAGGGATCGCCCGTGTCAAACTACCGAGTCAAGCCAGGTCCGGAAGCCTTCCTGCCTCCGGCGGCCGCCATGATGGGAATCTCCCTGCCCGATCCGGGCCAGGGCCATATCGAGGGGGTCCTCGTTCCCCAGGAACAGGCGATCGAAGAGAGCGCCCGCATCCTCTCCCGGGCCAAGGTCCCCACCTTCTTCCCCGGTCCCCTGGTCCTCTGGAAGTGGAACGAAAAGTCGGCCAAGATGGCGGCAGCCATCAAGACGGCGGCCGTCGAGGGCGGAGTCCACATCATCCCCATGTCCGACTACCGGCCGAAGTATCCGAAGATCGACCCCGAGACCGAGATCAATCCCAACCACCCGAACCTGACCATTTGGCACAACAAGATCGATGCCTGCCTCTTCGTGGGGGTGCACTGCCACCAGGCCAACCTGGCCCTCAAGATCATCCGGGGCGGGACCGATTGCTATACGATGGCCTTCTGCTCCATGGCGGGACACGAAGACGCCAACCTCTCGGTGCGGGACACGACGCCGGAGACCTTCGTCAAGCTGACGGATGCTCTCAAGAAGATGAAGTCGAACTCCCGGGGCTTCTAGCGGGAGTTTTTCTGTTTGTCCGGAAAGGGCTTTCCGGGTCCGGCCTGTCGGATCCGGGGCCATTCCGCGGCATCGTTCCGGCCCTTCCAATCCCCACCCCTTCGGCGTTAGGAGCATTTCGGCCCTTAACCGGCACTTAAGCGGCCCTTAACTGGCCCTTGCCCCGTTCTTCGATCAGGCTCTTCCCGACTCCGGCCGCTTCCCCGCCCGATGTCGGAGCGGACCTGGCCCTCCGGCGGGAAGGCACACGAAACCCCTGTCCCGTGGCCGGGACCGGGAGGAGGGTAGATCCCGAAAATGGCGATGCAGGACGGGGCGGCGGTTCTTCTGCCGGCCCTCCCCCTCCTGGGGGGCCTCCTTCTCTTCCTCTTTGACGCGTGCGGGGTCAAGTCCCCCCGGACCGCCCTCATCGCCCTTGTTTCGACCGCCCTCTCCTTCTTTCTTGGCCTTTTCGTCCTCTGGGGAGTGATCGCCTCGGGGCCGCTGATCCTTCGTCTTCCGGTCACCCTCCCCGGGCTCACCGATGGTCCCCTGTGGGGAGTGGACCGTCTCTCCGCTATCATGGTCCTTCTTGTCACCGGTGTGAGCACGGTGGTCCAGGCCTATTCCCTCCGCTACATCCTCGGGGAGCCGGACTACGGTCGCTTCTTTTCTCTTGTTGCCGCCGAGACCTCGGTGCTCGTCATGCTCGTCACCAGCCGCAACCTCCTGCTCATCTTCGTCTTCTGGCAGCTCATGAGCCTCGGTCTCTACCTTCTCATGGCCCACAACCGGCGAAGGCGCAATGCCGTCGATACGGCGGGAAAGACCTTCCTCGTCCACCGGGCGGGAGACATGTTCATGTTAGCCGGGATCCTGATCGCCCACGAGAGCTTCCACACCCTCGACCTCGGCCGGATCGCCGACATCTTGAGAGACTCCCCCGCGGCGGTCTCCCAGGGGCCGCTGGCCGCCCTCGTTCTCTGCATCTTTGTCGGATGCATGGCCAAGTCGGCCCAGTTCCCCTTTCACTTCTGGCTTCCCGACACCATGGAGACGCCGACTCCGGTCTCAGCCCTGATGCATGCCGGCATCGTTAACGCCGGCGGCTATCTCATGAACAGGACCTCGATCCTCTTTGCCCATTCTCCCCTTTCCATGCATATTGTCTTTGCCGTGGGATTCCTCACCGCCCTCTTCGGCTCATCGACCATGCTCATCCAGAGTGACGTCAAGCGAAAGCTCGGATTTTCGACCATGGGACAGATGGGCTACATGACGATGGAGTGCGGGCTCGGAGCCTTCTCGCTCGCCGTCTTCCACCTCATCGCCCACGGCATCTTCAAGGCCACGCTCTTTCTCGAATCGGGAACGGCGATTGCGATCGCCCGGAAGGATCCCTCGATCCCGCGCCGCATGGCCGAAGAGCCCGCAACTCCCGAGGGGTTCCACCTCTCCCGGGCGCTTCCGGTCGCCCTCGTGACGCTGGTGCTCCCCCTCGTCATCGTCCTGGGGGCCCACCAGCTGGCCGATATCCATCTGTCGCGCGAGGAGGGGACGGTCGTCTTTCTCTTCTTCAGCTGGGTCACGGTCTCCCAGGTGACCATCAGCCTGACCCGGGCCCGCCTCTTCGACTCCTTTGCCGCCGCCATTCCCTGGACGGCCGTTCTCGTCCTCTTCGTCTATGGCTATATCGGGGCGGCCCACAAGTTCAACCTCTTTCTCTATCCCGACCCTGTCACCCGCGCCCTCTTCTTTTCCTCCGGCGGGGTCGGGTGGGTGATGTTTACCCCGATCGTCCTTCTCATAACCTCCGTGATCGTGGCGGGCTGGGTCGTGGCATTTTTCAGGGGGGTCCGGGGGCGGCAGATCCTTCCCCCCTGGATCCTTTCGCGCCAGGAGGCCCTGTATCTCTTTTTCCTGAACAGAGGGTCGGTCGAGCACCTTCTTCTCCATCGGGTGGTCGAGCCGGTCGACCGCCTGCTCTGGCGTCTTCGTGAGCTCTTCGACGGGAAGGAGAGGGCGTGATGGCCGCTCTTCCCCTGAACATTCTCCCCTTTCTCGCCCTTCCGCTTTTTTCGCCCCTTTTGCGGAGGCTCTTCTCCTCCGGGCGGAGTCGGTCATTGGCGACCGTTCTCCCGGTCGCGCTCTTTCTCCTGTGGGTTTTGGCCAGGATCCTGTCACTTCCGGCCTCCTCCCCTGTCATTGCCGGGGGCCTCTCCCGGGAGGGACTCCTTCTCTGTCTCTGTCTCGGGGCGGTGCTCCTTCCGCTCCTTCTTGTTTTGACGGAAAAGGCCGAGTCGCCAAAGGGTGGACGGCTTCCTGCCGTCTGGTTCCCCTGTCTTCTCCTGTCGGCGGGGAGCGCCGCCTTTCTCGAGAGTGGCGATTCCGGGGTTCTGGCCGGCGGGGGGCTCCTGGGACTGCTCCTTCTGGGGGGGGCCGGTTTCCTGGGGGGGGCCTATCCCGGAGCCTACCGGAATGGCTTTCTCCTGCGGGTTCTAGCGGGGTCGCTTCTGGTCCTGACCCTCTCCTTCAGGACAACGCTTGTTGCGACCCCCGCCGGCGGGGGAATGCTCCTTGCCGCCATTCTCCTTTTTTTTCCGGCTCCGCTCTCCCGAAGATCGGAAAGAGTCGTGGCCCCGGAGTTTCTGCAGCTCGACATGCTTTTCTTCCTGTGTCTTCCGCCTCTTCTCGTCTTCGACCTTCTTCGCGTCTGGCCTTCCCGGGGCTTTCCTGACACCACCCTTCTGGAAGGGATCGTTCTCGGGTGGGGGCTTTTGGGTCTCGTGCGAGCCAAGACGGCCCACTACGTTCAGGAGGTGGCCGACGGTCTCTCCTCGGCCGGCATGGGCGCCATGGTGGCGGGGCTTCTCACCGGAACCGCCGCAGGCCGGGAGGGGGGGCTCTTTCTGGCCGTCCTCCTTCCCCAGGCCTCCCTTCTGGGGGGGCTTGTTCTCTCCGCCCTCATTGCGAGGTTCCGGGTCCGGACCGTGTCGGGGCTTTCCGGTGCCGGCGCAATGATTGCCCCCCTTCGACTGGCCTTCCTTCTCGCCGCCTTTCAGGGAATGAGCCTGCCCGTCGTGGGTGGACTGCTGGGAGAATGGCGCCTGATCGAAGGGATCTACGACGGGTCACCCCTTTTGGGAATCGGCGTTCTGGCAGGCCTTTTCCTGACCTTTGCCCTGACTCTCGCCGCCCTCCGGCGCTTCTTCTCGGGGATGGAGCCGCCGCTCTCCCGGGGGGATCGCGAGATCGTCAAAACCCTCTGGCCAGGGGAGCTCTGGGCTTTCGGAACGGCCTCCTTCCTCCTTCTTCTCACGGATTTTGCGGGAACCTTGGGCTGGTTCGGGGGGGCGGGCCGGTGAAGACCGCTCTCTCCTCCTCCCCCCGGACCGGGAAGTGGGACCTCTCCGGCATCTCCGACGGCCAGAGGATCGGTCTCAGGTCCCATGTGGAGCTGGCCTCCGAGGCCCTCTCCTTCGTCTACCGGATGACGACCTTTATCCACCACAACCCGCTCCACGAGTTTGAGGAGCTGCCCTTCTTCGAAGCGATCCGAAAGGCCTCGGCCCTTTTTGGGGGACGGACCTCGCTTGAGTCCGACGACTGGCGCGAGCTCTACTCCCGGGGAAGAATAGACCGGGAGATCCTTCTCTCTATCCTCCGGTCGGAGGTCTCCGGCATCGGGGTCGTGGGAGAGGCCGGGGGACGCCTTCTCGGCCGCGCCCTTCCCGACCTCCTCGAAGGCCACCTCCTCTACGAGTGGGACCGCCCCCTCTCCTCCGATCCGATCATGGTCGAGGGGCGTCCGGCCTTTTTCAGGCTCCGCCGGGATCTCGCCGCCCCGGTGCGGGAGAGCCACGAGGCACGATTTGGCGGAGGGGGGGAGGAGGCTTACTGTCTCCGGCTCTGGGAGGCCTGTAAGGGTTTTGCCGCAGGACAGCTTCCCGGGGCCGCCTGGTCCGATCCGGCCGCCTCGTATCTTCCCCGGCCCGGCCCCTCCCTGACGCTTCTCGAGTGGGTGGACATCTTCTGCGACGGCCAATGGAAAAAACGGATCGACCGTCTGATGATCAAGTGGCTCGGGGCCTTCCTCGACGAAGGGGTCTCGACCTGGAATCTTCCTAATCGGGAACGGGGCTTCTACCGGGTGTGGCAGAGCATGGCCGCCTCCGACCGGGAGATCCTCTTCTGGGGGCTTGAGAACGCCCACGCCGAGATCTCCGGCCTTCCGGAAAACCCCGAGGACACCCTCATGGGTGCCCTGGTGGCGATGGAGATCCCGCGGGCAGGCCTGACCGACTACCTCGAACGCCATGCGACCGCCCTGCCGGGATGGCTGGGCTACGTCAAGTGGAGGAGCTCGAAGAGCGACGACCCCTGGGCCCGGACCTATCCCGTCGATCTCGTGATGGTTCTTGCCGTGAGGCTCTTCTACGAGCAGGCCGTAGTCGACCATGTCTGCCGGACTCGTCTCGGAATTTGCGGAACGATCCCGGCCGTTCTGGAGTGGATTGACGGGAACGCTCCGGAGCTTCTGACGCGGAACTATGCGGCACGCTTCGGTGTTCCGATGGCCTGGGGGGCGCGGTTGGGGACGCTGGCCGACCGCTTCCCCGATCCGGGGGACCCGCGCTGGGCGAGAATCTCGCAGGTGCGCGAGGAGTGGCTTGAGGCCCTGCGGGCAGAGGGGGGAAGCCGGAGCCGCTCCGGGCGCCTCTACCATGTGGCCCAGGCCCTGGGCCTCTCCCCGGAGGAGGTCGGGGAGCTCGACCCCAGGGAGTGGGAGCGGTTCGAGCAGATCGCCGACACCCTCGACTTCCCGAAACGCCACGAAATCTGGCAGCGCTCTCTCGAGGAGAGCTGCGACCAGGAGCTCTTCGCTCTGTTTGAGCCCTGGCGCGAGAGGAGGGTCGACCCGACTCTCGCCCCTGTCCGGGCGCGACCCACCGCCCAGATGTTCTTTTGCATCGATGTCCGCTCCGAGAGGCTTCGCCGCCATATCGAATCTCTCGGAGGGTACGCGACCTACGGGATCGCAGGATTTTTCGGGGTGCCCTTCAGGTTCCAGTCCTACCAGAAGGCCGGAACGCAGATTCAGGCGCCTGTTCTTCTCTCGCCCCGCCATCGGGTGAGGGAGATCCCCCGGGCCTACGAAATCGAACGGGCGGACCGCCACTTCCGCCGCCACCAGAAGACGCGCTCCCTCATCCATCTCTTCCACGAGCTCAAGGACCACGTCATCACCCCCTATGTTCTCGTCGAGGCTCTGGGCTGGTTCTATCTTCTGCCCTTTCTCGGCCGGACCTTTCTTCCGGGCGCCTTTGCCCGGGTCCGGGAGTTCCTGGAGGGACTCGTCCTTCCCGAAATCGCCACCGCCCTCACCGTCGCCCGGGTGGAGGAGGGGGAGGCCCAGGCCATGATCGAGGCCGAGCAGCATGCGAAGATCCGCAAGGCCCTCCTCGATGTGGTCGGTTCCCATACGCGCTCCGTCAGCCCCTCGACCGTCGAGGAGGTGCGCCAGGCGGCGCTCTCGGAGTCGCGGTTTCGGGAAGGGTTTTCCCTGCGGGCCCGGGAGGAGCTTCTCCTCACGGCGCCCGGCGAGGCCGACCTCATCAAGAAGCTCCGGACCCTCTATACCATCAACATGCGGAGAAGCCGCGTCCTCCTCGAGACCATCATGACGGTGGGGTTCGGGACGGAGGAGCAGGCCTACCATGTGGAGAACAGCCTCAGGACGATCGGCCAGACGGAAAACTTCGCGCGCCTTGTCTTGGTCTGTGGCCACGGATCCGACTCCTTCAACAACCCCTTCGAGTCCGCCCTCGACTGCGGGGCCTGCGGGGGCAACCGCGGGATCCCCAACGCCCGGGTCTTTGTCGAGATGGCCAATAACCCGGCAGTGCGGGACAGCCTGAAGAAGCGGGGGATCGAGATCCCCTACGACACGCACTTCCTGGCCGGGGAGCACAACACCACGACAGACAGGATTGTCTTCTACGACCTCGAATCTGTCCCGCTGACCCATCGGCGGGATCTCAAGCGCCTCTGGCGGGATCTCGAGGAGGCGGGTCTCCGGGCGGCGGAGGAGAGGGCGGCGGAGCTTCCCTCCCTCGACTCCCCCTCCGGCCCCCGGGAGGCGGCGCGGGCTCTCTTCCGGCGCTCCTGCGATGCCGCCGAGGTTCGGCCCGAATGGGGGCTTTCGAAAAATGCCTCCTTCGTGGTGGGAGGAGGCTCCCTTGCCGGGACGGCCAACTTTGCCGGCCGGGCCTTTCTCCACTCCTACGATCCGGCGCGGGATCCTGACGGGCGGCTCCTCGAGGCAATCATGACCGGCCCCCTCGTCGTCGGCCAGTGGATCAACGCCGAGCACTACTTCTCCCTTCTCGACCCCGAGCGATACGGGGGGGGGAACAAGATCTACCACAACGTGGCCGGGGCCATTGGCATCATGTGGGGCAACGAGAGCGACCTCCTCCCCGGTCTTCCCGTCCAGACGCTCCGGGAGGGCGAGCGTCTCTACCACGAGCCGGTCCGTCTTATGGTGGTTGTCGAGGCAGGCCGGGACAGGATCGACCGCGTTGTCACAAACAACCCCCCTCTTCGCCGGCTCCTGTCGAACGGCTGGATCCGGCTTGTCGCCGCCGACCCCTCTGACCTCTCAGATCCCTCCGCCCCCTCAAAAAGGGCTCTCTACCGCTGGCAGGCCCCCGGACGATGGTCCGGGGTCGACCGAACCCCACTGTCCCAACACGAAAGGACCGACTGATGGAGAAAGCGCGTCTCATCCCCATGAAAAAGGTGGACATCATCGTGAGCGGAGAACGCCTTCCGTTCGTCCGGGATCTGCTGTCCCGGGTCCGCGTCACGGGGTATACGATCATCCCCAACGTCTCCGGTATGGGCCACAGCGGGTTCTACGAGGGGAACCTGATCTACAACGAGACATCGAGCCTCGTCCTCCTCATGAGTGTCGTGAAGGAGGCCCAGGTGGAGCTGATCCTCGAGGGGCTCACTCCGCTCTTCGAGCGCTACTCGGGGATCATGTATGTCTCGGATGTGGGGGTGAGCCGGCAGGATCACTTCGTCCACGCCCCCGGCGAGAGCGACGGGCCGATGTAAGACTTCCCGGCCGCATATGTCGGGGACCAAGGTTCGACCGGACAGACGGTTCTAGTAAAACCGGGCAAGGGGCTCTCTTGCCCCCCGGCTCTTTCGTGGTAGCTTAAAAGAGAGAGAAGTGGGGTCAGGGGGAGGAGGGGAGCGATGGAGCGGGTACGCAGTCCGGCGGTGGCCGGAAGCTTTTACGAGGGGGAGAGGGCGGCGTTGGTCGCCGGGGTGGACGCCCTTCTCGAAGAGGCCCGGAGAACCAGACTCCCCCTGCCGGACGCTCTCCCCAAGGCCCTGATCGTTCCCCATGCGGGCTATGTCTACTCGGGCGCCGTGGCCGCCTCCGCCTACTCCCTCCTCCTTGCGGCCCCGGAGACCTTCTCCCGGGTGGTCCTGCTCGGTCCCTCCCATCGCGTGTATTTTCGGGGGGTGGCCCTTCCCGGAGCCGATCTTTTTCGGACGCCGGCAGGCGACGTTCCGGTCGACCCGGAGCTCGTCCGGAGGGTGGCCTCCCTCCCCGGGGTGATCGAAAGCCCTGAGGCTCACAGGCTCGAACATTCCCTCGAGGTCCAGCTGCCCTTTCTCCAGAGAGCGCTCCGGAGTTTCTCCATTCTTCCCCTGGTGGTGGGGGAGGCCGACCCTTCGACGATCCTGGAGGTTCTCGAGGCAGTCCGGGGAGGGCCGGAGACCCTTGTCGTGGTGAGCTCCGATCTCTCCCACTACCTGTCGATGACAGACGCCCGGGCCATCGACTCCCGGACGGCCCGGACCATCGGGAGGCTCGATCCCTCCCTGTCGCCCGAGGCCGCGTGCGGGGCCTTCCCCGTCAACGGTCTTCTTCTGGCGGCCAGGCGCTGGCACCTCACCCCCGTCCTGATCGATCTTGAAAACTCAGGAGAGACCGCCGGACCCTCCGACCGGGTCGTGGGGTACGGGGCCTTTGCCTTCTTTTCCCAAAAGGATCCCGGCCCCGGCGGGGCGGAGTCGGAGGTGAACGGGCCGCTTCTTCTTTCCCTGGCCCGCGAGGCGGTGGAGGTGGCACTGGGGGCGAATGAAGAGCTCTCTCTTCCGGTGGGCTCTCCGTGGCTGGCCCGGCCGGGGGCGACCTTCGTTACGCTGACGAAGAACGGGAGGCTCCGGGGGTGCATCGGCAGCCTCGAGGCCCGCCGGCCCCTCCTTGAGGACCTCAGGGCTAACGCATATGCGGCGGCCTTCCACGACCCGAGGTTTGCGCCGCTCGAGGCGGGGGAGCTTCCGGGGGTCCGCTTCGAGCTCTCGCTTCTCTCCCCCCCGGAGCCACTTCCGGTCCTCTCGGAGGAGGAGCTCCTGAAGACTCTTCGGCCGGGGACGGACGGGGTGGTCCTCTCTTTGGGATCGCGGCGGGGAACCTTCCTCCCGCAGGTATGGGAGGATCTTCCCGAACCGGGAGACTTCCTGCGCCATCTCAAGGCGAAGGCGGGGCTCTCTGAGGTCGGTTGGCCTGCGGGGATCGAGGTCTCCCGCTACACGGTGAAAAAGTGGTCGGAGGCGCCATGACCGGCTCGGTGGAGGCGGCGGGCGAGGCCCGCTGGTGGCACCGGGAGGAGGATGGCCGTATCGTGTGCGACCTCTGTCCCCGGGACTGCCGTCTTCTTCCGGGCCAGCGGGGGATGTGTTTTGTGAGGGTTCGGGAGGGGGACCGGATGGTCCTCGACACTTGGGGCCGCGCAAGCGGCTTCTGCCTCGATCCGGTGGAGAAGAAGCCGCTCTATCATTTTTACCCCGGCTCCTCCGTCCTCTCCTTCGGGACGGCCGGCTGCAATCTGTCCTGCCAGTTCTGCCAGAACTGGGACATCTCCCGGGCCAGATCGACCGACCGCCTCACCGACTCCGCCCTTCCGGAGGAGATTGCCCGGGCGGCCGAGCTTGCAGGGGCCAAAAGCGTCGCCTTCACCTATAACGACCCCGTCGTCTTCGCCGAATACGCGATCGACGTGGCAAAGGCCTGCCGGGCCCGGGGGATCCGGACGGTGGCGGTGACGGCAGGCTATATCCGGGAGGATCCCCGACGCGAGTTCTTCTCGCATATGGACGCCGCGAATGTCGACCTCAAGTCCTTCTCCGAGTCCTTCTACCATCGGCTCACCGGGGGCCATCTCGCCCCCGTTCTCGAAACCCTCCTCCACATCCGCCGGGAAAGTTCGGTCTGGCTTGAGATCACGACCCTCCTGATCCCCGGCGCAAACGACTCCGAGCGGGAGATCTCGGATCTCTGCGCGTGGATCCTCCGGGAGCTGGGCCCCGACGTTCCGCTTCACTTCTCCGCCTTCCACCCCGACTACCGGATGGCAGAGCTTCCTCCCACCCCTCCGGAGACGCTCTTCGCGGCCAGGAGAAGGGCCCTGTCCATGGGGCTTCGCTACGTCTACACCGGAAACGTCCGGGACCGGGAGGGAGGCCGGACCCTCTGTCCCTCCTGCCGCTCCCCTCAGGTCGAGCGGGACGGCTACCGGATCGAGAGGTATGATGTTGGGCCCTCCGGAGAGTGTCTCACATGCGGAGGCGTTCTTGCGGGGCGGTTCTGGGAGGGGGAGCCGCCTGTCTCGTTCGGGAACCGGCGCATCCCGCTTCTTCTTGATCCGGCTTCCTGACGGGGGAGGGGGAGAGGAGCTCTCTCGCCAAATTCGAAAAGGTTCGGAAAGGTCTGAGAAGGTTCGGAAAGGCCAGGGAAGGCCAACAGGACCGGAAAGGCCAGGAAAGCTCTGGAAAGGACCGGAAAGTATTGACCGAAAAAACGAAAGCGTGGTAGGATTTCACATCGATTATTTTCGACCGAAACCCCAAAGCCGGAGAATGCCCGAACTGTCCTGTCAGGACAGGACCGGACGGTTCGGAAAAGAGGGGGGTCGGGAGAGCCGTAAACCCCAGTAAAAAGGGGCGAGCGAGGATTGAAACCAGAGAGGAGTTTTTTGTGACGACCTATAAAGTTCTTCCCGGACCCGAAGGGATACTTCCCCCGGCTGCCATCTCCATGGGTGTCGCCCCCCCTGAGCCGGGCTTTGCCCTGATCGAAGGCGTTCCCGCCTCGGAAGAGGAGGCCATTGAAACCGCCGCAAGAAAGCTTGCGACGGCCAAGGTCCCGACCTTCTTCCCTGGCCCCCTCGTCCTCTGGGAGTGGTCGGCCAAGACCCGGAAGGTTGCCGATGCGGTTCTTCGGTGCGCCGAGTCCAACAACATCAAGATCATCCCCATGGCGGACTACCGGCCCAAGTACCCGAAGATCGAGCCGGAGTTCGAGATCAATCCGAACCACCCGAACCTCACGATCTGGCACAACAAGATCGATGCCTGCCTCTTTGTGGGTGTTCATTGCCACTATGCCAACCTCTCCCTCAAGATCATCCGGGGCGGCACGAGTTGCTACACCATGGCCTTCTGCTCCCATGCGGGACACGAAGATGCCAACCTCACCGTTCGGGACAACTCGGCAGAGAAGTTCGACCAGCTCTCCGCCGCCATCAAGAAGATGAAGACGAACAGCAAGGCCAGATAGTCGGTACGTCTGAGAGTATGAGCGTCAGGGAGTTCTTGCGCGAGAAAGTGTGAGAGCTCGCAAGTCATATATTGAGATATTTCGAGGATCTTCCGATACTCCGAAGATCTTCCGATACCAACAAAACGGCAGGGGAAACCCTGCCGTTTTTGTTTTTCGGACCGGGACGGCAGGGATGCGGGTGGAGGTCTCTGCCGGGAGAGTGAGGCTATGTCGGAGGGATCTCGGGAAGGGGACGCCCGATGCCGTAGCCTTGTGCCAGGGTGAGGCCATAGCGGCGGACCTCTTCAAGGATCTCGGGGCTCTCGACCGACTCGGCGACAGTCTGGATGCCGATCTCCCGGGTGAGGGTGGCGATGGAGGCGACGATGGCCCGGTCGATGCTGCCTGTTTCCGGGAGGTTCCTGATGAAATCTCCCTCCACCTTCAGAAAGTCCACGGAGAACCGTTTGAGGTAGGTCATGGAGGAGAATCCCGAGCCGAAATCGTCGATGGCGAATCGGGAGCCGTCGGCCTTGAGCTCGGTGATGAAGATCTCGAGGAGGGTGGCGTTCCGCACCGTCTCGCGCTCGGTGATCTCGAAGACGATCTGACAGGGATCGATGCCGGTCTCCCGGATGATCTTCCGGATCTGGGGGATGAAGTCGGCGGTGACGATAGCCTTGGGCGAGAGGTTGATGAAGAGGAGCCCCCCGAACTTCCGTGAGACGGCATGGGAGAAGGCCTTCTCCATGACGATGAAGTCGAGGCTCGAGATGAGGCCGCTCTCCTCGGCGATCTCGATAAACTCTCCCGCGGGGAGGACCTTTCCGCGGTACATGACGCGCATCAGGACCTCGTAGGCCTCGACCGTCCCGTTGGTGGCCGAGACGATGGGCTGGAAGTAGGGGAGGATCGAGCGCTCCTCGATCGCCTTCTGGAGGAGGAGATACTTTTCGCTGACGCTCCGGAGGACCTCGACCACGTCCTGGTCGGTAGGAAGGCAGTGGCCGTTTTTTCCCTGGGCCTTGGCCCGGTACATCATGTTGTCGCCGACGAGAAAGAGATCCTTGGGCTCTTTGGCGTGTTCGGGCCAGGAGGCGATCCCGATCGAGACGGAGCTCTTGGCCCGGACGCCCTCGGGGGATTCGAGGGAAAACTTCTGGAAGCTCTCCCCGATCCGCTTTGCCATGGCCACGGCGTGCTCCGAGGCCGCCTCCGGAAGGATCACGGCGAACTCGTCTCCGCCGTAGCGGGCCACGATATCCTCCTTGCGGGCGGTGTTGCGGATCAGCTCGGCGATGTTCTGGAGAAACTGGTCTCCGAAGGTGTGGCCGAAGGTGTCGTTGATCTTCTTGAAGTCGTCTACGTCGATGATCATGATCGAGAAGGGCTGGTCCCCGTGGCGCTGGCTCCGGCCGATCTCGTAAGTGAGAAGCTCCCAGAAGACCCTCTGGTTGAAGAGGCCGGTAAGCGGATCCCGGACGGCGTAGTATTCGAGGTCCTTCGTGTACTTGTAGATTGCCTTGACCGATCCCACGACGTTGAGGATGCTTGTGATGATGCTCTCGATCACCAGGACCTTGACCGAGTGCTGGGCCGTGGCGTAGTTGATCCCCACCCCCACGATGCCGCCGACCCGGGGCCGGTCGAGATAGAGGCTCTTGGTGGAGAGCGAGAGGGACTCCATCGAAAGGGGGGGGAGATTTATCCCGTGGTCGGAGATGTTGTGGACGATGCGGGGCTCAAGCGTCGCGTCGTAGCCCTCCATTGAACGGAGCTTTTCGGAGACGAGGATCTCGAGGAGGGTCTTCGAGTCGGGGTGGGGGAGCCCCTTCCAGAAGATCTCGATCTCGTATCCGTTGTCCCCGGCGTGGAAGAGGGAAAAGAGGAAGTAGACCTCGACGACGGTATTGATGTCGTCGAGCATCGTCCGGATGTGCTCCTTCCAGTCGTGGATCACGTCGGAGGTGATGATGAAGCGCTCGAGGAGGCGGATCTCGAAGGAGAGGACGGAGATGTCGGCCGTGGTCTGCTCGAGGGTGCGAAGGGTCTCAAGGGAGTTTGCGAGGCTCTCCCGGAGAAGGTCTATGTGGGTCATTTTCTGGGCGGCCTGCCGAGCGACGAGAGCGTCGATGGCGCGAAGCGTGCCGGTCAGGGTCCGGATGAGGGGGGAGGTCGCCTGGCTTTTGGGGACGGCTTCGAGAGCCGCCCCAATCGCCTGACGCGCTCCTGCAAAGAGGGAGATCTCCTCAAGACTCTGTTCGAGTACGGTTCCGACACGCCGGGCGATCTCCCGCCGGGTCTCCTCGAAGGAGGGAGTGGAGATCTCACTCATAGAAGTCCATGCCGCAGCGCAGGTCGAAGAGCCACCGGAGAAGGTCCTCCCGGGCCTGGCCCCGGTAGAGGGGGCCGTGCTGGGGGGCGATGACCGCCACGTCATGGCGTTCGACCTCCCGGACCCACTTTTGCAGGGCGCGGTTCCCCGCCATGTAGCGCTTGTGGAAGGGCTCTATGTGGGGCAGGTGCTCGGCGAAGTTGTCGACGTAGATCGTGCCGTTGGAGCGTTCGGCCGCCCCGATGTCGCCGGTGAAGAGGATCTTGGAGATCGGATCGTAGACATTGATCTGCCCCGGAGAGTGGAGAAAGTGGGCGGGGAGGGTCACGAGAGAAAATCCCGGGGCCACCTCGACCGTCGCTCCTCCGTCGGGGACGGGAACGAGATTTTCGGAATGGACAAGGTCCATGTGGGGCATGAAGCGGGTCCAGAGGCGGGAGAGGTGAACCTTTGCTCCCGTCACCTCCATCCAGACGTTTAGTCCCGCGCTCACGTCGGGATCCTGGTGGGAGAGGAAGATGGCCCGGACTCTTGCAAGGTCGACCCATTCGGAGATGCGGGCGGAGAGGACGGGAAAGAGTCCCGACCCTCCTGGATCGAAGATCGCCGCCTCCGTTCCGTGAACGACGAGATACTGGTTCGAGGGGATCCCCTCCTCTCGCGACGACTCGCCGAAGCCCAGAAGGATAAACTTGTGTGGCCCTTCGTCGAAGAGAACTTCTGTCACGGCAGGATCCTTTTTGAGGCAAGATGGGAAAATATATATTTCACTGATGATAACTTCCCGGATGATACCCTTGTTAGGGAGTGTTTGCAAGGCCAGGGGGGCGACAGATTCGGGTCCAGGGGAAAACTCCGGGGGGTGTTTTCTGGGAGGGCTGTGGTCTCCCCCGTGAGAGAGGGATAGGAGACATCTTTTTGTGGTAGGATGATGGTGAGTTCGGGGTTTGCGAACCCGAGTCGGGGCGAGTGATCCGTTTTGAGGAGGGAGAACCAGGGTGCAGATAGCAGGAACGAATTGGCCGGAGGTTGAGCGCAGGCTTCAGAGCTCGACCCTTCTTATCCTTCCGGTGGGCTCGGTCGAACAGCATGGGCCCAACGGTCTTATCGGGACCGACCACCTTGTGGCCGAAGCCCTGGCCCGGACGGTGGGGGAGGATCTGGGAGAGTTTGTCGCACCGACTCTGGCCTACGGGATGTCCCACCACCACCTGGGATTTCCGGGGACGACCTCCCTCTCCCCCAGAACATTGATCCTTCTTGTCTGCGACATTCTCTCCGGCTTCTACCGCAACGGCTTTCGAAGGTTTTATTTCGTGAACGGCCATGGAGGGAACGACTCCTCCCTCAAGGCCGCCTTTTCAGAGTTTCTTCTCGGCCACCCCGAGGCCCGCACGGCCCTTTCGAACTGGTGGCTCCTTCCCGAGGTGACAGACAAGGAAAAGGCGTTCTTCGGCGAATCGAACGGATACCATGCCACCTGCGGGGAGGTCGCCGTGACATGGCATCTCTTCCCCGCGCTCGAGCGTCCGATTGCGGCTGGTCGGGCCCCCGATCCCCATCACGAGTGGCCTCTCGGACCGGAGCGCTTTCGCGCCCTCTACCCGGATGGCCGCATGGGTTCCGATCCCTCCCTGTCGACCGCCGAAAAGGGAAAGGTCCTCTTCGAGGTCGCCCGCCGGACGATCGGCGAGAAGGTCCGCGAATTTGCGTCGGCACCCTGAGAGGGCAAAGAGGATGATCCCGGGAGAAAGTGTCCTGGTCAAAAGAGGAGAGAGCCGCACGTGATCCTCGTGGTTGCCAACCAGAAGGGGGGATGCGGGAAGACGACGACCGCCATGAACCTGGCGGGTGTCTTTGCCCACCGGGGGATGGAGGTTCTTCTTGTCGACGCCGACCCCCAGGGTTCGGCCATGAAGTGGCGGGGTCTCTCCCAGGGGGCGTTCCCGGTGGGGGTGATCGCCCTTCCCATGCCGGTTCTCGATCAGGAGCTCCCGCGGCTTGCCAAGAAATACGATCTCGTCGTCGTCGACTCGCCTCCCGGGATGGAGACCATTACCCGGTCGGCTCTCGTCGTGGCCGATCTCGCCATCGTCCCCCTCCAGCCCAGCCCGCTTGACCTCTGGTCGGGGACGGAGATCGTCGCCCTCATCCGCCGGGCGGAGCAGATCAACCGAGGGCTCGTGACCCGACTTCTCCTGAACCGGAAGGTCCAGGGGACACGTCTCTCCCGCGAATCGATCGAGGCTCTCCGGGAATTCCCCTACCCCCTCTTCGAGACCTCCATCCACCAGAGGATCGCCCTGGCGGAGGCGGTCACCGCCGGCCAGACCATCATCGACTTCTATTCCGACGGCCCATCGTCCGGCGAGTACCGGGCCCTGGCAGAAGAGATCCTATCCATCGACCTCAGGAGGTCTCCGTGAAATCCCCCCGCCCCACACTTCGCGAGATTGTGCGGGCCCCCGCCGTCTCGGACTTTATCGACCGGGGGGTCGCACCCGAAGCTCCTCCTCCGGAGGGACCGTCGGGAGAGGTTCCTCTTGCGGTCGGACTTCCCGCGGAGCTTCATGAGGCTCTTCGCTTCAAGATGGAGGAGCGCGGGCAGGAGCTCTCCGAAGCCTTTCGGGAGATGGTCCTGGACTATCTCATGAAGGACGGGTAGTCGCCCTTGCCCCCTCTGCGCCCCTTCCGTCCCCTTCGCCCGGGAGACCGGCTGATCCTTCCCCGCCCCTCTCTGGGGGCTTCGTTCCCCGAGTGGGAGGCGGTCTCGGATCGGCTGCGCCAGGTTGGCCTGCATCCGGAGCTCTTCGGTCAGGAGGAGCCGGGGGCCGCCCCTTATCTGGCCCCGGACCGGATCCGGGCAAGGGACTTTTCCCGGGCGCTCTCGGGAGGCTTTGGCGAGGGGGTTCTCTCCTACCGGGCCGGATCGGGGGCCATCCGGCTTCTCGGGGAGTGGGTCGATCCTTCCTGGCAGAGCCTGGAGGAGATCCCTCTCTTCTGCGGCTTCTCCGATGCGACCTATCTTCATGCCGCACTCTGGAAGCGAAAGAGTCTTGTGACCTTCTGGGGGCCTTCGGCCCGGGAGCTGGTCTGTGAGGAGAGTTTTGCTCTCTGGTGGGAAATGGTCTCGGGGGGAGTCGTAGCGGGGGAGAGTCTTCCTCTGGGAGAGTGTCGCTCGGTCAGGCCGGGCCGGGCCCGGGGGCGGCTTCTGGGGGGGAATCTCGAGTCTTTGTCCCATCTCTGTGGAACGCCCTTCATGCCGGAACTCTCCGGGGCGATCCTTCTTGTCGAGGATGTGGACGAGCCGCTCTACGCTGTGGATCGAGCCCTCCGGACACTGGCTCTCGCGGGGTCGCTCGAAAGCCTGGCCGGGGTGGTGGTCGGCCCCTTTCTCCGAATACCTGTCCGAAGCGACGATCCGGCGGGATCTCCGGAAGATCTTGTCCGAGCCCTTGTCGGAGATGTTCCGATCCTTTCCTCTTCCCTTCCCGGCCATGGTTGTCCCATGGCGACATGGCCCCTGGGCGTCCTGGCAGAAATGGACTGCCCCGATCCGGCCCTCGGGGCTCCTCCCACACTGCGTCTTCTTGAATCCCCCTTCCGGAGCTCCTGACGAATTCCCGCGGGATCGTTCGCTTCCCCGCATTAGTCTTCCGGGGTTAGTCCTCCGGGCGCTCCCGACGAATGAAGGAGCCGTTCTTTTATTGCTAGCTCGATTCTAGTTCGTTTCGTCCGAGGGTTTCTCCGAGGAGCCGAAGCCGTTGCCCATGAGAGAGAGAATGGTTCCGGGGGGAAGGATCAGCGAGGCGTGGACATCGTTGGGGAAGGTGCGGCGATTCCTGAAGGTCATGTTGACGAGGTCGACTGAGCCGAGGAGGTCGCCGATCGCCAGAAGGCCGTTGCGGTAGGAGAGCTGGACCGGCTCGATACCGGCATCTCCGGCAGGGGTGGGGTGGGTGGCGGCCAGCGGTCGCCGGCGGGAATTGCCCGCGATCGAGACGATCGCTCCCGGCTCAACGGTCATCTTTTTGAAGGTTCCGTGACGCATGAGCGGGAGAGGGATCGGGTGGTCGGAGACGTTTACGGCAAGAACCCGCCCCGCCTGGCGGGTCTCCTCGATGTCTCCGATGTAGAGAAGTCCGCGCGGGTCGTAGGCCAGGGAGCGGGGCCGGATCATCGCCTCCAGAGCGGAGATTGGGGAGAAGTCGACAAAATGGGTCCCCCCCCCTGCGATGCGCAGGACCATCCCGGGCTCGAGGGTCCGGGGGGCAGACTCTCCCGGGGCCCCAGGAAGGGTCAGGGGATGGGTGGTGAGGTTGATCATGTCGATGTTGCCATCCTGGTCGGCGGTGAAGATCTGGCCCCGGGAGGCGATGATCGTGGTGGGGTTCATCGAGGAGAGAAGGGCGGCGGAGGGGTCGGGGCCCGGCCTCGCATCGTGATCTTCCCCCCGGCTCGCCACAAGGAAGATCTGTCCGGGCCGGACGCTGACGATCCGGGTCGAGTGGCCCTCCCGGACCGGGACCTCGTGGAGTTTGGGGGTATTGTTGATATAGAGGATGTGTCCTGTCTCCCCCACGACATAGATCCCGTCGTGGTCAACAGAAATCCCGATAGGGCTGATGCGCGCCCGGAGGGCGTCGATCGGGAGGGTCCCGAGAGGGATCGTTCCCCCTCCGGCCACGACCGAGATCTTGCCGGGATCGATGGCAAGGGTCGTCGCCATCCCGAGGAGCTTGCCCATGGTCGGTGAGCGCCTGAGGAGCTTGGAGATGTGGGCCCCGGCGTTCAGGCGGATCTTTGCGTCGGGGATCAGGATCACCTCCCGGGTGCGGGAGGTGAGGTTCAGGGCGTCGATCCGTCCGCTTCCGTCGGCGATGTAGAGGATCCCCCCCGCTTCGGCGACCGAGAGGGGGTCGATCCCTACCGACAGGGCCGGAGCGGGGATCTCAGTGGGGAGTGGCGCGGTATGGGTGTTCCCCGCGACGACCGCAGCCTGGCCGGATCTGATAACCACGGATGTCCCGGTTCCTTCGAGCTGGGAGACCTTCTCGGGAAGGCCGCTCACATTCATGAAGATGATCGTGTGCCGGGTGTCGGAGGCCAGGATGTTGTTGTTCCGGAAGAGAAGCGAGACCGTCTCGATCTCGAGCTGGGAGGCGAACTGGGGGCTCGTTGAGGGATAGAAACGGTGGCTTCTGGATCCGCCGAAGCTTTTATGAGGCGATTGGGGAAGGCTAAGAAGAAGCGTCAACGCAGAGATGAAGGCGGTTTTTCTCAAGAAAGACGATGTCATGGGCAGGGGGGCTCCTTCGATGTGGGAATATTTCTCCCGGACCTTTATCGTCGATGATACAATATTGGCTGGAGAATGTCTCTGCCGGTCCATAAAGGGGCGAAAACCGGACGGCCCCGGGGGAGGGAAACGGAAAAATGGTGACGGGAAAATGGGCGACAGGAATCCTGGGCGGAGCCCTACTGGTCGTCCTGGTGGTGACGATGGTCCGGATCTCCGGTCCGGCGGCCGGTTCATCGGGGCGCTCCGGAGAGAAGGGGCGCGAAGAGAGCCTCTCGCGGGAGGCGGCAAGGATCATCGCCGGGGAGAAGACATCCGGGGGAGTTTTTGAGGGGGTGGGGGTCCGGTTCGGCGGGGAGGTCCTCCGGGTCCGGGTCGGCTCCGGATGGGAGAGCCTCTCGGAAAAAGAGCGGGGAAGGCTTCTCGACGATGTCTTTAGGCAGTATGCCCGGGCGTGGCAGACGACCATGAAGAGCCATGAAGAGCCGGCCGTGAGCTTCCGGGAGAGGGAGCGGCGGGTCGCCCTCCACACCGATGTCGACAGATGGGTGCGTTCCGGAGGGGGAACCCTTGCCCCCGGAGCGTCAAAATAGGTAGGATAATACCGGGTAACAGCATTCGGGAAAATTTGGAAGGGGGCCCCTTTGGGGTGGATCCAGTCAAGCGGTGACCGTCTTCGGACCACACTCAAGACCCAGTTCATCACCGGGCTCGTCATCGTTCTACCCGTCGCCCTTTCGGGCTATATCTTCACACGGATTTTCCTTTTTCTCGACTCTCTTCTCGACCCCCTCGTCCTTTTTGTCATCGGCCGGCCGATCCCGGGGTTGGGCGTGGCCGTCCTCATCGCCATCATCTTCCTTGCAGGCATGGTCGCGACAAACGTTATCGGGCGGAGGCTTCTCCGGATCCTCGAAGGGCTTTTAAACCACATCCCCATCTTTACCAAGCTCTATACCGCGATCAAGACGATCCTCGATGCCTTTTCCCCCTCCGGCGGGAAGGGCTTTAGAAAGGTCGTTTTGGCCGAATATCCCCGGCCCGGAGCCTACACGATGGGATTTTTGACCCAGTGGGTGACGCTCGAGGGGGATCCCGTCCGCTATGGGTCGATCTTCTTTCCGAGCAACAACCTCTATATCGGCGTTCAGGCCTTCGTGCCGGAGTCGATGGTCCTCGAGACCCATATCCCGGTCGAGGAGGGGATCCGGATGATCCTTTCCGGAGGGCTCGGGATGCCGGAGAGGCTGCCGGTGGCCAAGGCCCCCGACGAGATCTATCATGATCATTGACGGGGTCCTTCTGGCCGCCGGCTCCGGAACCCGGATGCGCTCTCCCGTACCCAAGGTGCTCTCGCCGGTCCTGGGCGCCCCCCTCCTCTCCTACCCCTACCGGGCGCTTGTCCGCCTCCATGAGCGGGTCGGAGCGGTCCATGTGGTCGTCCCCCCCGGGGGGCTCCCGGGGGACCGGCCTCTGGAGGCTCCCGGATCTCCGCCCCCCCTCTATGTCGTTCAGGAGCGTCCCGACGGGACCTTCGGGGCCTGCGAAGCGGTCATATCCTCATCCGCCTTCCTCTCGGGCTCCTCGACCCATCTCCTGGTCCTGAACGGGGACGGCCCCCTCGTCGATGAGACGCTCCTCGAATCCCTGGTCTCCCTAGGGGAGGACCGGCCCGGGGCGCTGGTTCTGACGACCGCCCATCTCGACGATCCGACGGGGTACGGCCGCATCCTGCGGGATCCGTCGGGGAGGGTATTCGCGATTCGCGAGGAGAGTGCCGCCTCCGCCTCCGAAAAAGCGATCGGGGAGGTCAACGCCGGGATCTATCTCATCCCCCGCCCGATCCTTCTCGAGGCGGCGGGCCGGATCGCCCCCGACCCCCGGAAGGGAGAGCGCTACCTGACCGATCTCGTGGCCCGGGTCGTCGCGCAGGCTGGAGAGGTCCTGACGCTCTCCGTCTCTCCCGAGGCCATGCGGGGGGTCAATACCCAGGAGGAGCTCTCCCTTGTCACGGCCGTTCTCCGGGAACGGATCAACCGCCTCCACATGGGGCGGGGGGTGACCCTTCAGGATCCCCTCCGGACCGATATCGGACCGGAGGTCGAGATCGGTCCCGGGACGGTCATCCTTCCACAGAGCTTTCTCGAGGGACGCACAAGGGTCGGGTCCTCCTGCCGCATCGGCCTGGGGGTGCATCTCCTCGATACCGAAGTGGGCGATGGCGCGGTTCTCCGGGACTACGTGGTGGCAAGCTCTGCCGTAATCGGTCCGAAGGCGGTGGTTGGCCCCTTTGCCCATCTCCGCCCCGGGACCGAACTCGGCTTGGAGGTCCATATCGGCAATTTCGTCGAGACAAAGAAGGCGGTCCTGGGGCCCGGAGCCAAAGCCAACCACCTCTCCTACCTCGGGGATGTGACGGTGGGCGCCCGCACCAACATCGGCGCGGGGACGATTACCTGCAACTACGACGGTTATGAGAAGTTTGAGACGGTGATCGGCGAGGATGTCTTCGTGGGGAGCGACAGCCAGCTCGTGGCGCCGCTCTCCGTGGGGGACGGGGCGGTGATTGCGGCCGGTTCGACGGTGGTTTCCGATCTTCCTCCCGGAGCCCTCTACCTCACCCGGCCCTCTCCCGAGCTTCGTCCCGAGGGAGCGCTCCGTTACCATGAACGGCGGCGGGACCGTCGGAAAAAAAACAAGAGGAAGGAATCCTCCTGATGTGCGGAATCATCGGTTATAACGGTCCGGAAGAACCCGTCTCCCTCGTGCTCGAGGCCCTCTCCCGGCTCGAGTATCGCGGGTACGACTCGGCGGGGGTGGCGTATTTTGACAAAGAGGGAAAGATCGAGGTGGTCCGTGCCTCCGGCAAGCTCGCCGGGCTTGTTACGGCCTGCGAGGGGCGCTCGGGTGTTCCGGGATCGGCGATCGGCCATATCCGGTGGGCGACCCATGGCGCTCCGACAGAGGAAAATGCCCATCCTCATCGCTCCGGCCCCATCGTTGTCGTCCACAACGGGATCATCGAGAACGACCGGGAACTCAGGGAGAAACTCTCCCGGGAGGGCTTCGTCTTTTCTTCCGAGACCGACACCGAGGTGGTGGCCCACCTTGTCCACAGGTTCTTTCGCGAAACAGGGAATCTGACCGAATCCGTGCGCCTGGCCCTCCGGGAGATCTCCGGAAGCTATGCACTGGCGGTCCTCTGCGAGGAACGGCCGGGAGAGCTCGTGGGGGTTCGGCGGGGGGCTCCGCTACTTCTCGGAGAGGGGGACAGCTCCTACTTCTTCGCCTCGGACGTTCCCGCCTTCCTCAAGTGGACCCGGAAGGTGATGCCTCTTCCCCCCGACGTCATGGCCGTGGTGGGACCGGAGGGGCTTTCCCTGCTTCCCGTTAACGGAGGGCCCGCCCTCCTGCCTGTCTTCGAAGAGCTCCCCTGGGATCCGGTTGCGGCAGAGAAGGGCCACTACCGGCACTTCATGGAAAAGGAGATCTTCGAGGGCCCCCGGGCGATCATGGACACCCTCGAAGGGCGCCTGGGCCCCGGCCATGGGCGGGTGATGCTCTCCGAGCTCTCCCGTCTCGGTCCCTCGCCTCCGGAGATCGTCTTCGTGGCCTGCGGAACCTCCTACCACGCCGCCCTGCTTGGACGGCTTATGATCGAATCCCTCTCCGACATTTCGGTGCGCGTGGAAATCGCATCCGAGTTCCGCTACCGGCCCCTGCGGATCAGAAAGGGCGCCTGGGTCGTCGGCATCACCCAGTCGGGGGAGACGGCCGATACCCTCGGAGCCCTGGAGCATGCCCGCCGGGAAGGATTTTTGACCTTGGCGGTGACCAACGTGCCGGGCTCCTCGGTTACCCGGGAGTCCGAGGCGACCCTTCTCACGCGCGCCGGACCCGAGATCGGCGTGGCCTCGACCAAGGCCTTTATCGCCCAGATCACGGCCGTCTGGCTGTTGGCGCTCCACCTCGGACGCCGGGAGTCGGAGGAGACCCGGAGAGCCCTGGAGGTTCTCGTCCGGGCCCCGGCCCGCTTCGAGGGGTTCCTGGGTTCGCTCGACCTTCCCGCGCTCGATCGGCTGGCCGAGAAGATCGCCGCCTCCCGGTTCGTCATCTTCATCGGCCGGGGCTTCGACTATCCCCTTGCCATCGAAGGGGCGCTGAAGCTCAAGGAGATCACCTACCGTCCGGCCGACGGCTATCCGGGGGGGGAGCTCAAGCATGGACCCATCGCACTGATCGAGGCGGGGGTTCTCGTTGTCGCCCCGCTCGTCGATCCGGATCTTGCCGCCAAGGAGTGGTCCAACATCCGGGAGGTGGAGGCCCGGGGAGGAACGGTCGTGACAGTGGCACCCCCGTCCCCGGGGCAGACCCCTCCCTCCTACCTTCTTCCGGAGAAAAACGGCTGGGAAGGGGTGTTTCTTGCAACGGCCATCCTTCAGCTTCTGAGCTACCGGACGGCCGTCCTGATGGGCAACGACGTCGACCAACCGAGGAATCTCGCCAAGTCTGTCACCGTCGAATAGAAACCGTTCTCCGAGGAGTTCTTTTTCATGACGCAAAAATGGACCATCGAAACCGAAGAAATCCTGCCGGGAAAGGTCGAGGTCGTCGTCCCGTCCTACTCTCCCGACGGAAAGAAGATCGCCTGCGTGCGGCTTACCGACCCCGATACGATCCACGAGACCCGGGATCTGGGCTGTCTCACGGTCATCGATGCGGGCAGTCGCGAGATTCTTCACGACGTGGGTAACAACCTCGTCGCGGTCAACTACCGGGAGCGGGGGCGGGGGGCCAACGAGCTCGTCTTCGCCTGGAGCCCCGACGGCCGCTACGTGACCTTTCATCAGGACCGGAAGAACTGGGAGCACTTCGGCGCCCGCTGGTCCCTCATGCGCCTCGATACGCACACGGGGGAGGTGGCCCCCTTTCCCTTCGACCCGGAGGCGATCCGCCCCCAGTCCTTTCTCGTCTCTCCTTCGGGCCGGCACCTGGCCATCCACACCCGCCAGCGCTGGAAGCCCTATACTCGGAAGATCCTCTGGAAGACGACGCGCCACATCGTGCTGGGGGATCAGCTGACGGTCTGCGGACCGTTGGGCGAGGATCCGGTGAATGTGATCGACTGGCCTGCCGCCCGCCACAGCCACGAGGAGGTTCTCGGAGACTTCCACTGGTCGCCGGCGGGGGAGAGCCTGGTCTATATTGTCCGCTTCCGGGAAGGTCGCTTCCGGGAGGAGTCGCTTCTTTACCACTGGGAGCCGGGGAAGGGGAGCCGGGAGCTCTACAAGAGCCCCGAGCACATCGACCACTTCTCCTTCTCCCCGGACGGCCGCGAGATCTGGTTCCACAGCCGGGATCACCGTATCGAGAGCCCTTCCCGCCGGAACACCGTCGTCCGCATCGACCTCGCCACGGGGGAGGCCACCCCCGTGCTCGTCCACCGGGAGTTCTTCTACCCGCTGGTCTCTCCCCGGGGGAGCGGCGTCCTCATGGAGATGCAGGCGGAGGCCGGAGGGCGGGGGCTGGCCCTCCTGCGCCCGGGAGAGGAAACTCCGGTCCCGGTGGTCAAGTCAGGCTACAACCTCTACCCGAGCTGGAGCCCCAGCGGGGAGTCCTTCCTCTATCTCAGGACGCGGCCTGACTCGAAGCCATTCTGGACCTGGCCCACCGAGCCGGTCCTCCAGAACGTCGCGGGGGGAAGCCCCAACAAGATCCTTCCCGTCGATGCCGCCGCCCGGCTTGTAAACTGCCGCCCCTCCTTCTCTGCCACGGGTCGGGAGATCCTCTTTGTGGCCAAGGACGAGGCCGAGGAGGCCAACGCCCGATTCGCCGGGCTCTGGCGCTCGCGGATCCTCGAGGAAGAAGGGACAGAAGGCGCTTGAACCCTGCACCTTCGGGACAGATCCCCCTAAACCCGGAACAGGAGGCCGCTGTCCGCCATGAGGGAGGGCCGCTTCTCGTTCTCGCCCCGGCGGGTTCAGGCAAGACCCGCGTGGTGATCGAGCGGCTTCTCTTTTTGATCGGACAAAGCGGTCTGGGGGGGGAGAGCTTCTTTGTCGCGACCTTCACGAGAAAGGCGGCCCGGGAGCTTGTCGGGCGCATTGCAATGCGGCTTCCCGGCGCCCGTCTTCCTTTTGTCGGGACCTTCCACTCCCTCTCCGCCCGCCTTCTCCGGCGCTTTGCCGAAAACGCCGGACTTCCCGCCGACTTTACCGTCTCCGACTCCGGAGACCAGAAGATCCTGGTCCGGGAGATCATGCGAGCCCACAAGGTCTCGGAGGAGGATCTCTCAGCCCAGGATATCCTGCGCCAGATCAGCCGCTGGAAGAATGCCCGTCAGAGGCCTGAGCCCGAACTCGCCCGCCGGCTCTTCGGGACCCAGCGCTTTATCGCGACCTGCTACGGGGAGTATGAGGAGGGGCTGAAGAGAAACCGTTCCCTGGACTACGACGATCTCCTGTGCCGGCTGGTGGCGCTCCTTTCGACCGATGCGGAGGTGGCCCAGACCCTCCGGCGGGAGTTCCACCATCTTCTGGTGGACGAGTACCAGGACACCAATCCCCTTCAGGAGGAGCTGATCCGTCTCCTCTCCCGGGACCGGAAGAACGTCACCGTCGTGGGGGACGACGACCAGAGCATCTACCGCTTCCGCGGCGCGGAGGTGGCCCATATCCAGAGATTCGGAGAGCACTACCCGGGGGCCTCCCGGGTCCTTCTCGCCCGGAACTACCGCTCGACCCCGTCCATCGTCTCCGCCGCCTCGGCCGTCATAAAAATGAACGATGGCCGCTACAGCAAGGCCGTGACGGCGGTTCGGGGGGCGGGGCGGCCGCTGGTTCTCTGCGAATATCCCGACGAGGAGGCGGAGGCCCGGGGGGTGGCCGCCCGTCTCCGGGAGTGGATCTCCGGCGGGGGGAGCCCCGCCCAGGCCGCCGTTCTCTTCCGCACGAATGCCCAGTCTATCCCGCTCGAGAAGGCGCTGACGGTCTCGGGTGTTCCCTTCTTCAAGCCCGGAGGAGGGGGCCTTCTCGATAGCCGTGAGGCCCGGGACCTTCTGGCCTACCTTCGGCTTCTGGCAAACCCCCATGATCGGCTGAGCCTCCTGCGCATCCTGAACGTTCCCCCCCGCGGGCAGGGCGACGAGGGGCAGGAGGAGTTCCAGGCCCTCGGGGCCGCCAACCCCGAACTTTCGGTGACCGAGCTTCTCAAAAGGCTCGCCGAAAGGGGCGGGAGGAGGGCCTCCCTGTCATCTCTGGCGGCTCTTCTCGAGGAGGGGAGCCGGGCCGCGGGGGAGGGAAGGACTCCGCTTGCCCTTCTCGAGCGGGTGGTGGCCGTGACGGGATACCGGGAATGGATCGGGCGGGAAAAGGATGAGGAGATCCGGAAGAGAAGGCTTGGGACCCTCGACGAGCTCCTCTCCCTGGCGGGGGAGTTCCGGGCGGACCCGGAGATCTCCGATCCTTCCGCCCTCCCGCTACAGCTCTTTCTCGAGGAGCTCGCCCTGTCCCGGGAGGGAACGGAGGAGGGGAGCCGGGAGCGGGTCGGGCTTATGACGATCCACCAGTCGAAGGGGCTCGAGTTCGACCTCGTCATGGTGGTGGGGGTCGAGGACCAGATCCTCCCGTTCCGCTCCTTTGCGGGTGGACGGTCGGCCACCGACGTGGAGGAGGAGCGAAGGCTTTTCTATGTGGCGATGACCCGCGCCCGGGAGAGGCTCCACCTCTCGTGGGCCCGGACAAGAAGGCTCTATGGGAAGACCCAGTCCTACGGGCCCTCGCCCTTTCTCCGGGACATCCCCGAAGAGCACGCCGAGGGGGATCGTCCGGAGTATGTCCGGCCGGCATCGGGCGCCCCGTCCTCCTTCAACCGGTCGGGGGGCGGACGCGAAGAGGGGGGCCGGCCTGCCTGGACACCGCGGGGGGGGGCGCCGCGGGAGGCCCCGGCATCCGCCTCCCCCCGAAGAGCGGGGACCTTCGAGGGAGCCTCCCGCCCCTTTTCCTCCCGTCCCGGGCCGGCATCCCCGGGGGGCTCCCCGGAGCCCTCTGTGCCCCCCCGTACCGAGTGGCCGGTCAGACGCGAGTGGGTTGGCCGGAAGGTTCTCCATCCAAGGTTCGGGGAGGGGCTGGTCATCGATGCGCGCCGGCCGGATCCCGACCTCGAGGTGGTGGTCCGCTTTGCCGACGGGCAGTCGCGAACCCTTCTGGCCCGGCTTGCCAACCTGACGCCGGCGGATGAGAAGGGCGAAGGCTAGAGAGAAAGGGGCCATCCCTGAAAAGAGGAACCTCTTCGGAGTCTTTTTGGGGGTTTTTGAGGGGAAGTCCAAATGCGTTATAATCAGAGGGCCTTGGCTTTTGTCCCCCCTGGCGGGGACCAGATCGGGGACCAGATCGGGGATAAGACGGGGCGTCCGTCCCCTCGGGAGCGGATCGACAACAATGTGCGGGGAAGGACTTTGCGGTGAATCTCGAAAAGAAGGACGTGCTTCATGTCGCCCGCCTTGCCGGCCTTGCGCTGACAGAGGAGGAGGCGGTGCGGATGACGGGGGAGATCTCCTCCATTCTGGGCTATGTGGAGGCCTTGGGAAAGGTCCCGGTGACGGAGGGGGAGGGAGAGTCTCTCGGGGCGTTTGTCCCTGGGGAGGATAGACCCCTTCCTTTTGAGGCCACGGGCGAGGTCCTCTCCCTGGCGCCCGACGCCGGGGGGGGATTTTTCAGGGTTCCCAGGATTCTTGAGGAGGGACGGTAGGGCCATGTTGAGATCTTTCCTTCGTTCCAAGATCCACCGCGCCACGGTGACCCAGTCCGAACTTGAGTACGAGGGAAGCCTGACGCTCGACACCGAGCTGATGGCGGCGGCCGGCATCCTCCCCTACGAGGAGGTGGTGATCAGCAACCTCAACAACGGGGAGCGCTTCTCCACCTACGTCATCGAGGGGAAAAGGGGCTCCGGGACCGTGTGCTTGAACGGCCCGACCGCCCGGAAGGGGGCCGTCGGAGACCGGATCATTATCTTCTCCTACGTTCTTCTCGCCCCGGAGGAGGTCCCGGGCCATCGGCCCGTGATCGTGATGGTCGATCCGAAGAATGCCGTCCGGGCGCATAAGACGGCGGAGTCCGCGGGCCAGATCTCTTCTGGTCCCTCGGTTGCCAAAGGTTCGACCGGAAAAGCGTTGACAGGCAAATCTCTGGCCGCAAAGCCCGGAAATGAAAAGGCGCCGGCCAAAAGCGCGAAGAGTCCTTCCTTGAAGCCCGGGAAAACAGCCGGCAAGACGGTAGCCCCGGCAAAAAATCCGGTTCAGGCAGCTCCGGCGGTTCAGTCGGGTAAGCCGGTTCAGGCCGGACGAAAAAACCGGAAGGGGGAGAGGTGAGGAATCCTTTTTTTTCGTCTATGGCGGAGTTTGCCGCAGGGCGCGACGAGGAGCGTTTTACCATCGAAGAGGTCACCCGCTACTTTCTCGAGCGCGCCCGGGAGATCGACGGGACTCTCCACGCCTGCCTCTCCCTTAACGACAACGCGATCAACCGGGCCCGCCAGCTCGACAACAGGAGAAGGCGGGAGGGAGCCCTCTCTCCCTTCTATGGCTTCCCGGTCATGATCAAGGACAATCTCGAGATCAAGGGCTCTCCCACGACCTGCGCCTCCCGGATCCTCGAGGGGTACCGCTCTCTTCGCACGGCGACGGCGGTCAGGCGCCTTCTCTCCCTGGGCGCGGTTGTCCTGGGCAAGACCAACCTCGACGAGTTTGCCATGGGCTCCTCGACCGAGAACTCGGCCTTCGGTCCCACGAAGAACCCCTGGGATCTCCGCCGCGTTCCCGGCGGCTCCTCGGGAGGGTCGGCGGCGGCAGTGGCGGCCGGGATCGCTCCGCTTGCCCTGGGCTCCGACACCGGAGGGTCGATCCGCCAGCCGGCGGCCTTCTGCGGGGTGATCGGGGTCAAGCCGACTTATGGACGCATCTCCCGATCGGGGCTTGTGGCCTTCGCCTCCTCCCTCGACCAGATCGGTCCGTTTGCCACCGGGGCGGAGGACGCTCTCGAGTGTCTCGTCGCGATGGCGGGCCGGGACCCGCTCGACATGACAACGGTGGCCCGGGACCCCGAAGAGATGCGCCGGGAGTTTGACCAGACGACCCTGTCGGGCCTTCGCCTCGGGATCCCCGAAGCCCTTTTCGGGGACGGCCTCGACCCCGAAATCCGGGAGAGGATCGGCGAGGTCCGGCAAAGGCTTGGCAGCTCCGGGGTGCGGGAGGAGAGGGTCGAGCTCCCTCATGCCGCGAGCGGGATCAATGTCTATTATGTCCTTGCGACATCGGAGGCGGCCTCGAACCTCTGCCGGTTCGACGGGGTGCGCTATGGCCACAGGACCGCCAAGACCGGGGCCCTCCGGGAGATGTACGAGGAGACGCGCGACGAGGGATTCGGGCTCGAGGTAAAGCGCCGGATCCTTCTGGGGACCTTCGCCCTGTCGGCCGGGTACCAGGAGGCCTTCTACAAAAAGGCCCGGAAGGTGCAGGCGATGATCCGCCGGGACTTTCTCGAGGCCTTTACCCGCTGCGACCTCCTCATGACCCCCACCTCCCCCACCCCCCCCTTCGCCTTTGGGGAAAAGACCGGAGATCCTCTCTCCATGTATCTCTCCGACATCTATACCATCACCGCCAACCTCGCCGGCCTTCCGGCACTCTCGGTGCCGGCGGGACGAGACAAAAACGGGCTCCCCGTCGGGGTCCACCTCATCGGCCCCCCGTGGTCCGAAGGCCGCCTTCTGAAGGTGGCGGGCGAGATCTCCCGCCACTACGATCCCGGCCTTCCCCCGCTCCATGCCATGAGTGCCGGGGCAGGAGGGGTGCGATGAAAGTCGGGATCCCTCTCTTCCGGGGGTGGGAGGTGGTGGTGGGACTTGAGGTCCACACCCAGCTTCTGACCCGGACGAAGATGTTCTGCCGGTGCGAGAACCGCTTCGGCGCCCTCCCCAACACCCTCGTCTGTCCGGTCTGCCTTGCCCATCCCGGAACGCTGCCGGTCCTGAACTCCGAGGCCGTCCGCCTCGGGCTTCGCGCGGGGCTCGCCGCCGGCTGCACCGTCAATCCGGTCAGCGTCTTCGAACGAAAGCACTACTTCTATCCGGACCTTCCCAAGGGCTACCAGATCTCGCAATACTCCCACCCGCTCCTTTCCGGGGGATCCCTGCGGGTCAGGACCCCGGAAGGGGAGCGGACGATCCGGATCCACCGGATGCACCTCGAGGAGGATGCCGGCAAGAACCTCCACGCCGGGATCCCGGACAAGAGCCATGTCGACCTGAACCGGGCGGGGGTGCCGCTTCTCGAGATCGTCTCCGAGCCCGATATCCGGAGCCCGGACGAGGCGGTGGACTATCTCAAGCGCCTCCGCCAGCTTTTGCGGGCGACCCGCGTCTCCGACGGGAACATGGAGGAGGGCTCCTTCCGCTGCGACATCAACCTCTCGGTCCGTCGACCGGGGGGGGAGTTCGGGACCCGCGTCGAGATCAAGAACGTGAACTCCTTCCGCTTTGTCCACAAGGCGATGCTCTTCGAGATCGACCGGCAGATCGATGCGGTCGAGGCCGGGGAGAGGATCCGGCAGGAGACCCGCCTCTTCGATCCCTCCTCCGGCCGGACAAAGCCGATGCGGAGCAAGGAGGAGGCGCTCGACTACCGGTACTTCCCGGATCCGGACCTGCCGCCCCTCGTGGTCGATCAGGCCATGGTTGAGGAGGAGAGGCGGGCCATGCCGGAGCTTCCAGAGCACCGGGCGGCACGGCTTGTCGCCTCGGCCGGACTGACGGTGGCCGACTCCGAGACCCTCGTCGGAGAAGAGGCGCTGGCCGACTACTTCGAGGAGGGCCTGGCCCTTCTTGAGGCTGTGCCCCAGGCGGCCGGAGGAAAGGGCAGGGAACGCTGGATCTCCTTTATCCTCTCCGAGGTGCTCCGGGAGCTCAACCGGCGCGGGGAGGCGGTTCTGTCCGGGGAGACCTCGGCGACGCGGACCGTTCCCCTTATCGCCAGGGTCTGTTCAGGGGAGCTCTCCTTCTCCCAGGCCAAGGAGGTCTATCAGACGGCGGCGGAGGAGGGCACCGATCCTCTGGTGATCGTCTCCCGGTCAGGGCTTGCGCAGATCTCGGGAGACGGGGAGCTTTTGGCCCTTGTCGAGGCGGTTCTCGCGGAAAACCCCGCCGAGGTCGAGGCCTATCGGGGGGGAAAGGACCGTCTTTTTGCCTTCTTTGTGGGCGGTGTGATGAAAAAATCCCGGGGGAAGGCCAACCCCGAGAAGGTCGGAGAGATCCTCCGGGAGAAGCTCGGGAGTCCGTCGTGAAAAAGATCCTGTCCATTCGAATGCTTCTGCTTCTCTCCTTTTTTGCGGGGGGGCTGGCAGGACCGTTCCCGGCCGTGGCCAGTGCCGGGGCAGCTCTGGACTATCTCCCGCTTGTGCCGATGGAGAAGACCTTCGACGGCCTGGGGGGGAAGATCCATGTGCAGGAGACGCTCCGGCCCCTTCCCGGGGTCGGAACTGCGAAAGTGCTCGAGGTGACCCGGAAGATCGCCTACCTGAACTTCCCTACGCGGACGATCGTCTCGGTCTACCGGTTCGAACCCGCGACGGGGACCTTCACGAAGAACTCGAGCACCTCGGCCTTTTCCCATGCCGTCTTCGCCTACCATCCTCCGCTTGTCCGGGTGCGCCTTCCCTTCCGGAAGGGCGAGTCCTGGGACGGAGAGGACGGCGAGAACCGGATCCACGACCGGGTCTGGGGAAAGGTCCGGATCACGCTCCCCGCGGGAAGCTTCGTCTGCTGGGTGGTGAGACGGCGCCTCTCCTATAACCTCATCAGCCGTCGTTCGACCCAGATCCTCTACGAGTACTATGCCAAGGGGGTCGGCTTTGTGGGAGAGGGCGGGTGGTCGGCCACCGGAAAATGGCACTGGTCAAGGCGGCTTCTTTCCTTCAAAATGGGGACGGAGGGCTCTCCGCCCCCGGCCCCCCGAACGAGTCCCTAGACGGCTTATCCGGTGATCTCCGGATCGGGGATCGCCTCGGGAGAGACCGGGGGAGAGGGAGGCGGACGTGGCCCATTGGGGAGGAAAGGCCGGAATCGGAGCAGGACTTCTGGTTCTTGCTTTATTCGGGGTGGTTCTCTCGGCGGGGGGGCGGCTTCTTGAGGATCGTCCCGGCTTCTGCCTCTCCTGCCACGAGATGGCTTTTTTCGGGAGAACATGGCAGTCCTCGGGAGCCTCCCGACACCACGGACGCTGCATCGACTGCCATTCCGGTCCGGGGATCCCGGGCGCGGTGGCGGCCCAGCTGACCGGCCTGCAGGAGCTGGCCCGCCATTTTTTCGGCCATCCCGATCCCAAGAGGAGCTACTCCCCGGGAGGGGTTCCCAACGCAAACTGTCTCAAGTGCCACCCCCGGGGATACGCAAGGAGAGCCCATCGGGCCGTTCCGGTCTCCGGGCGAGAATGCGCCGTCTGCCACAACCACTTTAAGGACCGGGACTTTTCAGGGGAGATCCCCCTGTCCATGAACATCTACCAGAAGTACGAACTCACAAGGAGGATCCATTGAGCGAGATCGATCGTGTCCACGCCCGGGAAGTCCTGGACTCCCGAGGAAACCCCACCATCGAAGTCGAGGTCTTCCTCTCCTCCGGAGCCTCGGGCTCGGCCATCGTCCCCTCCGGGGCCTCCACCGGTTCCCGGGAGGCGCTTGAACTTCGGGACCACGAGCCCAACCGTTTCGGCGGCAAGGGTGTGAGAAAGGCGATCGAGAACGTCGAGGGGCCTATCCGCGATGCCGTCGAAGGTCTTCCGGGCGAGGAGCAGTCGCTCATCGATGAAACGCTTATCTCCCTCGACGGAACCCTCAACAAGTCGGTCCTCGGCGCCAACGCCATGCTGGGGGTCTCCATGGCCACAGCCCGTGCGGCAGCGGCGGAACGGGGGCTCGATCTCTTCCGGTGGCTCGGGGGGGCCCTTGCGAGGACGCTTCCGACCCCCTTCATGAATGTCATCAACGGCGGGGCCCATGCCGACAACAACCTCGACTTCCAGGAGTTCATGATCGTTCCCCATGGAGCGGAGAGCTTTTCGGAGGCGCTCCGGATGGGGGCCGAGGTCTTCGCCGCCCTCAAGGGGGTGCTCAAGGGGAAGGGGCTGACCACCCTCGTGGGGGACGAAGGCGGCTTTGCTCCCTCGCTCGCCTCCCACGACGAGGCCTTCGATCTCCTGCTTTTGGCGATCGAGAAGGCCGGCTACCGGCCGGGGGAGCAGGTCTCTCTCGCCCTCGACGCCGCCTCGTCCGAGTTCTACCGGGAGGGCTTCTACCATCTCGAGGGGGGGAAGCGCCGCCTCTCGGGAGAGAAGCTTGTCGACTACTATGCCGACCTGCTCTCCCGCTACCCCGTCGTCTCGATCGAGGATGGACTGGCGGAGGACGACTGGGAGGGGTGGATCGCCATGACGGCGCGGATCGGCCCGAAGGTGCAGCTGGTAGGGGATGATCTCTTCGTCACCAACCCGTCGATCCTTGCCGAAGGGATCCGGAGCCGGGCGGCCAACGCCATCCTGATCAAGCTCAACCAGATCGGGACGGTCACCGAGACCGTCGAGGCGACCCGTCTTGCCCTCATAAACCGGATGGGGGCCATGATCTCCCATCGCTCCGGAGAGAGCGAGGACACCTTCATCGCCGATCTCGCGGTGGCAACCGGTGCCGGCCAGATCAAGACGGGATCGCTCGCCCGGGGGGAGAGGACCGCCAAATACAACAGGCTTCTCCGGATCGAGGAGTCGCTGGGGGATACCGGCCGGTACGCCGGGCTCGATCTTGTAAGGCGGGGATAGCCGAGGATGGGCCACGGTCCCGGGAAGCCGTCTTCCCGCAAGAAAAAGGAGCAGTCCGAGGGGGGGAACGGCCAGCTTCTCTTCTACTGGATCGTCGGGACCGGTCTGTGGCTCTGGGCACTTACGGCGCTTTTTTCAGGTTCTACGGGGATCGGTCCCCTTTTCTCCTCGATCCTGGCCGAGAAGGAGGCGAAGAAGACCCTTCAGAGGATCGATACCCGGGTTGCCGATCTTGACCGGAGAACGGAGGCCCTTCGCACCGATCCCTTCGAACTTGAGCGGCAGGCCCGGGAGAGGGAGCACCGCCTGCGGCCGGGAGAGATCCTCGTTCTCCCAAAGTCGCAGGGGGAGTCGCAGAATCGTTGATTTTTCAGGACGCAATGCGGTAACATCCTACTTTATCCAGAAATCCGAACCCCAGGGTCTTGAGTTCCTGTCAGGACCGTAAAATGAGAGGGAGTTCCCGCCCGGAGGGTCCGGGGGAGCCCCGTGGAGAGCCAGAGCGTATGTCAAGTGTCGTCAAGAAGCGCCGCAAGAAGATCCGGAAGCACAAGTACAAGAAGCTTCGTCGCCAGTCCCGCCACAAGAAGAAGTAGCCCGCTCCCGGGCATTTGCGCCACAGGTCAAACGGGTAAGAGTCCAAGGGAGGGAGCCGTGCACGAGCGGACGATCGTTATTGGGGGAACATTCTTTCTCTTTCTCGTCTCGAGTGCGATTGTCACCTACGAGCAGATCCAGATCGGAAACCTCAAGGGTGAGCTCCGTCACATGCGCATACTCATGAAAGCGGGGGTGCGCCTCCCCCCCTCCTCTTCCGCAAAGGGCCCCGGATCCTCCGGGAAAAAGCCTCCCGTCAGCTTTGATTCCGATACGGTCACCTCGGGAATGGCGGTCAAGGACTTTGGCCCCATGCTTCCCCCCATGATCTCCCAGGGGAACACATACAGGCTTTCCGATCGCTCCCGTATCAAGTTTCTCTCCTACCATCTCGTCGTTCTCGAGCTCTCCGACGAAAAAGGCCGGATCCTTCCCGTTCTCTTCAATATCGAAGATCCCCAGACTCCCGCCACATGGCAGTATCTCTATGCCTTTGTCTCCCGCTAGGAAGATCCGCTCGCCTCTCTCTCCAGACCGAACCGTCCCTCTTGTCACGCCTTGAGGATCGATCCTTTTCCGAAGAAGACGTTATTTGTGAACTTGCTAAAAGGGGACGATTCCGGACTCCATCCGCAAAATCCGGTCAAAGATCCCGGCGAATGCCCGGCCCGAGTCGATAAGCCTGTTGTCCCGGATCTTCCCGCAGTCGTTGGTGACTATTGGCCCCGATGCGTGGCCGATAGCGGGGATTGGGCACCATCCCGAGGCGGGGCCCACTTAAAATGGGTGAAGACCGCCTGTTTTTGGAAAGGGGTTTCGATGGGCAGGGTGTCGTAGACGAATCCTCCCCGGGATCGGGATCAGGCAGGGGGGAGCCGAACGAATCGAATGAAAGGGGACAGGAGGCGCTAAAAAAAAGGACGGCCTCCCGGGAGCAAGTGAGCGTTCTCCCGAGAGCCGTCCTAAGTGGAGGACCTTATCCGAAAATGGAGATCAGTCTGCCGGAGGGGGAGCCGAACCCGTCACGCCAGCTTTCTTGAGGGCCTTGGCCGGACCCACGACGACGGTGACAAAGGGTTTGTCTTTGAGAAGGGACTGACCTGCCGCCAGGACGGAGGCGGGAGTCACCTTCGCGACTTGGTTCGGATAGTCGGTAAAGTAGGTGTAGCCGAGGCCGTCCGACCAGATGACGAGAAGGAGTTGGGCAAGCTTTGGCGTGGTGTTCATAAGAAAGGGAAATCCGCCGACCAGCTGGCGCCGGATGGCGTCGACCGCTTCGGGGGTAGGGGCCGTCTTGATGGCATCGCCCAGGATCCCGTGCATGGAGTCCAGTACCTTCCCGGTGTTTTTTGCATAGGTCTGAAAGTAGACGATGAAGGGGCCCGGCTCGGGGGAGGCGTCGAGGGCGCTGTGAATATAGTAGACAAGTCCCATCTTCTGGCGGACGACCCGGTTGAGGGTCGATGTCTGGGAGGCGCCGAGAAGCATATTGAAAACGAGGGCGTTATAGAAGGAGGGGTCCTTGCGCGCAATCCCGGAGGTCCCGGTGAAGACCGTGGACTGGCGAAGCTCAGGCTTGTCGACGAGAAAGACGCCCGATTCGGGAGAGGGGGAGAAGGTTGCGGGCTGTGACACCATTGGGGAGGAGGAAGGGGCACTCCATTGGGAGAAGGTGCGCTTCGCGAGGGCGAGCCCGGTCTCCGGTGTCAGATCTCCGGCCAGAACGAGAACTGAGTGGTCCGGACGGTAGTGCAGGCGGACAAAGTCGAGAAGGTTCTGGCGGGAAATCTTTTTGACCGTGGCGGGGGTTCCCCCGGGAGGCGTTGCATAGGGTGTGCCCTTTTCGACAAGACGGTAGAAGAGTTCGGTGGCAATCGGACTCGGGTGGTTTTCTTCCTCGGAGAGGGAGGCCAGAACGGAGGCCTTCTTCTTGTCGAACTCGCCCTGGGGAAATGTCGGAGAGGTGACCATCTCCGCGGCAAGACCGAGAAGAATCGGGGCCTCTCCGCTCAGGCTGTCGCCAGAAAGGACGGTCATGTCGCGGTTGGCTGAGGCTTCGAGAGTTCCGCCGGTCTGATCGATATCGTGGAAGAGGGACAGAGTGTCGTGGCCGGCGGTTCCCCGGACGAGAAGGCTTGCGGCCAGGGAGGCGGTTCCCGCGAGCCCTCGGGGGTCGGAGGCTGAGCCGGCGCGGATCCCGAGTCGAAAGGAGACAAGCGGGAGATCGGGTCGGGGGAGAATGAGGACCTCGAGGCCATTGGGAAGAACGGTCCGGGTGAGAGAGGTCTTCATCGCCGCAATCGGATAGACAGACGTCTGGCCGGTCCGGAGTTCAGCCTTTGGGCGGGAGGCGGTCTCTTGCGGGGAAGTTGTCGAGTGGGCGCAGGAGGCTAAAAGAAGACAGGCCGGAAGAAGGGCTGTCGAAAGAAGTCCGGTATGTCGCGATAAAAAAGTCATGGCGGTTCTCCTTAAGATACGAGGCTCCGTGGTCGGGTTCGGACTCTGTGAAAATCCGTATGTCTATCGGACGATCCGTCCCGGTCGGGAAAAGCTTGTAGGAGCGCGTCCTCCCGTAGGAAAGAGGTAGCCTACGGTTTCGTTCTGGGGAACGAGATATTTACTGGCCACCCGGCGAAGGTCCTTGGGGGTCACGGCATTGATCCTCTGAACATAGTCGGTCAGATAGGAGAGGGGGATCCTGTCGGCGCTCATCATGCCAAGCATCATCCCCATGCCGAAGGCCGATTCCTGGTTCATGACGAACTGGGTCAGGATCTGCTTTTTGGCCAGGGCGAGAAGGCCCGGATCGACGGATGTCCTCTGAACCTTTTTGATCACGGCATCGAGCCGTAGGCGGAGGGTTTTTGGTGCCGTCCTGGGGAGTCCCTGGGCATAGAAGTAAAAAAGGCCCGGGTCGTGGGTCATAGGGTCGTAGTCCCCTTCCGCGTCGACTGCGACCGGGTGGCGATAGATCAGGTCCTGATAGAGGAGGGAGCTACGGCTCCCCGAGAGGACCTGGGTCAGAACGACAAGGGGCATGGCATCCCGGCTTTTGAAGTTGGGAGCGTGAAAGGCCATCATCGTGATCGGCAGCATGGCCGGCTTGTTGACGACGGTCATGCGGAGATGGTGCTGGACCGGCTCGTGCGGGATCCGCGAACGGAGAAGGTGGCCGCGGGGGATCGCTCCGAAGGCGGCGGTAACGGTTTTGAGGACGGCGGCATCGTCGAGGGGGCCGACGACGACGATGGTCGCGTTGTTGGGCATGTAGTGAGCCCTGTAGTAACGGAGGATATCCTTCCGGCTGGTATGCTGGATGTCTTTCTCCCAGCCGATCACGGGGTTGTGGTACGGGTGGACGGCAAAGGCGGTGGCGTAGACCTTTTCGACGAGCTTCTGGGTCGGGTCATCGTAGTCGTTGCGGCGCTCTTCGAGGACGATGCGGCGCTCTCTTTCGACCTGGGAGGGCTCGAGAAGAAGGTGGGTCATGCGATCGGCCTCGATGGAGACAGGAAGGTCGATCTTGTCGGGCGCGATATTTTCGAAATAGGCGGTGAAGTCGTAGTCGGTGAAGGCATTGTTCTGACCGCCGACCTCGCTCACCAGCCTGTCTAGGGCTCCATGTGGGAACTTTTTCGTTCCGGTGAACATCATGTGTTCATTGAAGTGGGAGATGCCGGTTCGTCCATTCGATTCGTTGCGCGAGCCCACCCGGTACCAGACCTGGAAGGTGAGGGTCGGGCTGTAGGGGTCGTCGACGGTGAGGAGCGTCAGTCCGTTTTTGAGGTGGTGGACCCGGGGAACGAAACGGAAGGAGCCGCTGGAGGCGGGGGAGGAGGAGTCAGCCCGGACAAAGGAGGGCGCGGTCAGGGAAGCCCCGGAAAAAAGGACCAGAAAGAAAAAAAGAAAAGACGAAAACGCTCGACAGGGCCTGAGCATGGTGGACATGTATGTGCCCCCTTCTGGTGAGGCTGGCAAAGTTCTTGGTGGGGGCGCGAGGAAGGGGGATGCGACCCTTCTTCACGCCGCGGGGGGTAATTTAAGGACAAAAAACGGCAACCGGTGGAACCGGGCGAAATGCGGTCCGGTTAAAGGACGGGCACGTGCCGCTTTTCTTCGAGGTCCAGAAGCCGAACCCAGGTCCTGATATCGGTGCGGGACGGGTCGATGGCGTTTCTGACCGAATCGAACCAGGCCTGCTTCTCCGGAGTGTCGGGAGCCGCCGCTTCGTAATGGGCGTTGAATGTGGAGATGGCCTCGGGTGAGAGAGCCTTGGGAAAGCGCTTCCAGAGCTCGGCGTAAACGGTCTCGTCGGTTGTATGCGTTGCGACGATCCGGGCGAAGTCTTCGGCCGAGACGCCAAGGTGGGTCAGGAGAAGCTGGTCCATGGGGCAGTTATAGTTGTATTCGCCCAAGGTGCCGCTATTGTGGGCGCGGGCCTTGTCGATGAGGCGACGGAGATGGTCGATGCCGTGAAGTTTGTCGACAGGACTTCTGGGAAATTTCTTTGTCAGGTCCATAGTGGCTCCTTTGGAAGAAGTGAATCGGTGGAGAAGTCGACCGGTTGCCGGATGACGATGGCCCCGGGCCTTTCTGAATCTCCCCACGGCTAAAGCCGGGGGGTTCTGGTGTGGGTGATACAGGTCTTTCCGGCTCTCGCCACGGTCGCTGGTGCGACGGGACTACAACATCCGGAATCTTCCTCCAGCACAGCAACACCACTTCGAGAAAGAACCGCTCTGTCTCTGGCGCGAATGCCAAAGCTGGCGGGCAATGGCCCACCTTTCGCAGTTTGTACCGCATCAGACACCGCTTTCTCCAGCAGCGATTCCACAGCGCACCAGTCCTCACGGGCTGATTCGGTGTCCAACATCCAGGACTCCCCGTCCTTGCGAACGTGAAGTCCCAAACAGGCACTATACAAATCCCGTTGGGCACAGACCCCGCACGGACAATCGTGCCAGCGTTGGCGCAACGGTTTCTTCACCACGGACCCGCAGTGACAACTCTGCGAAAGTCTCGTGGTCCGGGT
>Ga0078972_1003159_pt1 | contig 50372 bp, 37 predicted proteins | sample YelNatPaOPGAMG01_FD_67568 | JGI IMG/M metagenome (GOLD analysis project Ga0078972, IMG submission 67568) | Hot spring thermophilic microbial communities from Obsidian Pool, Yellowstone National Park, USA - OP-RAMG-01 (SPADES assembly) (version 2) | ecosystem: Environmental > Aquatic > Thermal...
GAATGAATGCGAATCTACGAATCACGAATCTACGAATAAATATCCGTGATTCGTAGATTAGCATCACACTTTTATTCGTGATTCGCCCGCCTGCTTTGAAATGCCCCTAACTAAGTTGTTATACTTGAATTTATATACTTACTGATTTAACTATTAATATTCGGAAATAATAATCAAAGCATTTCGGGCAGGTTGATTGGCATAAGATTCATAGATTAGCATCACACCTTTATTCGTGATCAGTAAAAATAAATTATCTTTTATTAAGCCCCACAAAAATTTGGGCTGGATTTTGAAAATTATACTGAACTGTTTCCAGCGTCCGATTAGTGTTGAATTGAACTGGCAGCCAATTTATTCCTCCATCAACAGATTTATACAAAGCTTGGGCTGCCGTGCAAACAATTTCATCCGAATTTTGGGGATTGATGGCAACCGACCAGATACTGAGCTTGGCAGGATCATTCAAAGTTTTTATAACCTCCCAACTTTCTCCACCGTCTCGACTGCGCAAAAGTCCTTCAGAGGTGCCTACATAAACCCAGCCTTCACGGTTTGGATCTGTGGCCAGAGAAACTGCCCCGCTAAGCCCGCCCCCGGCTAAAAAAGATTCGTCTTTTCCTCGACTCAGCTTTTCAAAATTTTTCCCTTTATCGGTCGTTTTCAAAACTCCCGTTCGAAACAAAATAAAATAAACCGTGTTGGAATGAATATTATCAAAAGCAATCTTTGAAATAGCTTCTTTATTTTCTGCCCAATAAACACTTCTCCAAGTTTCACCGGCATCTTCGGAAAAAATTATCTGCCCCTGATCCGTTCCGGCAAAAATATTTGAAGAATTTTGGGGATCAATAGCCAACGAAAGCACCAGGGTGCCATTGGCCGGCTCCGTATAAATATCTTTCCAGGTTTCTCCCGCGTCAGTGGACTTCAAAATTTTTCCTCTTTTTCCAATTACTGCCACGGCATAAACTACCTTGGGATCAAAATAATCAACTACTATTGAGTATATCTTGGTGGGAGTAAACTGAGAAACTCGAAGTGGCTTCCAAATCTCTCCTCCATCGGTTGACTTGAAAATGCCGCTGGCTTTTGAGCCGGCATAGATTTCATTTCCATTTTGGGGATTGATTGCCAAGCTCAAAACATCCACTCCGCCGATTGTTCGGTTGTTCTCGGCTTGATTTTTGGGAACAAAAGTCTTTCCCCCATCGTCTGAACGAAATATGCCTCCATCATTTCCACCCCCGACAAGAGAACAACCCGAAAAAAATAACACCAACCAAATCGGAAGAATAAATTTTACTTTGTTTTCCATAAGTAAATTATAACATATTGGTTTGGCTGTTGGTAGCTTTATCAGAGACAGCTGATCCAGCTGTTAGCCACCAGTTACTAGCTTAATGCTTCAATCGCTAAAGACCACCGAATTGCCCTAAAGTCCACAATTCCTTTACTAATGGCTAGCCTTATTATTTTCCATCTATTTCCAAAACTAATTTTTCCCCTACTGCCCGAGAACTTGCATTTGAATATTCCAGTTGGTTTATTGATTCTCTCACTCTTTCGATAATTTTCACAACTTTTTCTACTTTACTCTCAGACTCATTTTGCAAAATCAACTTTCGCAAAGCTTCCGCCGTAACTATCTCCCAATTCTTGAGAGATTCAATAAATTCATTTTTATCCCGGCAAATCTTTTCTATATAATCAAATTTTTCAGAAATATCCGCTCTGAGAAGACGTTTGAAACTCTCCCGATTCTCTTCTTTCCAGTCAGGAAGTTTTGTTTGAGGGAAACGCAAAATAGCGCAACGCGACGAAATAGTGGGCAAAATCGATTCAACATCTTCCACCAAAAGAAAGAAAAAGGTATTAGCGGTTGGCTCTTCAAGTATTTTGAGAAGAGCATTGGAGCTTTCCTCATTCATTCGGTGAGCTTTTTTTATAACACAAAATTTTCCTTGAAGTTCATAAGGAAAATATCTGAGTCTGTGGTGCATTTCGCGAATTTGTTCAATAACAATTTCTTTTTCTCGGATTCTTCCTTTTTTATCCTCAACTTTTTTCGGTTCCAAAATGACAACATCCGGATGAATTCCTTTTTTGGCTTTTTCCAAAAATTCACCCTTGCCAACTTTTGGGAATAATTTTTGGATAAAATAGAAAACCGCTTCCCATTTTTCTTCCTCATCTGGTCCGGAGAACAAAAAAGAATTCAACTTCTGCGAAGAAGCCGCCAAACGATCGAGATAAATTCTTATTTTTTCATTCATATATTGTTTTCTAAATTCTAGACTTGAGCTTAAAGAAGCCTCACTGCGCATAATGACGATTGTCTGTTAAGGTAATACCTTTTTGTCAATTTCAATTATCCAAAAATTTTCAACGTTTATGTTTTTACCTCCCTTCCTGAAATATATCATTAAAATAAGCCAACCAAAGCTTTTACCCAGAGGCAATATTTTTCTCTATTCCCGCCAAAAAACATCAAATTTTTCAACTGCCTTCTGGAGAAAAACCCATTACTTCCCTCAGCACTCTCAAAAAGTTTTCCTGAAATTTTTCTTTTGAAAATTTTTTTGCTTGGGCATATATTTTGATTGGATCATAAAATTTTTCCTTTTTCATAAAACGACGTATCGCATCGGCAAAAACTTCAATAGTTGGCTCATTGAAAAATTCCCCGGTTATGCCCTCAAGGACAGTTTCTCTTGCTCCTCCTCTCCGCAAAGCAATGACTGGCTTCCCAAAAGACATCGCTTCCACCGGCGCAATGCCAAAATCATCTTCTCCCGGAAACAAAAAAGCCCGACAGCCAGCATAATATTCTTTTATCTTCTCTTCCGGCAGCCATCCCAAAAACTTTGTTTTCGGTCCCGCAATTGATTGGAGATACTTCAAATATTTTGGCGAACCTTCTCCAATCACCAAGAGCGGCAAACCGAGCTTATTCATTCCTTCCACCGCTATTTCTATTTTTTTATACGGCGAAAGTCGGGAGACGATGAGAAAATAATCCGCAGTTGTAGATGCAGTTGTAGACGTCGGACTTGTTGTAGACGTCGGACGTCTACGTTGTAGACGTCCGACGTCTACATTCGCGTCTACATTCGCGTCTATATTCGTGTCTACATTCGCGTCTACATTCGCGTCTATATTCGCGTCTATATTCGTGTCTACATTCGCGTCGACATTCACGTCTACCGGCGGATAGACTACCACACTTTCCCGACCGTAATATTTTTTCAAACGCGCTTGGGTATACTTTGAATTAGCCACAAAAAAATCAACCCGATCAGCCGCCACCCGATCCCAAACCCGAATATAATTAAGAAGAAACCGCGCCAAAAGTCGCCTCCGCGAACCCAAACCCTGCTCGTCAAGATATTTTTCATTCCAGTCCCAGGCATATCTTAAAGGGCTATGGCAATAGCAAAGATGAATGGTCTTCGGCTTGACAATTATTCCTTTGGCAAAAGCGCTCGAAGAAGAAATTACCAAATCGAAATCTCGCAAATTGAAAGTTTCCGGCGCTGTCGGCATGAGCGGCAAAAGCCACTTGTGGCGTTTTCTCAAAAAGCGAGGAAATTTTTGCAAAAACGAAGCCCTGATATCCGCCTTTTCAAACTCCCCCCGCATTTTCTCGGGATCATAAAGCAAAGTATAAATCGGTGCCTCGGGAAATAACTCATGCAGCGCTTTCAGCACTCTCTCCGCCCCACCATATTGGTTGAGAAAATCGTGAACAAGCGCGACTTTTAATTCTTGAGGAAGGTTATTTTTTATATTAGCCTTATTTGAATTCATATTGCTTTTTAGTTAAGGAAAGATGAAAAGCAGGAAGCGCAAAGAAGATGATTGCAGAAAGTTTGTTAGCGAAAGACCAACTATTGAAGTGGTGATCGGATGCCAGGTTTATTTCCCAGCTTGTTTTTTTGAAAAATGCAAGCGAATATACTGGCTAAAAGGGATTATCAGTTTTCTCAAACTACGATATATCATTGCGCCCACCCTTTCATACATAATACACATAGAAAAGAAAGTATTCAAAAAACCAACGGCTAATTACAAATTACAAATTACAGATTACAGATTACAGATTACCTCCGCAATTTCCTCCGCGCATTTTTCCCACGAAAATCTTTTTACATTCACGAGCCCTTTTTTTATTATATCATTTCTATACGATTCGTCCGAAATTATTTTATATGCCGCTTCGGCAATCGCGCCCGGGTCTTTCGGATCAACCAAAACCGCGCTGCTTCCGGATATTTCCGGCATTGAGGAAATATTGGAAGTGACAACCGGCGTCCCAACACTCTGGGCCTCAAGAATCGGCAAACCGAAACCTTCATAAAAAGTCGGGAACAAAAATACCTCCGCTTTTCTCATCAGCTCGAACTTTTTCTCGTCGCTGATATGTCCAGTTAACAGAATATCCTCTTTATACCTGCTTTCTTCTATCTTATTCTTTATTTTTTCTTTACCATATCCGAATTTTCCGGCCAAAACCAATTTGTGCGGCAAATTATATTTGTCTTTCAAAATCTCAAACGCTTCAATTATCCCGCAAATATTTTTACGCTCTTCTAGCCGTCCTATGAATAACAAATATTTGTCGTTCAAAAGTTTCGACCTTGAGGAATTTCCCGACAAATAGTCGGGAAAGGGAAAGGTCGAACCTTGAAAAGCCAAAAGTCGAGCTTTAGACGAAATCCCTTCATATATAACTTCAATCTTCTCCTCTGGCACTCGGTATAATTTCACCAAATCCTTCTTCGTGCTCTCACTCACAGCGATGATTCGCTTCGCCCACCGGCACGAATTTTTGATCACAAATCGCATATAAAATCTCTGCCAGAAAGAATAGGCTTTCGGGCAAAACTCGTATTCAAGACCGTGAATGGTAACAATTGTATTCTTGGGCCCGCCCGCATCGCTATGCGTTTTAATCGCTTCTTTGCTTAATAAACATAACTGTGCAGATAACCAAATTAATATTTTTTGAAATCGCGAAGCATTGCGGGCAGGGTGAATCAATGGCACAGTGTGCGCTGGAACAAACAAGACATCCACCGGATGAAAAAGCATCTCCAGCGACAATCTCGCCTGCGTCCAGAAAATCGGTGCTCGAAGAAATTTCACTTTCCAATTTTTTGGCAATTCAAAATCCGGACAATCATTTACCGCCGGATTACAATACAAAATGATTTGTTTTTCTTTTGAGGCTTTGGCAAAAGAAGACTCGTCCCTCAACCTATCCCGCAAGTGCTTGATAACCTGATAGGAATATTCTTCAATTCCAGTCCTTTCTTTTTGAAACGCGCGGGAAGCATCAATTCCGATAAGCATAACACGGCAATTTGCAATTTAGTTAATTGTATTTCGGATAGAAAAAATGCCAATTCCAAATTACAATTTACAAATTACAAAATTATTTACTCAGCGCGATAGTTCGCTTATACATATCCAAATGCTCGAGCGCAATTCCCGTCCCTTTGGCAACACAAAGAAGGGGCTCGTCCGCTACATAACAGGGCACTCCGGTAGTCTTCGTGATTAGCTGGTCTAAATGCCGAAGCAAAGCTCCACCTCCGGAAAGAATCATCCCTTTGTCAATTACATCCGCTGCCAGTTCCGGCGGAGTCTCTTGTAAAACTTTTTTGATAGCGTTGATGATTTCTCGAAGTTCGTCCTGAATTGCCTCTGTAATTTCATTAGCGGAAACCCGAATATTTTTAGGAAGTCCTGCAATGAGATCTCGTCCTCGAACTTCAACATATTCGTCCTTGGCTTGAGGAAGAGCGCTCCCAATCGCGATTTTGATTTCCTCGGCTGTTCGCTCTCCAATCGCCAAGCCATGTTTCTTTTTGATAAAATCCGCAATAGCTTGATCTATCTTATTGCCTCCTACTCGAGCGCTGTGAGCCGCTACCACTCCGCCAAGGGAAATAATGGCTACTTCACTTGTTCCTCCGCCAATGTCCACAATCATATTTCCCGCCGCGCTGTTAATCGGAATGCCTGCTCCAATCGCCGCCAAAATTGGTTCTTTGATAACATAAGCTGTTTTAGCTCCAGCTTTCAGCGCCGCATCAACGACAGCTCGACGTTCCGTTGAAGTAACCCCGGCTGGGATAGAAACCATAACTTCCGGTCTTACTAAGCGAAAACTTCCGCTAACTTTATCAATAAAGTAACGCAACATAGCTTCAGTAATCCGATAATCCGCAATTACACCATCTTTTAGCGGCTTTTGAGCAACAATAGATTCAGGCGTTCGGCCTATCATTTCCTTGGCTTCATTCCCAACGGCTAAAATTTTGTTATCCACCAAAGAAATAGCTACCACCGAGGGCTCATTAACCACAATTCCCTCGCCGGGAAGATAAACAAGTGTATTAGCCGTTCCTAAATCAATTCCGATTTTTTTGATAAACAAAGCTTTGTAATTAGTAATTGGTAATTGGTAATTAGGGATAATGAAGATTCCCGAGCTTACCTGCCCGCAGCGCTAGAAGCGTTGCCGGCAAACCGCACGGAGCGCCCGAAGTAAAAAAGGAAGCCTTTCACTCTACGGGTGATCACTCGCCAGGTGACAGCCGATCCCGCCGAGGCGCTTGGAGTATTTTGCGCAGGGAAATAAAAAATCCTAATTACAAATTACGAATTACCAATTACGAATTTTTATTTTTCTATTCGTTTGATATCTGCTCCCAATTTTCTCAATCGTTCTTCAATGCGTTCGTATCCTCTATCAATTTGATAAATGTTTTCAATTATTGTTTTTCCCTCGGCAATAAGCCCCGCCAGAAGCAAAGTGATCCCAGCCCGCAGATCGGGACTGGCAATTTTTCTTCCCCGCAATTTTGTAGGACCATAGACTGTGGCTCGATGAGGATCATTGAGAACAATATTGGCTCCCATTGAATTTAAGCTATCCGTGAAAAGAAGCCGACCTTCAAAAATCGGATCATGAATTTGAGTTATTCCCTGAGCTTGGGTCATAAGGAGAGTAAAAGGCGGTTGAAGATCAGTAGCAAATCCCGGATATTCATGAGTAGTCAAATTAATCGGCTTGATTTTTTTTGCTCCCCAAACAACAAGTTCATCCTTTCCTTCTTTAATTTTCACTCCGGCTTTCTGGATATTTTCAAGAAGCGCGCGAATATGATCGGGACAACAATTTTTGATTTTTATTCTCCCCCCGCAGAGAGCTCCCAGAATAACAAACGTTCCTGTTTCAATTCGATCGGGTATAATTTTCATCTGACCTCCTTTTATTTTCTTCACTCCTTTAATTTTGATAGTAGGAGTTCCAGCTCCTTGAATTTTTGCTCCGCACTGATTCAAAAATTTTGCCAGCACTGGGATTTCCGGCTCCATAGCCGCATTTTCAAGAATTGTTTCTCCCTCTGCCAAAACAGCGGTTATCATCATTGCCTCCGTTCCTGTTACTGTTATTCTAGGAAAAAATATCTTGGCTCCTCTCAGTTTTCTAGCCGATAAACTGAAATAATCATCTTTCCAGACAACTCTGGCTCCCATTTTTTGAAAGCCGTCTAAAAACAAATCAATCGGACGCTTTCCAATCACGCATCCTCCTGGATAAGGCATAGAAACTTTTCCTTTTCGCGCTAAAACTGGTCCCGCTAGAATTATTGAAGCTCGAAGTTTGCCAGCCAATTTTTTGCTCAGTTCGGTTTTTTGAATACTCCTGGCTTGAATTTCGACTTTATTTGTCCACTCTTTAGTTCCCTCTTTCTGCTTAACCTCAACCCCCAAATCCCCAACCATTTCTAGAATTCGCTTTACATCTTCAATTTGGGGAAGATTAGAAAGAGTCCACTTTTCACAAGAAAGAAGCGCCGCCGCTACTGCCTTTAAAGCCGCATTTTTGGCGCCTTTTACTTCAATAACTCCCTTCAATTTTTTCCCGCCATTTATTTCAAAATAGGACATAAATTAGGGCATTTTTATCATAGCTATTATAATTGAAAACTTTGAGATAATCAAATCCCAAGCACCGAATCTGAAAAAACTCAAAATCCAAAGCTCAAATTCCAAAACAATATCAAAATTCTAATGATCAAAATTCAAAACTTGTTTTGAAAATTGGAATTTTGAGTTTATAATTTGTTTTGGATTTGGGATTTTGGATTTGGAATTTATCTATCTGTGGATTGCCCAACTCCTAGTATTTTCGTATTTCGTTCTATTCGTATTTCGTAACTTATCGTATTTCGTAACTTTATCTGGGATTTTGGATTTTTGAAAACGATGCAGGACAAAGCGGGTTCGCCGTTCGCAAATATAACAAAAACCCGCCCTTGCAAAACCTTGCAAAGACGGGATCATTGTCATTTATGCCCCGAGGCAAAAAGTAAGGACATCTTACCTTTTTATTTAAAAACACTTTTTGTGTTTTTTTTATTTCACCCTGTTTTTATTTTTAAAGAGCTTTTTATTTATTTTTACATCACATTTTATTAAAAATAATTATTAAACTTTTCTGTTATTAGTCCTAGATTATTCCTCACCGCTTCTCTTGCGGATTCAGAAGCAAAAACTTTTTGCGGAGACAAAGCGGAAGCAAACTTGCTAACCAAATCAAAATTATTTCTCGTTTGAGAATAATAATTAGCTAAATTGATTTCCTGGAAAATTTTTCCTACTTGATCCTCAACTACCAGCGATATTGAAATCTGATTCTTTTTTGGAAAGACATAGACAAATTCACCGGAATTGACAAAAAATCTCTCTGAACCTAATTTCAAAAAACAATTTTGTTTACTCAAATGAAATTTCATCATCATTTCTTCTTTCGATTCAAGAGCGAAAAGTTGATATTCTATTTTCGGCTTTGCCCTGTCTACCCGAAAATTGGTATCCGACTCAGAAAGATAAATCTCCTTCTTCCCTCCAGTAAAAATCTCACTTGCCACTTTGAATAAATGCTCTCCTTCTTCAAGATTGGAAACTTTTGCCCGAAACCACCCTCTGTCATCAGCCAAAGAAACGGCTACCAATTTATCCCGGTCAAAAATGTTTATTTCTGATCCCGGCCTTGCTCGCCCAAACACCTCGATTTCTTTTTCTGAAACAATTTCTCCTTTTTGAGGACTGGTCACAAACGGACGAAGCCAAAAAAATTTATCGTTCATCTTTTCTTCTTGCCCGCCTAAAGGCAATTCTGGAAAATAATTTTCGCTCGTCTTTTTTCTTTCTCCCTCCGGAAGCAAATTTTTCTCATTTACTGAAGAAGTACTTTTGTCTCCTGAGCCAAACATTTGGACAACCACAATTGTCTCGTGTCCATTTATAACCCCCTCTTTCACCGCCACCCCAATTTCTTTATATTTTTCATTCAAAATATTAGCCCGATGAGTGGGACTGGCCATCCAAGCTTCATTCATTTTTTCAGCGGTCACAAAATCCATCGCCAGATTTTCACCGGCATAATTGTAATCATAACCTTCTTTTTCAATCCAGTGCCAGGGAGTAACCCCTTGAGGAGAAGTATGAGAAAAATAATTATTCAAGATCATATCCTCAGCTTTTTCTGCCGCCGCTCGCGAAAGCTTTTCATTTTCAGAAAACTCCTGAATACCTTTTTCTTTTCTATCCATGTTGGCAAGCTCAATAACTTTTGCCGCCGTGATAGAAGAGGCCGAAGCTCCGCCGGCACTCAACCAAAAAACCAAGAGAAGAATTAAAGCGCCGAAAGATAAAGTTCTCTTTCCTTTCTTGCCAAATTCAAAAATAGCTGAATCCGTCTTCAGTATTTTTTTTGAGCTCACCCTATTTACTCCACTGCCCGGTTTGAACTCCGGGATTTTGGAGTCTGTTTGACTCACCCATTTCACCCGCAAAAACACTTCTTTCATTGAGTAATTGAGCTCACCCTCTCGACTACGAATTATGAATCAATTACGAATATACAAACACTCAAAATTTCTGTCTTTCTCAAATTTACAAACTCCAATTCCAATACGCAAATTTACATATTCTTTACCTATTCGTAAAAGATTCGTAATTCGTAAACCTCATATTTCGCTCTATTCGCATCTCGCAGAGAAAATTAAAAAAGCGATTCACCCGAAAATCGAGAAAATCACCCTTTTCCCTGTGAAATTGCCAAAAGTTAAGCAATTTCATCAAGGAGTAAAGCCCCTTTGAGACCACCAGACAAAACTTCAAAAAAGCCTGCCTGGCAGAGATTTTACTCTTTTATTATATAATTATTCTGCTAATCCGTCAACAAGAAATTGTCTCGTTTCCAACTAAAAAACTTGACAAAAAATGTTGACGTTTTCCTTTAGTGTTTCTTCAAAATTTTTTTGAAACCATCAGTATAATAAAGAACCCTGTCTGAGTACCAAGAATACTTTTCCCATTTTGATCCAGCGAGATACATTCCCGCCGCTTTTGCCCAAGCCTCTCGATCTCCCGCTTGCACTCCTTCCACCGAACCAAGTTTCAGTCCCATCGCCACCAGAGAATCTTTGAGGTTCCAAGGGTCGGCTGGCTTTTTCCCTGTCAAACTTTCCACTCGACTTTTATACCCCACCCAAGTCGAAGGCAGAAATTGAGCCGGTCCCATTGCTCCTCCCCACCCGCCGCATCCATCTTCGGAATCGGGATCATAACAAGCCCGACGCGACACCGGAGTTTTTTCCGGATCAAGTTTGAGTTCCTTACAAATGCTTTTGAAAATATCCCACTGGGAGGGATTCATATCCGTTTTGTATCTGCCGCCTCCCACGTTTGTTCCCAGTCCCGATTCAACCCGCAGTACTCCCAGCAAAAATTCCGGCGCTACTTGAGTGAGATCAGCGGCATACTTTGCCGCCTCAATCGCTTCTTCCAAATTAATCGGCTTGCCGAGCGATTGGATTTCGTCCAATTCCTGCCGCAACCCGGCTAAATTTTCCTCGAGAGCCAACTTTTCACTTCGAATTTGAGAAACCAGCAAAGTCTTCATTTGCTTTTCCTGCTCAAGAGACCTTTGTTGATCAGCTTGAATTCCTTTCAGGCTTTCTTTGTCAGTTTTCTTTTCTATCAGCTCCATCCTTTCATCTTTAAGGATTCTTTTTGAATTCTCAAGTTGGTCATGAACTTCTTTAATCCGGTTTTCGAAGTTCTCCAAACTTTCTATTTTAGAAAAATAATCCGAAAAGCTTTGCTCGCTAAAAATAATCTCCGTTGTTTCTTCCTCTCTTTTTTCATAAAGCTCCTGCAAAAATTTTGAGAGCATTTCTTTTTTTGCGTCAATTCCTTCCTGTATTTTTTCAATTTCAACTTCTTTTTCAGAAATTTCTTCCGCGAGGTTAGCTATCTGAAGGTTAGTCTCTTCAATTTGAAGTTCAATTTTCTTTATATCCGCCTCAAGAATTTCTATGTTACTTGAAAGTGATTCTTCTTTGGCGTTTTTTTCCTCTATTTCTTTTTGATACATATCAATTTGCTGGCGAAGATCATCAATCCTTGTTTGCAAAATCTCCTTTTGAGAAGGAACAGCTCCCCGGATATTCCTCTTTCCAAAACCAAAAAAAACCAGAGAAAATGTTCCAAGACTAACCGCGACTATAAAAAACAATTTTGCGTTTCTAATTTTCTTCATCCTCTTAAACTTCCTAAGGTGTCTTTTTAGAGCCTTTCTGGATTAATTATATCACATTAGAAAAAAATCGCCTCGACAAAGACGCCGAGGCAAATACAGAAAAAGATATCGAGCTTATTTTGAACTTATTTTTTCTGTTCCGTTTTCTGTTTCATCATTCCTTCTCTTTTTTTTGCTCTTCTTCTTCGCCAGATTTTTCTTCTTTAGCCGACTTTTCTTCTTTCACCACCCCTTCGACTTGCGTCACGTCTTCCTTAACTTCCGTTTCTAGTTCTGCCAGTTCTTCTTCGGAACGCGGTTCTGATACCATCGCTACCACATTCTCCGAATCTACCAAAAGCTCAACTCTTTCTGAAACAGGCAAATCTTTTACGTAAATATAGTCATCAAAATTTTTGAGACGACTGATATCTACCTCTATTTTGGAAGGCAAATCTCCCGGCAAACATCTCACCTCAATTTCATCCATATTCTTCACTAAAACTCCACCAAGATTTTTCACCGCGGGTGATTCCCCAACGAATTCCAACTCTACCATTGCCTCAATTTTCTCATCCATCCGAACTTGATAAAAATCAATATGGATAGGCTTTCCGCTAAGAATATCTCTTTGAACCTCTTTTATAAGGACATTTCGTTCTTCGCCATCTTCAAGTTTGATTTTGAAAATGGTACTCTCCCCCGCTTCTTCCCAAATACGATTGAATTCTTTTCGATCAACCCAAAGCATCAGGTTATCAATTCCTCGCCCATATAAAATACCGGGGATAGCGCCCAGGGGGGCTTCCCTTCTCTTTTTTTCTTTCTCTCTTGTCTTGACTTTTAGGGTTAAATTCGATGTCATCTTTTTCTAAAATTAAAAAAGCCACTCTCCAAAGATAACATCATTTTTAATCTTTGGCAAGTCTGAGAACCACTAACAAAGTTTTTTCATTCCGAAGATCTTTTCTTGAGAGTTTCGCCCCATCTCAAACCCAATGAAAAAATTCCAAAGTAATCGAAATCCAAAATCCCAGATAAAGTTACGAAATACGATAAGTTACGAAATACGAATAGAACAAAATACGAAAATATTAGGAGTTGGGCAATTCAGGTAGATAAATCCAAAATCCAAAATTCCAAATCCAAAACACCAGAAAATCCAAAATCCAAAATCCAAAACAAATTCCAAATTCAAAATTCCAATTTCCAAAACAAGTTTTGAATTTTGATCATTAGAATTTTGATATTGTTTTGGATTTGGGACTTTGGATTTGGAATTTTGGATTTGCAGTTTGGAAGTTTAGCTTTTATTTATCCGATATACACTCTCAGCCATTCCTGCCGCAGCCATCAAGGTAATTAGCGAACTTCCTCCGTAACTCAAGAAAGGAAGCGGTATGCCCGTTACCGGCATTACTCCGATATTCATTCCGATATTGACGAGAGCATGAATGAAAATAATACTGGCCACTCCCCCCACCAGAAGTTTTCCAAAATTATCGCGGCTATCCAAAGCTATTTTTATCAACCTCAAGAGAACAATGGCAAGAAGAATAATAACAAAAGCTGCTCCACCAAAACCCAGTTCTTCGGCGACCACCGCAAATATGAAATCGGTGTGTTTTTCCGGCAAAAAATTAAGCTGACTCTGGGAACCATGTCCCAGTCCCTTTCCCCAAAGTCCTCCCGACCCAACCGCCACTGTTGATTGAAGAACGTTATAACCGGCTCCCAGCGGATCAGAGGAAGGATTGAAGAGAGTAATCAATCGCTCTTTCTGATAACCTTTGAGGAAAAAGCTCCAACTCAGCAGAGTCAAAATCAGCAAAATCAAAAACAAAACAAAAAGATGTTTTTTGCTTACCCCGCTCATTATCAAAACAGAAAGCCAAAGAAAAAAAATGACAAAAGCAGACCCGAAGTCGGGCTGTCTGATTACTAAAAAAATAGAAACCGTTATTGGCACTAAAGAGATAAGAATGTGTTTGTAGTTTCTAATATCTCTTGAATGAAGAGAAAAATATTTTGCCAAAAGTATTGCCGCGATAAGCTTGAAAGGTTCAACCGGTTGAAGATGGACCCCGCCAACTCCAAGCCAGCCGGCCGTTCCCCGAATCACTTTTCCAAAAAACAAAACCAGCCCGAGCAAAAAAGAGCCAGCTATATACAAAACGGTTGAATAATTCCTAAGACTTCTATAATCAAGAAAAGCGAAAACAAAAAAGGCGGCTAGCCCAACAACTGCAAAAATTGCCTGCCGCAAAAAATGACTCTTATCTAGAGTTTCCTTTTCAGTTCCATAGCTTATTGGATAAAGAACCGCCAAACTCAATCCCAGAAGAAGAATTAGCGCCAAAAATAAAATCCAATCAAATTTACGAAGAGACCTAATTACCATTTAGTTCATAATCATAACTTTTGTACTGTTCGGGCGAACCATATTTTTTCATAAAATTCTCCTCATCAAAAACATTCGCCTCTGCTTCTACTTCAATATTTTGAATGTCAATATCTTGAGAAAAAGGCTCACTCCACCGAAAAATAACCTCCCTTTCTTCATTGACACGAACATCGTTGTTGTTGGTTTCATTTATAGCCAAGGGGTTGCCTTGCCGATCCCGCAGAACGGCTCGGGTGGTTATTTTCCGAAAATCATATCCGCTTTTGTTTTGAATTTTCAGCTTCAACTCGGCAAAGCCGGGACCTCCGCTTATAAAACTAAATTCTTTTTGATATAAAGCAATGTTGGGCTCTTCATAGCCGGAAAATTTTTGCCACTTGTAAGATTTCACTCGAAAATCAATCAAAGCTGGTTTTTTATCAAGATTCATATTGAAAGCAAAAATATACTTGGTTTCTGCCGGAAGAAGAAAACTTACTCCTTCTTTTTGGCCAATAATTTTTCCATCCGCATCTAGAAAACTGAAACTATATTCTAATCTCTCAATTCCAAAAAGAGAGTTGGGGTTTTTGATTTTTACCAAAGCGTCATACTTATTTGTTCCGCTGGGGATTATGCTTTTTTCCAAAATTTGAGCGTTTTCTATCTTGGGAATTTCTTCGCATTTTGGACAGGGGCCTCCGCAATCAACTTTTTCTTCGCCTTGATTGAGCTTCCCGTCAGTGCAAGTTGGCTCGGTCCGAAGAAGAAAATAAAAAGCCGTTCCCAGTAAAGAAAGCAAAAGGAGGTAAACTAAAACAATTATTGTTCTTTTTAGGCCACGTTGAAAGGAGGTCATATTATTTTCTCTCCTTTATTCTACTCTACTTTCAAAACCTTGCAAGCCAGCCCGATTGATACTAGTATAATACCATGAAAGATTTAGCAAGAATTTTACCCCTGAGACGTCGCTAAAAAGGCAATCTAGATGAGGAAATCAAGCATTTTCGCTTACTGAGAAAAATCATAATCCTTAAATTATATCTAATAAAATGAAAAAGGTTCCCAAAATTGAAATTCTTCGCCATTCGCTAGCCCACGTTCTAGCCGCGGCAGTTCTTGAAATGTTTCCTGAAGCTAAATTTGGAATTGGGCCGGCCATTGAAAACGGTTTTTATTATGACTTTGACCTTCCTCGTACCTTGATTCCGGAAGATCTTGAAATTCTTGAAGAAAAGATGCGTCGGATTATCAAAGAAAATCATCCTTTTGAAAAAGCCCAAGTTCCCGCTTCTCTTGCCCTCAAAAATTTCAAAAAAGCCAAACAACCATACAAGGTTGAACTCATCAAAGAGCTTCAAAAAGAAAACAAACCCGCCAAACAAAAAAATAACACCCGAATTCCAAATTACAAATCGCAAATTACACTTTACAAAACCGGAAATTTCGTGGATCTCTGCTCCGGTCCCCATCTTGACTCAACTGGGGAAATAAACCCTAAAGCCTTCAAGCTCACCAAAATTTCTGGCGCTTATTGGAAAGGTGATGAAAAAAACAAGATGCTTCAGAGAATTTATGGAGTGACTTTTGAGACTCCCCAAAAATTGCAACAATATCTCGCCAAGCTGGCAGAAGCAGAAAAAAGAGATCACAAAAAGTTGGGCCGTGAATTGGGATTATTTTCTTTTCATCCTGAATCCCCAGGATCTGCCTTCTGGCATCCTAAAGGAATGATTATCTGGAATGAACTGGAGCAATTTGGCAAAAAGCTCCGCAAAAAATACGGCTTTCTGGAAATTCAAACTCCTTTGATTGCCAAGAATATTCTTTGGAAGCAATCGGGACATTGGGATCACTATAAGGACAATATATTTTCAGCCAAAGTGGAAAACGAAATTTATTGCCTCAAGCCAATGGATTGCCCTTTCAATATTTTGATGTACAAAGAGCAAACTCATTCTTATCGAGAATTGCCCATTCGCTATACAGAAATAGGAAGAATTATGCGAAACGAGAAATCAGGCGAACTCAACGGTTTGCTTCGTGTCCGCTACCTTACTCAAGATGACTCGCATATCTTCTGTCTTCCTTTGCAAATTGAAAAAGAAATTTCCAATCTCCTCAAAATGGTCAAAGAATACTACCGCGCTTTTAGGATTGAGCCAAAATTCTTTCTTTCTACTCGCCCCGATGATTTTATGGGAAAAAAATCCGAATGGGATCTAGCCGAAAAAAATCTTGCCAACGCTCTCAAGAAAGAAAAAATAAAGTATGAAATCAAAGAAAAAGAAGGAGCTTTTTACGGACCGAAAATAGACATTGAAATCAAGGACGCCTTGGGAAGAAATTGGCAGCTGGCGACTATTCAACTTGACTTTCAAATGCCGCAAAGATTCAACCTAGAATATATTGACAATCAAGGAAAAAATGCTGTGCCAGCTATGATTCATGCGGCTGTTTTTGGCTCATTTGAGCGGTTTATCGGAATTCTTACCGAACACTTTGCCGGCGCTTTCCCTCTTTGGCTCTCTCCCGTTCAAGTGGAAGTTATTCCTGTTTCAGAGAAGTTTGAAAAATACGGAAAAGAAATTCACTCGCTCTTGTTAGCTAATAACATTCGCTCCGTCATCCACGAATCCTCTGAATCACTGGGAAAAAGAATCCGCGAGGCTCAAAGACAGAAAATAAATTATATGCTCGTTGTTGGCAAGAAAGAACAAAAAACCAAAACTGTGGCTGTGCGCAGTCGCGAAAAAGGTGACCTCGGCCCAATGAAGATTGAGAAGTTTTTGGAGAAAGTGAATAAGGAAATAGAGAGGAAGCTGTAGAGCAAGAGTTGGGTTGTAGGGAAAAATAGATAAAAAAATAAAAGTTACAATGACTTGGGAGTTTATCAAAGGATCTATAAACTTTCTCTTATTTGTTTGCCTAAAAATTGTTCCCAAATTGCCGCTAATAGAAAAACACAATTTAGGCAGCCAGTTAAGCAAATAATCAAAAGCTATTCCAAGGCTAACCACAAAAGGCTTCGGCAAAAGGCATCAGAGAAAAGAATTCTAAAAATATCTAGATGATGCCATTGCAGAAAATAATGAAACGATAGCCAGTCTTTGTCATGTTAGAGATATTTATTCTAGTATTTTCAATTCAAAACACATTCAACAGTTAATCAGCGAGTATGAGATAGCAGGGAAACAATTGTTTAAGCTAAAACAGGGATGGAACAAATTTTCCTAAGACCTCTAACTTATAACTTATCCTTCAACTATCTCCCTACGACCTACAGCCTAACCTACTGCCATTTCCCTATTTCCCTATGACTTATTACACCAAAGTCTTCGGCTGTCAAATGAATTATTCGGATGCCGAAAGAATCGCCACCATTTTGAAAAAATATAAACTTAAACCAGCCGCTTCAGTCGATGAGGCGGAACTGGTTATATTCGTTACTTGCGGCGTCCGCCAATCGGCCGAGGACCGCGTCTACGGGCAGATAGAGAATATTAAGAAAAAATATCCGGAGAAAAAAATAATCTTGACGGGATGCCTGGCGCGCAGAAAAGATGTTCAAAAACGCCTTGAGAAAAAGGTGAATTTATTTTTCCCAATAAAAGATATTTCAAAACTAGATAATTTTCTTTATCAAAAAAAATCTTCAACTCCCAAACCCCAGCCCACCCAAAATTCTAAAGATTCCAATTACCAATTACCAATTACCAATTACTTAAAAATAAATCCTCTATACAAAAGTAAATACTCGGCCTTTGTTCCCATTATGACCGGCTGCAATAATTTTTGCGCTTATTGCGTCGTTCCCTATGCTCGCGGCCGGGAATATTCTCGGCCCGCGGAAGATATTTTGAAAGAAGTGAGAGATTTGGTTAAAAAAGGATATAAAGAGATTATACTCTTGGGACAAAACGTGAATAGCTATCGTTCATCTCTTGGACATCCGATGTCCAAGAGGACATCGGATGTCCTTTTCCCGGAATTACTCCAACTCATCGATAAAATCCCAGGCAAATTCTGGCTCACTTTTCTCACCTCTCATCCCAAAGATATGTCCGATGAACTGATCGAGACTATTGCTAGAAGCGAAAAAATCTGCGAATATATTTCTCTTCCCGTTCAATCCGGGGACAACGAAACCTTGAGCCGAATGAATCGACGCTATACTGTGGAGCACTACAAAAACCTGATCAAAAAAATCCGCTCGGCTTTCGAAAGACAAGAGCCCGACTCTTGTCAAATGACAAGAGTCGGGCTCTTGTCAGCCATTTCCACCGACATCATTGTCGGCTTTCCGGGAGAAACCAAAAAACAATTCGAAAACACAGCTCAGCTTCTGCGAGAGATGAAATTTGATATGGCTTATATCGCTCAATACTCCCCTCGCCCCCAAACTCTTGCCTGGAAAATGAAAGATGATGTCCCCAAAAAAGAAAAAGAAAGACGAGAAAAAGTTTTGACAGAAATTCTCAAAAAAACCGCTTTGGAAAATAACAAAAAATATATTGGAAAGATTGTAGAAGTTTTGGTTGATAAAAGGTTTGAACTTGAGGAATTTCGAGCGACAGCGAAAAAGGAAAAGGTCGAACCTTGGATGGGAAAATATATAGCCCATACCCGCACTCAAAAGAAAGTAATATTTTTCTCCGACAAAAAAATCCCCATCGGGAGTTTTCAAAAAGTCAAAATCACCAAAGCCAAAGCTTTTGGACTAGAAGGAGAAATATTATGAACAAAAACAAAGTTATCGTTATTCTTGGTCCCACTTCATCGGGAAAATCCGATATTGCTATCAAGTTAGCAAAGAAGTTTAAGGGCGAAATCATTTCCGCTGACAGCCGACAAATTTATCGCGGGATGGATATTGGCACCGGAAAAATCCCAAGCGACAACAAAACGCTCAAAAAAAGTTTCGACCTTGAGGAATTACGAGCAACAGCGAGTAAGGGAAAGGTCGAACCTTGGATGAGTCACGGCATCCCCCATTATATGATCTCCATCGTCTCCCCTCGTACCGATTTCAACGTTGCCAAATTCAAACAACGCGCTGAAAAAATCATCGCCGATATTTTGCGGCGCGGCAAACTCCCTATTGTGTGCGGTGGAACCGGCTTCTGGATTCAAGCCTTGGTTGATAACCTAAACTTTCCCGAAGTGAAACCGGATTGGAAACTGCGCCGCAGGCTTGAAAAATATACCCCTGAAAAATTGTTTTCCCTACTCAAAAGATTGGACCCCGCTAGAGCAAAAACAATTGACGCCAAAAACAAAGTGCGGCTTATAAGAGCAATAGAAATTTGCAAAGCAATTGGTAAAGTTCCGACATTACGCAATTCGCAATTAGTAATTCGTAATCCGGATAAAAAAAATCCCAATTACCAATTGCCAATTACCAATTACACTTTTCTCCAAATCGGAATAAAACTCCCCAAAGAAAAGTTATACCAAAATATCAAAAAGCGCGTTCTGGATCGCTTTGCTCAAGGAATGATCGAAGAAGTCGAGAATTTACACAGAGCGGGATTATCCTGGAAAAAAATCCAATCTTTTGGCTTAGCTTATTATTGGATTCCTTTATATCTTCAAAAAAAGCTAGGAAATGACGAAAGCAAAAGTTTAGCTCTTGTCAGGGAAAAAGTAATCCAAGCCGAAAAAAACTACGCCAAACGACAGATGACTTGGTTCAAGCGAGACAAAAGAATCCATTGGCTCAAAAATTACCGAGAAATAGAAAAACGGGTTCGGAAATTCCTTAAATAAAAAAGCGAGTAATATAAAAAGCAGACTCAAATTTTTTTAAAAAATTATTTCTTTTTTTTATTTCCATTCTTTATTTTTACCAGAATCATATTCAGCGTTCATCTTACCAAATCCCGGTGGAAGAGTAGCAGCCAAATCGGGACTATTGTGCATTGCCAATGCTCCTAAAGCACCAATTAATCCTTTTTCCCCTGTTATTAGATGATATTCTAAACCTAATTCTTTAATCAAATTTTTTGTATAGCTTAAGTTTTTGAAAAATCTAGTTCTCAATCTCCGACTATATTGTCTTAACTTTTTAGGAATAAAAAAACCTCTCATTACTACCATTGAAGTATTACTGCTAAAAGTTTCTTTTTTTAATTCTTTAATAAAAAACTTAATAACCTTATCTTCAAGCCCTGGTCTTACAAGAATCCCGACACTAGTACTCATACAATTTTTTGTCTTGGTAGGATTTTCTGGATAAAGTTGGGTATTCACATGAGAAATATATCTTATGCTTTCGCCATTATTAATCCGACTTGTAATATTATGAACTAGAGCGTAGGTTGCTCCTTCTTTTTCATTATCTGTATCATCAACACCAATAATCAAGTGATGAAATTTGGGTAAAATAATTGTAGCTTCTCCCTGCCGATTGCCCCCAGCTTCTTTTAAAACTTTTACCGTCAAAACTCCCTTGGCAAGTCCTCGACAATAAGCCGCGCTAACTCCTCCCCCTCCAATCCCACTGTAAGTTATTTGAATATTATTTTTTTTCACTTTCACTTTCTTTATGCCGATCGGAGCAAAAGAAGGAACAAGATTAACCTGCGCTTCTCCTTCTCTAAGATAAAAAATTGACTTTGTGCCTTCTCTTCTTGCATATTCAACTAGGCGACTTGTTCGAGGAAAATGATAAACCCTCCAGGCTTCGGCATAAACCCCCTGCATATAATCTTCAACCATCATAATAAGACCGCTTCTTTCATCATAAGCGGCCAATATCTCTTCATAGGGAAAAACCCAGCTGACATTTTCAAATTTTCTTTGAAGTTCTTTTTGAGTAAATATTTTTGCCACAAAAATAAAAACCTAAAAAAAATCCCACCCCAGAGTGGAAATTTATAAGAAATATTTATTGACTTCAGCTTTTTTAATCATCTCTAATATAATATAGATATTTATAATTGATTGTCAAGAATATTTTTAATCATTTCCCTTGCCACTTGAGGATTCACTTTTCCTTTCGTTTCTTTCATTACTTGCCCCACCAAAAACTGGAGAGCGTTTTGCTTGCCTTTTTTATAGTCTGCTACCGGCTCGGGATTTCGAGAAATTACCGCTTTCACAATATTTTCAATCTCGCTTTCGTCGGAAATCTGAGTCAAATTTTTTTCTTCTATTATATGCTCCGGATCGGCGCCGGTTCGGATCATTTCCGCCAAAACCATCTGAGCCGCGCTGGAGTTTATTTTTCCTTGCGCGACAATACTCATTAGTTCTCCAAAATTTTCTGCTGTCAGCTTCAGGTCCGAAATTTTTTTGTCTTCACTTAGGTATTTTTTTAGCTCGGAAATAATATAATTAGCATTGAGTTTTGCCAGCTTCTGATCATTTTCTCTATAAAGAGCGCGGGCTTCCGACAAGGAATTTTCAAAAAATTCCGCCAAACTTTTGTCTCGAGCAAGAATTTCCGCATCCGTTTTGGAAATTCCATATTCTTTGGGAAATCTTTTTCTTTTTTGCGCCGGAAGCTCTGAAAGAGCATTTTCAATTTTTTCCACATAAGCCTCACTGAGTTCCAACGGCGGCAAATCCGGTTCGGGAAAATAGCGATAATCATGAGCGGATTCTTTTTCCCTTTGCGAAAAGGTCATCATTTTGCTCTCGTCCCAGCCTCTGGTTTCTTGCAAAACTTCTTTCCCTTCTTCCAAAATTTCCGTCTGTCTTTTTATTTCAAAATCAATCGCTTTTTCAACTGACCGAAAAGAATTCAAATTTTTCACTTCCACTTTGGTTCCTTTTTTTCCTCCGTCTTTGGAAATTGAAACGTTGGCTTCACAGCGCATTTGTCCTTTTTCCATATCCGCGTCTGAAATTCCCAGATAGCGCAAAATTAATTGCAATTCTTCGCAAAATTTTTTGGCTTCTTCAGCTGATTGAATATCTGGTTCTGTGACCAATTCCATCAAAGGAACACCGGAGCGATTGAAGTCCACCAAACTAAAGTCCGTCCCTTTTTGGTGAATAAGTTTTCCCGTATCTTCTTCAAGATGAATTCTGGTAATTCTAATAACTCTCCCATTTCCTATCTCTAATTTCCCATCTCTACAGATAGGCTGATCATACTGAGAAATTTGATAACCCTTGGGAAGATCGGGATAAAAATAATTTTTCCGGTCAAACTTAGAAAACCGGGCAATCTGGCAATTGAGCGCCAACCCAACTCGGACAACAAATTCAATTGCTTTTTCATTCGCCGTTGGCAAAGTTCCAGGCTGACCGGTGCAAATCGGACAAATGTTTGTGTTTGGCACGCGATCAAGTCCCAGTTCATTTTTGCATGCGCAAAACATCTTGGAGTCCGTTTTGAGCTCCACATGAATTTCCATACCAATTGTGGGGATGTATTTTTTCATTTTCTCAACATTTGATGTCACCAGACATACCTAGCAATCAACTATTAAAAACCAGAAAAGCGTACTTTGGTAATATTTTAGCAAAAATATAAAAAAAATAAAGCCCTGTACCTACGGTAGCAGAGCTTGAAAGCCAACCGGCTTCAAATTAACCATACTTGCCCCGTGCGGATCATAACCTCCTCTCTATCTCGTAAAATAACTGAGTAATAATAGATACAATCCGCACATTTTTTTTCAACACAGGCTGAGCAATATCTTTTAAAAACCTCGTCAACTGGATCTATTTCCGAAGCATAACATTTTTTCTCAATCAAAGAACTCATATTAACCTCCTTAAGTCAAATAGGTTCAAGGTGAAATCTAGAATAATTAAAAAGTCGTCGGAAATAAATCTGGCGCTAAATCTCAATCAAACTTGAATTTCCCGTCCTTCCGTTGCCACCCGTCCGCCTTGCCACTGACCGCGATATTGACTGCCTTTTCCTAAAACCTGATGAAAAGTAATATGGACTACTCGCGCGCCCAGCTCAATTTTGATTTTGCTTTTTCCCAAGTTAGCTAACCCAAAAGTCAGTTCTCCGCAATATCCCGGCGCAACTTGTCCATTAAATAAAGCTAAGCCGGAACGAAACAAGGTAGTGCGCGGAAATATGATCGCCATCAAATCAATTGGCAAATTGACCCTCTCGATTGTTTTTATCAAATAATAGCTTCCTGACTCAAAAATAAAATAGTTATTTTTGCCTTCTTCATATCTTGCCACTGATTTTGTTTTGGGAGTATCTCTTTCTTCAATTCCCAAGTAGCCCTCTCCTTCGAGCTCAAAAACCTCTCCCATTCGCAAGTCAAAGCCTGCTCCTTCCGGACTTCTCATTTCTCGTTCACACAAATTTTCCACCAGTTTTTGCTCATCAACCAATTGATGCAATTTTTTAATCCCTAAAACCATAAATAAATTTTTACCTATTAAAATATAAATCTTGTTTAAAATCAATTCATATCAACTCATCAAAATTTCCTAAAACCCACCAACATTCGTTACCGGAGCTTTGATCGCCGGATGAGGATCATAGCCCTCCAGCTTGAAATCTTCGTATCTAAAATCATCAATATCTTTCACCTCCGGGTTCAGCTTCATTCTGGGAAAAGATCTTGGTTCACGCGCCAGCTGTTCTTTGACCTGCTCAAAATGATTGGAATAGATATGAACATCTCCAAAAAAGTGGATGAATTCCCCCGCCGGAATTCCGACCACCTGTGAAACCATTTGAAGAAGTAGCGCGTAACTCGCGATATTGAACGGCACACCTAAAAAAAGATCGGCACTTCTCTGATACATTCCCAAATTGAGCTTGTCGTTCACAACTGAAAATTGAAATGTCGTGTGACAAAACGGAGGGACTTCATTCTTGTTCTCCGGCGAAGCCATGGAGTATATGAAATCTGGATTCCAGGCTGAAACGACATAGGATTTGCGATAAGGCTTATCCTTGAGACCTTGGATACAATAGCCCAGCTGATCAATTAAATGTCCATCGCTTCCCGGCCATTTGCGCCACATTCGACCGTATATTGTCACCAAATCGCCCCATTTTTTCACAAACTCGCTGTCTGTCGGCTCTGATTTCAACTTAGCAATAAAAGTTTCCTGATCCAAATCTTTTTCGGGATCATTTTCCAGACAGTATTTATGATATTTTTTCCACGCCCACTCGTCCCAAATGTGGATATCCCGGTCAACCAAATATTTGATATTGGAATCTCCGCTTAAAAACCATAAAAGTTCTTCAATAATTCCGCGATAAAAAACTTTTTTCGTCGTAAGAAGTGGAAATCCTTCGCTCAAATCAAAACGCATCATTCTTCCAAAAACAGACCGAATAAATGGAAGATCCTCTCCGCGTTTTTTATATAACTCCTGCACTTCCGGAGTGAGAAAAATCTTTTTATCCGAACCGTTTTCCAAGATGTCCCGAAGAAGATCCAGATATTGATATTCAGGGTGTCTTTTGTTGCTCATAAATCGTTATTCACTTTTTAGTCTTCTTTTTGAGGTATTATTTTCTAAAAAACCCTGGAACCATTTTTTATCTTCAGCAGCGAGTTTCACTTGGCGAATTTTGATTTTCACTTCTTTTACCACCTCCTGCCAATGTCGATCTCTTTCCATGTCCTTTGAATCATACCCAAACTCGTATACTATTTCTTTTATTCCGGCGCTGACCAAAAGCTTAGTACAAACATAACAAGGAAAAAGAGTTGTATAGAGCGTTCCGCCATCAACACTGATGCCCTGCTTGGCAGCCATAGCAATAGCATTGGCTTCCGCGTGAATACTGCGGCAAAAATCATACTTTCCCGCATCCGGCGCTTTAATACTTCGTCGGTAACAAACTCCTTCGTCGCTGCAATGGGCTACTCCAGGCATGGAACCGTTGTAGCCGGTAGCTATGATTTTTTTGTCTTTTACAACTACGGCTCCCGTTGAACGCGAAAGACAGGTTGATCGCGATGCAGCTAATTTTGCTAGAGCCATAAAATAAGCGTCCCAACTGGGTCTTTTGAAAGCCGAAGGCATATTTTTTTCGGTAATTTTAGTTAAAAAAGTTTACCCCATTAGAAATTTGGTAAACTATTTTGTATTGTAAACTTTCTATTTAATTTTCTATTTTTTCTGCAAAGTACCGTAAAATTTATTTTGCTTAGCGGAGAAACAATTCTGGGTACGTTTGTATTATAACGATTCTCAAAAGAAAAAGCAAAAAAAGAAAAATTACCGGGATTTCTTCAATATAAATAACGTTAGATTTAAAAACTTAACCTAACATTATGGTAAGATGATATATCAAAATTAAAACGTTGATCACTGATTGAAAATTGTCACTCGGCAAGTAGTCCCTCTAGAGAAAAAAGAAAATTGAAAATTAACCGCAAACCTGATAGGGATAGGAGATAAAAAAATTCTTCATTCCTCACTCCACCCTCGCCAGCACCACCACTTGGGCTTTCCCTTTCAATACTTCCTAAATGTTTTTATCGCTTTTCCATAAGCAATAACTTTCGGCTTTAATTTCTTTTTTAGTGATATGCTTCTGCAAAAGATCCAGAGTTTTTTCTTTCTGCATCCAGAATTTTATTTCTCTAAAACGGATGTCATTGCTCTCTTTTTGGGTTTTTCCGATTTTTTCCCAGTCATAAAACTATTTTTGAGGTGGTTTATAAATAAGCAGCTCATGGGATTCTTTCACGTGATTGGCGCCGTTTGTTATTCTGTTTAGTCCAATTCTTGTTTCTCCCTGCCCCATCGTATATTGCCAGCTAGGTTTGTAAATTTCATAATCTTTATACCACTCTCTGATCTGCTTGCAATCGTTATAAGAAAGAATAAATCCTCCTTTATGCTCTTTTAGTAATCTAAACAATTTCTCATGGTCAAAACCATTGTGATGAATTGGAAAATTTCTTTGGGGATATATCCCCCGAAACATTTTGCTGTCCCCTTCCAGAAAATAAGGCGGATCAAGATACATAAAATCATTTTTGTATTTTGGTATCACCTCCGCAAAATCCCCTTGAAAAACCTTGAGTTTTCCGACTCTGAAATTTCTCACCTTTTCTAGCATAGTACTATATCTTTTTTCATTAAGATAAACACTTGAGGGCCAGCCCAAAAATCCCGGCCCGTAGGAAAGATTGTGATTGAAATAGTAGTAAGCCGCCAGCTTATTCTTTTCAAGTTTTATCTCTTTTTTCCAATGTTTTTTTAGGACTTCTTTTACCCTCTTGTAATTTTTTCTATCCGGTTTCAATTTTTTTAGTTCATTATAAAGATCTTCTGGCGACTCAATTTGTGCTTGCCAATAATTGACCAGAATATCAAAAATATCATAGCCAATCACTTCAACCCCAAGTTCTTTTGCAATCGCAATCTCGACGGAACCTCCGCCAATGAATGGCGCAATAACTCTCTTCACGTTTTCTGGAATAAGCTGAATCACATACCCAACTGCCAAGCTTTTCCCTCCAGCGTACCTCAAAGGAGAACCCAAGTAGCGCTTATATTTATTTTTAGACGCCAAATTGCTTCTCAAGCCAAGTAAAAAAATATCTTTAGGATTTCCAAAGTTTAGCTTTTTATTTTTAACTAGAGTTAGGATTTTCTTTTTCATTTTTTTCCTTTTAGACGCAAGGCTGGCAAAAGATATTTCTTTTTTATATTAGCATTATTTCATCAATCCTCAAATTCCTCACTCCACTCTCGCCAGCACTACCACTTGGGCTCTGTCGCCGCGAGCTTTGGCGCATTGGGGACAAGTAGCATACCAAAAAATGAATTCTTTTGCCGAAAAACCGCGGCTTTCGCAATATTTTTTTGTTTCTTTCACCCATTTTTTTATATCCGCGTAATTGCCTTCAAAAAGGCGCGTCAAAAACCGGCCGGTCAAAAGTTCAATTCGGAATCTTCCTGCTTTTCCGGAAATTGGAATCAAAATTTCCGCTCCCCACATCGTTTCGTTGCGCGAAAGAACCATCGGCTCGGCTTGAAGCCCAGCTTCGGAAATTTTTTTCATTCCTTCGGCAATTTTTTTCCCGATATTGATCGGCACGTGAAGAAAAGACCGATAGCGGGAAACATAAAAAGGCTTATCCCGCCAGATAAGTTCTTTTTTATCCCATTCAAGGGGCGAGAGAGGCTGACAACAAAAATTCATCATAATAACAAACAATAACCAAATTATAAACAACAAGCTGTTTAATAAAGAAATCCAAAGCACAAATATCCAAATCCAAAACAAATCAAAAATTCTAATTCTCAAATTCAAAACCGAACTATTTAGATTTCTCTAGTATCGAACTGAATATTTTTGCCAGCTCAAGCGCTTCTCCTTCTAATAATAATCTTTCCTCCTCCAAAGCATCGTCATTCCCAGTAAAAACTAGATTTAACCAAAACCAACTTTCCTTTGCTTCTTTTCTACAAATTTTTATTCTCAAAAGAAAATCCTTTTTGCTAATAGCTTCATTGGCTTCGATATAGTTAGCACCAACAGAACCTGAAGCTCGAATTAGTTGCTTCCCATCTTCGATATTAGCTATTGTCTTCAGCAATTTTCTTGCGAATGCTCGAACTGCCTTCGCAAATTTCAATGTTCGCGCTTCTAGATCATATTTTGAATTTTGTTTTGGATTTTGAGCTTTGATCATTTGATATTGTTTTGGATTTTGAGCTTTGTTATTTGTTATTTGGAACTTGGCATTTTCCCTAGAGGCTTATGAACTTTACCGGCAAGACTTTCCGAAAAACTCCCGCAATTAGAAATGAATCCGATTCGTGAATATAGATCGGCTGGTGAAACTTGTTGGTTGAGTTGGGAAAAAGCCCAATCACTCCATTGCCCAACTTTCGATATCGTTTGATGGTAGCCAGTCCATTGACCACCGCTACCACTATTTTTCCGTCATAGTCGAAGTCCGCATCCTTTTTTTCAAAGATGACATAATCCCCGTCCTTGATTCCTTCTTTATCCATAGAATCTCCCAAAGTCTTCACCGCAAAAAGACGAGCCTTGGCGCTGGGACGCAAAAGGCTTTCTGAAATTTGAAGGTAGCCATCAATGTTGTCTTCAGCAAAGGCAAGCGCTTCTCCCGCCGAAGCCAAGCCATACACGGGAATTTGAAATATTCCTCTTGATTCACCCGAGGATAAATTCTCATTTTCAACAAGATATATCTTTCGAAATACATCCCGTTTCAAAAGCTCTTTTCTTTCCAACGACTCAATAACCTGGGAAACACTTTTCACCGATTCGTCTTTCATTCCCTTTTTTTGCAAATACTTGCTGATTTTATAAGCTGTCGGATTCCCTTGCCCGCTCTCAATCATCTCTCGAATAGTTTTTAGGATTAAATTTTGTTTGGTGGTTAAATTCTCTTTCATTTTTTTTCATTTTACGAATTAGTTGGAGGGGTTGAATCACTTGTAGAGATCTGGTAGAGATCGGTCGCTTACCTTATTGGATCTGGTTGCAGAGATCGGACCGCTTACCTTATTTGACTGCGGTCCGATCTCTGCAAAAATAACCTTAATAACTTTAGTTTAAACTCTACAGCAATCCCTTCCCCACCTTAATTATCACTATATCACTATTCCCTCTTCTCTGTCAAGTTCGACTTCTTGGACAACTTTTTAGACGTCCGACGTCTAAAAAACGTCTAAAAAAATAAAACCGCCAAGCGGTTTCAAAATTTCTCGCTTTGATTTCAAAAAATTATTCATATCGCAAAGCGTCCAAAGCGTGAATGCGCGAAGCGCGTCTGGCTGGCATAAGCCCGGTTACCAATCCTAAAAAGAAAATAAAAGACACAATCGCCACAACAAAATAATAAGGAATATAAACAAAATTCAAAGTGGCGTGACTATGCCGAACGGCTAAAATATTGAAAGCAATATTTATAAGATAAGCCGCGCCATATCCTCCAAAAAAACCAATTACCCCGCCCAAAAAGCTGATAATGGCCGCTTCAAAAACAAACATTTTGAAAATATCTTTTCTTTTGGCTCCCAAAGCCTTCAAAATACCGACTTCCTTTGTCCTTTGCAAAAGAGAAACCGAAAGAGTATTGAGCATCCCCATCGCTGAAATTGACATAATAATAGAGCCTAAAACGATCATTGCCACCCGAATGATGGTAAAAAAGGAATTGATATCTTTCACCAAATCCGTGACGCTTTCTGTCGCGAAACCCATTTGTTCTATTTGAGCTCGCAAAGTGGAAACTTTGTCAATATCCACTTTCACTTTTCCGGATTGAGCGCCGCTTACTCCAAATTCTTTTTTGAGAAAATTGAGGGGAAGATATAAGAAAGTGTTTTGGTCATCAGGAACAATTCCTACTACTTTCAGTTTTCCTTTTTCGGAGACCGTATCTTTTTCAATATTCTCGCTTATATCCGAAGAGAGAACCATATCAAATTCCATCTCTTTGCCAACAGCCTCCGCTGGATTGGAAAAACCTAAAATTTTTGCCAAGCGAGAAGAAAGAGCGGCTGTGTTCTCATTGGCATCGCAGTCTTCAATATTTCCTTGAGAAAATTTCACTTTTCCTAAACCCAAATAATCTTTGTTAGCGCCATAAATCACCGCGTCTGTTTGCGACTCCGCCCAATAAACTTTTCCTCCCGTTTCCATAATGATCGCCACATTTCGCACTCCTTCTAGATTTTTTATTTTCTCCACGTTCTCGTCGTTCAAGATAACAAAATTTTCCAAATTGCGGTTGCTGATATCAATGACATCTATAGCGTTATTTTTCGTCACTTCGCTCACTACCATTTTTTGAATCCCAAATCCTAGACAAATAAGAGTGGTGATAATGCTAATGCCGATGGCCACTCCGCCAATAGTGAGAAAAGATCTCAATTTATTAGAGCGTAAATTCCGATAGCCAATGAAAACCAGCATCCCAAAACGCATCTTGGAAATCTTGTTTTTCTGGCGCGGTTTAGCCGTTTTGCCTTCCTTAGCAGAAAAACTCCCGCGTAATTCCCTTGAAGAAGAGTCTTTCTTTTTGCCAAACTCATTCCCTGCTTCGGATTTTGGCATTTCGCGAGACAATTCTTCTGGCTTTGTTTTTTTCTTCAAAAATGTTAGCATTTTATTCTCTTGTTTTCTTTTGACTTATAATTCTGCCATCCACCATTTCAATTAGCTTGGTGCAATATTTATATTGACCCGGATTGTGAGTAACCATCAAAATAGTTATATTAAACCGCTTGTTAAATTCCCTAAAAAGGTTCATCAGCTCTTCTCCGGATTTTTGATCAAGATTTCCAGTTGGCTCGTCCGCGATGATGAACTTGGGATTCATAAGGAGGGCTCTTGCCATCGCTATTTTCTGCTGTTCCCCTCCGGAAAGATCGTAGGGACGGTTTTCCGCTCGATGTTCCATTCCTACCAGCTGAATCAATTTAGCCGCTTTTTCCAGAGCCGAAGAAAAACTTTCTCCGTTGATGGCCGCCGGAATGGCGATATTTTCAAGCACAGAAAACGATTTTATCCAAAAAGACTGCTGGGGAATAAAGCCAACATTTTTATTGCGAAAATCGGCTCGCCAGTTTTTTGATTCACTCCAAATATCCAGCCCATCAATCCAAATTTTTCCTTCGGTGGGATCTTCCAGGCCATATATTGAATGAAGAAGAGTTGATTTTCCGCAACCTGAAGGACCTACTAACATAACAAACTCTCCTTGATCAACAGAAAAATTGATATCTTTGAGTACTTCCACCACGGTGTCTCCCAACACAAAATTCTTAAAAAGTTTTTCCACCCTTATCACCTCTTGACTACCAGAGCGGTTTTCATAGCCTTTTCCCAAAAAATTCTCAATCTCTTCCTTGGAAAGACTGTTTTTCAAAGTTTCTTTCTTCGGCTGAGCTTGAGACTTTGCTTGTGAAAAACTTGGCGACTCAGGCGATTTGCCTTCTTTTTTTCTTTTCAAAAAAGAGAAAAGGGGGTTCAGCCGCGATTCTTTCTTTTTTCCCTCGCTTTCATAACGAGTTCCCGTCTCAAGAAACTTCCCGCCTCGATAAAATGAAATTGGCTTTCCTTGAGAAGAACCAGGCGACTTTTGTCTCATCCTTTCCCAAAAATTGGAAACACTTTCTTTTTTTTCTTTTTCTTTTATATCAAAGTTCATTTCCAAAATTTTATCTCTTAAACAGACTTCCTAGCCAGCCAAATTGGCTGGAAAAAGTATTGGTTATAATTTCGGCTGCATTTTCTTTTCTGTCTTCTATTACCACAGTAGTTGGTTTGGAGAGAGTTTGGTTGCGAGCTTGGTCATAAGCTTCTATTTGGTAGGAATAAACCTGTCCGGCTTCCACAGGAATGGTAATAAGGTGATAAGTATTTTCCGCGTCTTCGGGAGTATTTTGATCAAAGCCAGACACAGAAACCCCCTTGGTGAAATTCACCTTCACTCGTGTCACTTCATTGGTTTCTATTTTAATATACAACATCGCTTGAGCGTCTTTTCCTCGACCGTTTACTTTCCCTACGGCTCGGTTATTGATTATTTCCGGCGGGCGACTATCTGAGCGAGTGGTAATCTTGAGAGTTTGCGGTATCGCTTCCACTCCGCTCCCGCTGGTTCCTGTGAGGATCATTTCATATTCCTTGGCTGGATCTAGGCCTTCTATAGTCGCTTGATGCTCAGTCACACTGTCATTAGTAAGATAATTATGATAAGAGCTTTCATCCACTGATTTGAATTTTATCAAAGTGGTAGTTGACTCATCTGTTTTGTAAAATACTTCCACTGTGGGAATATCCACATTTTCTTTATTTTGAACCTGCCCTTCAGAAACCACTGGCTGACGGAGCGTAGTGAAAGTATATTCGTCGGAAGAAAAACTGTTTTCATCCCCGTCCACACAATCGGCCATCACAATGTAAGCAGTTGAACTTTCCAAGTTTTCTATCTTTGTCACGTGGCTGGTTGAAGAAGCTGTCTCCTCTATTGAGGCCGTATAAGCGCCTTTTCCATATTTGAGCGTGCAGGTACCACCTGTATTGGTTTTATAGGAAGCTACCGCGCTGGTAAGGCTAATATCCGAGACTGTAAAATCAGAAATAGTCGGCGGAGGAAGAGTGGTGAAATTTTTTATCTCTGAAGTACCAATGTTTCCATCCACATCAATGAATTTGACTCGGTAATAATATTTGGTATCGGCATCCAGCCCTTTGACAACCACCTCGTGGTCAGTCACCGAATCCACTTGCCCGGTAGTTTCGCCCAACTTGATTGTTTTTCCATACTCCACAAAGGAACTGCAGACTCGGTTAGTTGCCCATTGAAAAGTAGCTTGAAAAGATTGGATGGAAACTGAGGGTTGCTGAACAATTGTCGGCGGTTTGGTATAGCGACCAGTTGGAGTGAGACTCACCGTTGAAGAAGCTGCTGAATAATTGCTGGTTTTGTCTTTTGATTTTACATAGTAATAGTATAATTTGCTCTCCAGTCCCGTGTCTACAAAAGCTGATCCGGTGGTCATTGCTACTTCAGAAAAATTGACATTGTCCTCAGAGCGAAAAATGGCATAGCCAGCAAAATTAGAATCATCAATCCCGGCCGGAATGCTCCATTTGACAGCTACGCTGTATTCCTGAGCTTCCCGATCGGAAGTATCAAAGGCTTGCACATTAGTAGGAATGGGAGGAGCCGAAGTATCAGCATAAAACTCAACAGATGCATAAAGGTCATAGTCAATATTTCCCGCTTCGTCTTTAGCTACTACATAGAAAGTGTTTGTTCCCTTCTGGGTAGCAAAGGGGGACGGTCCAATCGCTTTGTTAGTTGTCTCAGTAACGTTAAACTGAGTCGGCTTGGCATTGATGGAATAATAATATTTTAGCTTGGAAGGATCACCTACATAAGAAAGGGGTTCATTCCAAGAAAACGAAAAGGAGTTGGAAGAAGAATAAGACGGATCCACCTCCAAATTCTGCGGCGGTGAAGGAGCGCTCGCGGAATAATAGAAATCCTGCGAGAGCACTGTTGAAGTGTTTCCAGCATTATCCACCGCGCGCAGATAAAACGTGTTTTTCCCTGATTGGTAAGCACCGACGGTATGCTCTGCGTTAGGAAGAGTGATAGTTACCGTACTCGGGTCGCTGATGTCATACCAGGTGCTTCCATCTCCTCCCGTTTGATATTGATATTTCAAAATTCCCGAATTAGCGTCAGACGCATCGTTCTCCCAAAGGAAAACGAAATTATCCACTGAAGTATATCCGGAAGGGGTGACAGAAATATCCGAAGGATTGGACGGCGAAGTAGTGTCTATCTTATAAATGAAAGCTGTCCAGATGCTTGAAGCTGGATTTCCGGCATTATCTTTGGCTTGAATTCTCAGGTAATAAGTCTGACCTGAAGAAAGATTGCCAGCGGTATAGCTATTGGTTGTCTGAAACTCTGTTGGATCAGCCACGGGATTAGTGCCGAAATAAACATAGTACCCGGCTATCCCTGATCCGCCAGAGCCGTCGCTGGCTCCCCCGCTCTCTCCCGAAGCCGGCCATTCAAAGTAGGGTGCGGTGTGATTGTACCAAGTGTTGGTAGTAATTGTTTGGGTTTTTCCCGAATTGCTATAAGCTGAAAGACTGGTTGGGTTTTCCGGCGATGTAACATCTTGATAATAATTGATAGTGAAATCATCCAGCCGCGGAGAAAAAATTTGATCTGAGGAAGAAAAAGTAATTTTCACTTTAATGTATCTTGCTGGCGTGGAGCCAATACTCATTACACGGGTATTGCCAAAAGTATGGACATTGGAAACTTCCGACCAGCCTGACCAATCCGTCCCGTCTGAAGAGGTGCTGGTTTCAAATTTAAGAGAAGTATTTTCCGGCAAGTCATAGCTGGCCGTGAGGTTCGCCCAGTGATAAACTGCTGTGAGGTCAATCGCTTCCGACTCATAAGTTCCCGATTCTTCAAAACCGGTTCCGCCACTTTCCGAGCCAACTACATAAGAATAAAGTCCATCGGCAAAAGTGTTGGTTCCACCGCCGGCTGTTTGCCAATTGCGATAAGAAACATTCGCCGCATCTCCTCCCGTTGTCACATTTGCCGGAACCGACGCGCTCACGGTTGTCCATGACCCGGGAGTAGCCTGCGATGTATCGTAGCGATAGTAGGTGTTCTGATTCCCGCCCCGCGCTACATAAAGATATCCATCCCCGCCATCCACCAGCGACGCACCTGAGCCAAGCGTGGCTGGCAAATTTCCCAACGTTGTCCAGCTTCCTGCGCTCACATCGTAGCGCCAAGAAGTATTGTAGCCACTTCCCCGCGTAGCATAGATGTAGCCGTTTTTATAAACTATTTTTCCTCCATCCGTCCAATAGGCTCCGCCGGTCATTGACATCGCGCTCCAGCGCGAACCGGCCGTCCCTTGGGTGTCATAACGCCACCAGTTCTGCGAATTATTCCCGCGCGTGAGATAGATGTAGCGCGATCCGTCATAAGTCATACTGGAGCCGTTATAAGTTTCATCGGGAGGCGGATCGGTAGTGATTTGCGACCAGGTATTGCTTGCCACATCGTACTTGAAAAAATAAGTTCCGTTGGTTGACCGAGCCGTGCGCATATAACCCGGATTATAATAAACCGCGTTTTCGTCTTCGTTATAGACAAGACTGGCTCCTTGATAGGCTCCCACCGGAAGCCGCGCCAGCTCCGTGAAAGATCCTTCTTCCACATCATAAAATCCAAAAGTGTTGTCATAATTTCCCCGGATGATATAAATTCCGTTGTTTCCGGCACTCGCGAGTGCTGCTCCATAATAATAGTTAAAGTAGCTCGTGCCCAGATAGTGCGGACCGAAAAACCCAAACTGGGGAAGTTGCCAGGTGCCGTGGGTAATATCGTAGCGATAGAATCCGTTTGTTGCTCCGCCGCGGGTAACATACAAATAATCGCCGTATTTCGCCATATCGGCGCCGTAGGAAATAGTTCCCGGCGCATCCGGCGCAGTGGTCCAGGTGTCGGTATCCACATCGTATTTGTACATACTCAAACGGCTTTTCCCCGTCAGGGCGTAAATATCGTTGTTTTCTTCGTCATAAACCAATGATCCACCGTCATAGGGTCCGGCCGGAAGAGACGACATCACTGTCCAACTGTTCTCTGAAGTTGAATATTTGGCAAAATAGGGATAGTAGCTTCCCTGCATCATATAAATGTTTCCCGCTCCGTCATAAACCGCGTCCGCCCCTTCATAAACCCGCTGTCCATCCGACGTGTTGGGATTGCCGAAATTTGTGTTTTCACGCTGACTCCAGCCGGGTGTGCAAGATCCACCTTGCCCGTTGCAAGTGTCATAGCGATAAAAGGCGTCATCATTCCCCACCGTGGCATAAATATAGCGCGCGCCGTCATAAGTAAGCGTAGCTCCATAAGTAATCGCTTTGGGAGCGCTGTCAATGGCCGTCCAAGTGTTGTTGGCAATGTCGTAGCGCCAAAAAGCCGTCGATCCATTTCCCGGAAAGCCATAGAGATAGCCGGAAGGACCAGCTACAAGTGCTCCGCCCCAATAGACCGTTCCCGGCGCGTTAGCAATCGTCGTCGGCGAAGAAACCCAAGTGTCCGTTTCAATTTCATAGCGCATCAGTGTATTTGATCCATAACCGCGGAAAGTATAGAAACAATGATTGGAAGAGCCAGCGCAAGTTGAGAGAGTCAGTTCTCCTCCGGCGTATATGGTGCTCGAAGCCAGCGAAAGCCGCGCTTCCCTCCAAAACCCTGTTTTGGATTGAAGACGCACCGAACCGGAAACACTCGTCGCCGTCGTATTTTCAAAAGTTCCGTCGTCAAAATCATCTTGGGAAGTTTTGATGAAGCTCTCCGGCGGCGAAACTCCGTTATAAGTATAAGTGAAAGCGTTCCAAGCCTCGTTGGAAATATTTCCGTTGTTGTCTTTGGTTTTTATTCTTAGATAATAGGTTCCGGCGGAGAGAGTTTCGTTGACTAGGTAATAACTGTTGGCTGTGTATGAACCGTCGCTGACTGGATCCGCGTTAGAATCAGTCCCGAAATAAACATAATATCCTGCCACTCCTGAGCCGCCAGATCCGTCGCTCGCTCCCCCGCTCAATTCCGCTTCCGGCCAATCAAAATAAGGATGATCGTAGGAATAAGTATTTCCCGACGTTATCGGCGTGCCGCCAACTTGCTGGGAGGTCGCCGTGAGAGAAGTTGGGTTGGTCGGATCTGTGTCCTCGCTGTTGTAGGAAATAGTATAGTCATAAACTGTGGGCGTGTTGGCGCCGTCAGTGCTGGAAAGAGTAATCTTCACTTGGATATAACGATTGACGGGAGATTGGATAGTTGTTCCGCTCACTTCCTGCCAGCTTGACCAGTTTTCGTTGTCCGAGCTGGTTCTGGTTTCGTAGGTGAGGCTAGTGTTTGAAGGAGTATTGTCATTTTTGGTAAACGAAGTCCAGCTGGTCACCTGCTCAAGATCAATAGACTCGCTCAAATAAGTTCCGCTGGTTGAATAGTTCGCTGTTCCTGCGGAAAAACTCCACATATCTGCCAATCCTCCGCCATTGAGCGCGTAAAAGCTGGTTCCCCCGACAGACTCAATCGCCGCTCCATTATAAGGACCCCGGCCGTAAGTGTATTTTTGGTTGTCCGGCAATCTCCGCCAAGTGTCAGTCGCGATATCATATTCCCAGGTTTCATTTTTGTACCAACCTGCGAGCGCGATGATCTTCCCGCTTCCGTTATAAGTCATATCCGTTCCATAATATTGAGCAAAAGGAGTTGCCGCCAATTTGGTATAGGTGTTGGAAGCCGCGTTATAGCGAAGGAAAGCTGTCTCTCCGTCTCCCGGCATAATGTAGAGATTGGTGTTGTCAGAAACTAGCCGCGCGCCGACATTGGGATAATAATTGAGAGTTGTTGAACCGTCTGTTGCGGCAATATTGGCAGCTGTCGACCAGGCTCCGCCGCTGGTTGAGCGATAATACATCGTCTGCGTCCCGCCGCCTCGCAGAATATAAATTCGGTTGTCCCCCGAATTATAAGCCATCGCCGCTCCATCATAAGCAACCGCCGGCAAAAGATCTGAAACCGTTCCCCAATTTGAGCCGTCAAAAGTATAAACCGTCGTGCTATTGTAGCGCGGGAAATAAAGTGTTCCATTATACCACGTCCCTTTGACGTCGTTATTGACATTTCCATAAGAGACATTAGACATCGTCGTCCAAGTGTTCGTCGCCACGTTGTAGCGATAGAAATTAGCCGTGTTGCCGCCTCGAATACAGTAAACATAATTCGTCGCGCCCGAGCCTTGATTCCAAATCAAATCTCCGCCCGTTCCCACTGTCCCATTTGTCCCGTTGTTCACCTGCTGGGGGCCCACCCAGCGCGCTCCGGCCGCCGCGTCCGGATCAAATTTCCAAAAATCATAAGTGCCGTTTCCGCGAAAAGCGTAAATAAGGTGATCGTTTTGATTGAGAGTCAGCGAAGAATAATTGACTGTGGCTGGCGCCGCATCCGAGGAAAAAATTTCCCAACTGTTACCGGAAATATTAAACCGCAAAAAATCAGTATATCCGGCCGAGCGCAGAAAATAAAGATATCCGCTGCGATAAACTCCTTTTTGCTCTCCGTTCATAGAACAAGCTCCACCGGTGCAACCGGAAGCTGGCAAATCCGTTGGAGTAGTTTCCCAAGCGCGAGTAGTTAAATTGTAGCGATCAAAAGCTGTTGTATTTCCTCCTCTAATTAAATAGAGATAGCCGTCTTGCCCATTGACCAGATTCCCACCCGTGGAAACATTTCCGGGCGTAGCCGCAAGACTGTTCCAGACTTGATCTGATACATCGTATTTCCAAAAATCGGTGGAAGTGTTCCCGCGAACCACGAATATATTCTCCCCATCCGTTTCCATTGCCGCCCCAACCCAAGGCGTGTCCAGAAGTTCCGGCAATTCCGTGAATGTTCTGTCTTCCACGTCATAGCGGTAAAACTTTTTCGAAAATCCCCCGAACATCATGTAGATGTTGCCGTTTTGGTCATAAACCATATCCGCTCCATAAAAAGCTGGCATAGGAAGATCCGGCAAAGTCTCCCATTCATTCGTCACTGTGTCAAACCGCCAAAAAGCTTTGTCCGAATATCCTCTCATCACATAAAGATAATTATCCACCATCACTGAAGTGTGACCATAGCCAATCACGTCTTCCGGCGGCGCCCAAACCCGCGCCGTCCAATTGCCGGTGGCTTTGAGTTGAATGGCGTCTCGCGTCGCGGTAGTATTGTAAGTTGAGACATTTGTTAGAGTTCCTCTTTCCCACTCATTTTTGAGGCTAACAGTTACCGACTGCGGCGCCGAGAGCGCGAGTGGCGAAACCGCATAAATCAAAATCAGAGCGACCGAAAAAACAGCCGCGCGAAAAGAAAAGCGAAGAGTTAGTTTGAAAATTGACTTTATTCCTTTTTTGAATTTTTTGAAGAATTTTTCCCAGCGTTTTATTCTCCTCAGTCCTTTTCCAATCTTTTTGTAGTCAACTGATATTCTCTCGAGATATCTTTCCAGTATTTCTTGCGAATGAATTTTTGTTTCAACTTGTCTTTGGAAATAGATTTCTCTTCGCTGATTTTTTTCAGCTTTCTTTTTTTTTCCACGGCTTTCTTTTTCATCGCCACAGACAAAAATCTCTTCTTCTTTTTGAGAAGCTTCAATTTTTTCTTTCGGTTTTTCTTTTTTGCTTTTTGGCTTTTCGGAAAATTGTATTTTTTTTATTTTCGTTTTCATCCCGCTTCTACCTTTGTTGTTTTTTTCTTAATATCTCCTCGGATTGCTTTCGCCAAACAATCCTCGAGAGATCAATTCTTGTTCCGAGATTTATTAGTTAGTTTATCCGGCGGCTGACTGGAAATCCAAATAATTCAATTTTAGAATCTCAATGGTTAGAGAGAGCAAACACAACTTATTTTTTTATTCAACTAAACTATTCAAAAAAGAACAATCCGAATTCCAATCCGTTTTTTCGTTTTGTTATTTTTTTATTAACCAACCCACTTTCTTTTTCTAAAATCATCATTCAAAAGAAACAAAGTAAAAATTCTCCTACCAAAGCAAAGCTGAAGCCCTTGCTCTGCTGGGTTGTTTTTTGATAATCAAAAAAGGCGACGCTTGTCACCCTCAAGCTTGAATCTTTAAGGTTATTATAAAATATTATAAAAAATTAAGCTAATCTCTGTCAACCTTTTTTTGGCTTATAAAAAGCTCAAAAAGCTATTTAAAAAGAAGTGAAAATAGCTTGACAAAATGATTTTCTTTCTTGGTAAAATTTTTTGTCTTTGGGTTTTCAAAAATTTTATTTTTCAAATCCGATATTAGTTCCGATATTTGTTATTTTTAAAAGCATTTATATGAAGCTCTCCGAGCTTACCTGCCCGCATTGCTAGAAGCGTTGTAGGCGGGCGCACGGGGTATTCGTCCCTTTCTTCGGGGAAGCGCAGTCCCCGAAGAAAAAAAGGAAGCTTTTCGCCTTACGGGTGATCACTCGCCGGCTGACATCCAATCCTGCTTAAGGCGCCCGGGGTATATTTCTGCGCAAAAAAATAGTTTCTTTACGATTCATTTTTTAAGATACCATCTTAGAAAAACAAAAACCGCCAAGCGGCCTCAAAATTCTTTTTCAAAATATTCTCAATTTTTTTCTCCGACTTTTTCAAAAATCAATCACCTTCAACTTTTTGACCAACATAAATAATATTTCCCCTCTTGCTCTTCCAGAGAGAAATTTTTTCAAAACCTGCTTTTGAAAATAAATTTTCAATTTCCTTTCTGGAAAAAGCGTGGTGATATCTTTCAAAAATTTTCTCTTCTGTTTTGAAAGGCAAATAAAAATCCTTCCAATCCCGTTTTGAATTGCCAAACAATTTATTCCAAAAAGATATCAGGTGATGCTTCCAAAATTTTCTTTGCCAAAGATTCCAAACGGAAATAATCAGCTTGCCACCGGGGCGCAAAACACGATATAATTCTTTCGCCTTTTGAAGGCGATATTCAGTCGAAGGAAAGTGATGAAAAACCGCAATTGAAAAAACAACTTCAACGGAATTTTTTTCAAGCGGCAATTTTTCATCCAAGGGATCAATTTTAAAAAACCTAACTTGAGAGGCAAATTGTTGATTATTTTTTTGAGCAATCTCAATCAGCTTTTGGGAAACATCCACCCCCACATATTCTGAAAAATTACCTTCTAAAAATTTTGCTAGTCTTCCGTTCCCACATCCGAAATCCAAAATGCGGTCCCCAACTTTTACTATCTTTTTAGCAAATTCCAAATCCTGCCACATAAAAGCGCGAGTCGCGGAAAATCTATCGGCAATTAGATCATATCCTTCTTCAAGATCTCGTAATATTTTTTTGATATCTTTACTCTCCATCTTCTAAAAAGTTTATAAATGATTCACGATTCGTATATCCAAGGTTCGCAACCCTTAATGTCATTGTGTCATTCCCACAAAAGCGAAAACGCAGAAATCATTTTCCTAAGATGCCATCTTAGGAAAAACCTATTTCGTATTTAGTTCTACTTTCATTTCGCAATGAAAAAATTACTTGCTACCATTATTAAAGAAGCAATCCGTCGGAAATGCAAATCTCCGGAAGATTTTGAAAAACTCAAAAAAGAAATCAGCAAGCGCTTCAAAACCGCTACTCCTCGCAACGCTGATATCAAAAGGTTCGGCCTTGAGGAATTCCAAGAGCTCCACTCGAGGAAGGAAAAGGCCGAACCTTGGAAAAATTTCGAAAAAATTATCAAATCCAAAAAAGTTCGCACTTTTTCCGGTGTGGCCGTTGTCGCTGTTCTCACCAAACCTTATCCCTGTCGCGGAAAATGCCTCTACTGCCCAACTGAAGCCGAAATACCCAAAAGTTATCTTTCCAACGAGCCAGCCGTGATGCGAGCCGTCTCCGTAAAATTCAATCCTTACCAACAAGTTCAAAAGCGCTTGCGAGCCTTGGAAATAAACGGTCACGACACGAGCAAAATCGAACTCATCATTATGGGCGGCACTTTTTCCGATTTGCCCAGAAAATATCAATATTGGTTCGTGAAAGAATGCTATCGCGCGGCAAATGACTATCCGACATCTAGACTTGGAAATTCGGTTTCCAAGTTGACAAAAGAACAAAAACGCAACGAGAAAGCAAAGCACAGAATAGTTGGATTAACTTTAGAAACCCGTCCGGATACGCTCGATGGAAAAGAGATTGAATCTTATAGAGAGCTCGGATGCACCAGAGTGGAAATTGGTGTCCAAAGTATCTATGATGATGTTTTGGAAAAAAATAGACGCGGTCATTCTGTCGAACAAACAGTTAAAGCTACAAAATTGCTCAAAGACGCCGGGTTCAAAGTCAGCTATCATCTGATGCCCGGCCTTTGGGGAAGCAATTTCAAAAAAGATATTGAAATGTTTCAAATCATTTTTTCCGATTCTCGCTTTCAGCCGGATCTCGTGAAAATTTATCCTTGCGTTGTCACCCAAAATTCGGTTCTTTACAATCTTTGGAAAAAGAAAAAATACAAACCTCTCACCAACCAACAAACCGAAAAATTGATTATCGCCATAAAAAAAATTATTCCGCCTTACGTAAGAATTTCTCGCTTGATTCGCGACATTCCCGACACTTCTATTGTCGCCGGCCCAAATATCTCCAATTTGAGACAGATTATTCAAAACAAAGGCATAAATTGCCAATGCATCCGCTGTCGAGAAGTTCGCGGTAGTTATACCAACCAAGAAAAAATAACTTTGCGAAAAATTGACTACGACGCTTCCGACGGAAAAGAAATTTTTCTCGAGTATTGTTCGCCGGATCACAAAAAACTTTATTCAATGCTGCGATTGCGGATCACTTCGTCTTTTAGACGTCCGACGTCTAAAAAAAATAAGAGGCTTAGTTTTGGGATATCCGAACGTACAGCTATTATTCGCGAAGTTCATACTTATGGAAAACTAGTTCCCATCGGCGCGCGCGAAAAAAAATCTCCCCAGCATGCAGGACTAGGAAAAAAACTGATCAAGAGAGCGGAACAAATAGCCAAAGAAGAATTTGGCTGTCAGAAAATCGCGGTTATCGCTGGAATTGGGGTACGGGAATATTATCGAAAGCTCGGGTACCGGTTGCAAGATACCTATATGGTGAAAAAACTATAAAAAATTATTATTGACTACAACAGTGAAGTTCGTTATTCTTCGCCATTGGACAGCATCTTCCCCTACCATACGTTCCCCCATTTTATTCTTACTTAAAACACTACCGTTATCTGTATAACGGTAGTGATCGCTTATATCTTCTATAATACTTTCTAATTTTCTCTATCTCTCAATAAGTTAAGAAGAAGAAAGTGCAAAGGATATTTTTTTCTAATATGATCCAGAGAAAATGGAACTGCTGACTCCTCCTTTGCAAGATTTTTTTCTTTTTTCTTAATTTCTATTGCAATAGCGGGCAATTACCTTCTTATATCCTCCGAAGCCACTATTGAGCCATTTCTCAACCTGGCTGATATTCGAGAATCCTGCTTTTAATTCTCTTCTTATTTCTTCATAGCTTTTTCCTTCTAGTAGCATTTGAGCAATTTGAATTCGCCTGGAAATCATCACTATTTCCGAAAGAGAAAGAAGGTCTTTGAAAAAAATTTTTACTTCTTCTCGATCTCTCAGTGAAGCCACCATTGTATAAAAATCGCCCAAGCATTTCTTTTTTTGATATTCCGACAAATCATTATATTTTACTTTTCCTCCCGGCATATTTTTGTTTCTTAATAATTATATCTAGTACTACCGTTATCTGTATAACGGTAGTATAATTATAAACTTTGTATTTCTATTCAATAAGATTATCAAATCAACTCCAGAAAAATTGAACTGAGAAAAAAGGAGGCACTTGGAAAGTAACAACCGGCCTGTCAAGGCGTTCGAGATATTCTATCCTTAGGTAAAAACTTAAAACCACTCCTAAATCAACCTTTGATCACCCCCAGCGGTTGAAGTCTTGCCACTTTTCGCGCCAGTCCCGCTTCGCAAACAACTTCAACGACATTATTCACATCCTTATAAGCCAAAGGAGCTTCTTCCCCAATTTCCCTCCACGACGCTACCCGTAAAGCAATTCCCTTCTTTTCAAAATCCTTCTGAAGTTTTCCGATGTCCACCATTCTTTTGGCCTTCTTGCGACTCAAAAGCCTCCCGGCCCCGTGACAAACACTTCCAAATGATTGCTTCATTCCTTTTTCTGTGCCTACTAAAACATAAGAAGCCGTTCCCATTGTGCCGGGAATAATCACCGGTTGACCAATATGACGATAATCTTCGTGTAGCTCTTTTTCTCCCGGACCAAACGCTCGCGTGGCGCCTTTCCGATGCACACAAACTTTTCTGGTAAAGCCGTTTATTTTCTGACTTTCAAACTTCGCAATGTTATGGGCCACATCATAAACCAGCTCCAATTCTTTATTTCCTAAAACTCTTCTCCAAACTCCTCGCACCAGATGAGCAATCATCTGCCGATTCGCCCAAGCAAAATTAGCCGCCGCCGCCATAGCCGCAAAATAATTTTTTCCTTCCGGACTATCCAATTTCGCCCAAACCAACTCTCGGTCTGCTAACCAAATACCATTCTTTTGAGCATACCTCAAAAATTCCCGAATATAATCTGTCGCTACTTGGTGACCCAAACCTCGCGAGCCACAATGAATCATTATTGTCACTTGACCCAAAAACAAACCAAAAGCTTCAGCTGTTTTTTCATCAAAAATCTTTTCCACCTTTTGAATTTCCAAAAAATGATTTCCTGATCCCAAGGTTCCTAATTCGTTCCTTCCCCGGTTTTTGGCTCGTTCGCTCACCAATTGATGATCAGCTCCCGCCATTGAACCTTTTTCTTCGCAGTGCGCCAAGTCTTCCTCCTCTCCCATTCCTCGCCTCACCAATTCTGCCGCTCCCCTCTCCAAAATTTTGTTGAGTTCTGAGTTTGACATTTTCTCCTTATGCCCAGCTCCCAAACCTGATGGCACTTCCCTTTGAATTTCGTCAAGAAGAAAAGAAATTCTGTTTTTTATTTCTTCCCATGAAATATCCGATCGCAAAAGCCGCACTCCGCAATTGATATCATAGCCCACTCCGCCAGGAGAAATTATTCCTTCGTCCCTATCAAAAGCCGCCACCCCTCCAATCGGAAAACCATAGCCTTCGTGAATATCCGGCATTGCCAAAGCATACTTTTGAATACCCGGAAGCGTCGCAACATTGATCAACTGCTCCACCGAACGATCCTCAAGAGCTTTTTCTAAAAGTTTCTCATCGGCATAAATTCTCGCTGGAACATTCATTCTGTCCCAGCGGCTTTTGGGAATTTCCCAAAGATAATCATTGACTTTTATAATTTCCTTTCTGTTTAGCATAAAAATCTTGCTTTTTAAAAAAGATATCAAAAGCCAAAAAACAAATAGTGAAATTTAAACTTCTTATTGGGGAAATTTTTTTTCATCTTTATTTAATCAAATTAAGTTCTCGCCAAGATTTGCTACTGTTATCTAGATAACGGGAGTGAACAATAAAACTCCCCAGGCTTGTCTGTCTGCCAGCAGGAACAGGCCTGCCCGCCGGACTAGAAGCATTGCCAACGAGCACTCATGGTATTCTGTGAAGAAAAATAAACAGCACTTAACCCTTGCAAATAACACAATTAAGAAAAATTTTATTTTATTGCTATTTTCCTGCTTCAATAACTAAACATCAAAAAGCAGTACCGCCTCCCATCCATCGCCAACTTTCTTCACATAACTCTCATGATAAGTAGCCGCTTTAATATCAATTTTTCTGTCAGCCACCAAACCCAAAATTCTGGCTTTAATTTTGGTCTTGCTTACTTCTTCCACTTCACACTTTATATAAACTTTTTGATTGGCGTCTGAGCGATAAATAACTTCACTGGCAAAATCAACTAGCAGTGAAAACAAGTCCGGAGATTCAATTTCCACATCTTCCCAATCCCCCTCCTCCTTGGAAACTAAGTTTCCAAGTTGTTCCCTAGCGATCGCCCGCACCAGATTGCTAAAAAGCTCTTTCAAATTCTTCCCCAAGATTTTTAATTTTAAATCAGACGGGTGCTCAAGAACTTTATAAAAATTCATAAGAAAAGATTTGTATACTCGTACAAAATTCGCCCGAAACGCTTTGAAGTGTTTCTTGCTCACGCTTATTATTCACTGATAAATTTACTAGCTTATTACCTTATAATTACTTCGATAATAATCAAAGTATTTCAGGCAGGTAATTCGTAAACCTATTTTCTTTCTGATGGAAGCTAAGCTCCCTTTTTTCAAGCCTCAATCGAATCTATAAAGTTCATTTTTTTATATATTTTCCTCGTCACTTCCACATCGGCATTGCAATAGGCGCAAATTTCTTTGTATTTTCCTTTTTTGTAGTAGGTGAAAACTTCCGACCCGTCCATATTGGTTTTGGAAGATTCAATTCCCAGCGCTCGAGCAAGCGAATCCAAAGAAACATTTTTGCCATATCCCCACTGATTCCATTCATGCATACAGTCATACATCGGCTCGCTCCGGTAGCGCGCAAAAGACAGCTTCATTTTTGTTTTTGGTTTCACACCGTGAATAATTGATCTCTGCACAATATACTTCATATCAAAATCAATGATATTGAATCCGACAAAAAGATCCATGTTTTGAGCCGCTTCCCAAAAGTTCTCCAACAACTTTTTTTCATTTTCGTCGCAAAGACAATGGACCATATTATCGTTAATGGCATAAGAAATACAAAAAATCCTTCCGAAAGTCCCATCAAGACCCGTCTCGGCTAAAAATTCTTCAAAACTTTTTTTGTATTTTTCTCCATTTTTTTCTTTTTTCCTTTTTCGGTAAGCATGAATCTCCCGAAGTGCCTCGTGAACATGCTCGGGCGCTGGCAATGTTTCAATGTCAAGAAACATAATTTTTTTAGGACCGTTGTTGTAGTAGTTGTTCATAGAAATACTTTACAAATTACGAATACCTGCCTGCCGGCAGGCAGGCGCTTCGCCCCGCACCAATTAATACAAATTTACCTCTGAATCAAATGAGGTATATCCTCGCCCTACTTCCCAACAATTGGTGCGGAACTTCGCTCTACGAACATACGAATGTACGAATTATACGTATTCGTATATTCGTACCAGATTCGTAATTCGTAAAGACTTCACATTTTTTCCGGCGCTGATATTCCCATTAGTCTCAAAACTTCCGCGAGCACGATTTGCGCAGCTTTCACAGTTTCCAACCGCGCAACAGTTAACTCCAAATTATTTTCATCAATCACTCGACACTCGTCATAGAAAGAATGAAATTTATCAGCAAGACCAATCGCATATTGAGGCAGGTGATGAACAGCATAGTTTTGGGAAATTTCTTCGACAAGATCCGGAAACTTCGAAAGCTCAAAAATCAGAGCGCGCTCTTTTAAATGCAGTTTTTCAAGACTAAGTCTTGGGATGTCTCCAAGACTTAGTTTTGGATTTTCCGCCTTTCGCAAAATACTGCAAATCCTCGCATGGGCATACTGAACGTAATAAACTGGGTTTTTCTCACTTTTTTCTCTTGCCAGGTCCATATCGAAATTCATATGCGTGTCCGGACTATACATCAAAAAGAAAAACCTTGTTGCGTCACATCCTGCTTCATCAATGAGATCATCAATGCTCACATAAGTTCCCGCCCGTTTTGACATTTTCACTTCTTTCCCGCCTTTTAAAACTCTCACAAATTGGGTGAGGATAACATCAAGTTTGTCTTTGTAGCCCAATGCTTCAAGCGCCCCCTTGGTTCTTTTCACTTCCCCATGATGGTCCGCTCCCCAGATATCAATCAGCTTATCAAAGCCGCGATCCAGTTTTTCTTTGTGATAAGCAATATCGGAACCAAAATAAGTTTTTTCTCCGTTTGATTTTACAACAACGCGGTCTTTATCATCTCCAAATTTAGTGGATTTAAACCACAGCGCTCCCTCTTTCTCGTAAAGAAAACCTTTTTCTTTGAGAATATTTATCACTTCATCTACTTTTCCGCTTTCCTGCAACTTCTTTTCGGAAAAATAATTATCAAACCTGATCCCAAATTTCTCCATTGAAGACTTGATAATTTCTTTCATAATTACTCCCACCGCCTCCTCACCTATTTTCCGCACATTCAAGGTTCGACCTTGAGGAATTCCGACAGCTGGGCTGTCGGAAGGGAAAGGTCGAACCTTTTCAGAATAAACCTTAAGTTTTTTTCTAACCTCGCTAATATAATTCCCATTATATTGAGATTTTTCGTCGCCTAAAATCGAATGACCCAAAATCTCAATCTGGTTTCCAGCGTCATTAACATAATATTCCCGATACGGCTTATACCCAACTTTCTCCAAAACCTTAGCCAGAGTATCCCCCAACGGCCCTCCGCGAGCATTACCGATATGCACCGGTCCAGTCGGATTGGCAGAAACAAAATCAAGATGGATTTTTTTCCCTTGGCCGATTTTCGAATTGCCGAAATTATTTTTTTCTTCGTTTATTTTTTCTACCTCTAGCTGAAGCGCTTCTTTCGAAAGATAAAAATTAATAAAACCGGGCTTAGCAACTTCGATTTTTTCGAAAAAAGCTTGGCTTTGAGGAATCTCGGCAACTTGTTGCCGAGAGGGAAAAGCCGAGCTTTGGATAATATTTTTAATTTTCTCTGCTACCTCCATTGGGATCTTCCCGACTTCTTTAGTAAGAAGCAAGGCCACGTTTGTCGCAAAATCTCCTTTTCCCTCTGGCGGATAATCTACTCTTATCTTCTCTAGCCCAAAATCAATCCCAAAAGCGGACTGGATAGCTCTGTGAATTTGTTCTCTGATTTGGTGTTTCATAACTTTTTCAGTATACCAAAAAAATTGCCTAAAAATCAATTTTTCGCTTTAATTAAGTCATGGATGTTTTGGCTATCAACAAACGCGCCAGTTTTGACTACGATATCTCGGAAAAGTTCGAGGCCGGTTTAGTTTTGCGCGGATATGAGGTGAAATCGGTGAAGACGGGGCATATCAGCCTCAAAGGAAGTTTTGTAACCGTAAAAAAGAATGAACTATATCTCACTAACGCTAATATTCCCTTATATAAGCACGCTGGCGCAATTGCTAATTATAATCCCACTGCCCCCCGAAAATTGCTCCTCCACAAGCGGGAAATTGCCTATTTAATAGGCAAATCTCGCACTGAAGGGTTGACACTTGTCCCCATTCGGGTGTATACTAAACGAGGTCTTTTAAAGCTGGAATTTGGCATAGGAAAAGGAAGAAAGAAGCATGATAAGCGTAACATTATCAAGAAACGAGAGACCGTGAAAAAAATCGAGCGGGCCTTAAAAAATCGGTTTTAGCTCAAATTTCTAATTCCAAAATTTCTAATTTCTAATCAAATACCAAATTTTAAATTTCTAATTTAAACATTTGATATTGGGTATTGGAAATTATATTAGGAATTAGATATTAGAAATTAGAAATTCCCAGATTGGATTTTTTTAGAAAAATCCAATCTGGGGATGTCTGGTTTCGACAATTTGTTCTCTCAAAATAAGCAAGTCCAGCCCGCAAAAGCTACGCTTTAGCGTTGCTGGCGGGCGAGATCATGGGTTAGTTGATCTCAAACGACTATAAGTGCAAACTTATTCTCAAGAGTTAAGCAAGCTTTCCAGCCTGCTTATGCTCCTGTTTACGCCTAAACTGCGTAAGCCATCGGCCTGCTGATGCCTAATAGGCAGTCTCCGGTGTTATTTATTGGGCTTTACTGTTTGTTCTTTTCCGAAACAAACGGTGAATCTTGCTCGGAAAGTACTCATTGAGGTTTTGCTTATTTTATACTTAATGAGCTACTTAAAATAAATAAGCTAAGCTTGTAGAATATTTTGGAAGTTACAAATTTGGACGGGAGTTCGATTCTCCCCATCTCCACCAGATGTCTACGAATTACGAATTTCATACGAATATACGAATAATTTTTTACTCGTAATTAGTATATTGGTATTTGATTCGTAATTCGTAGCCGAATAACACAAAACTAACAATTTATATCAAATCTATTCGCAGAAGATTTTTTCGCCGCCAACCGCAATTTCGCGGCCCGCGGACCAGAGTCAATGAATATATTCGAATTTCTCCGGTAAGGCTGATTGATGAAGAAGGCCGGCAAGTCGGTATTGTTCCAACAGAACAAGCCTTGCAAATGGCTCGGGAAAAAGAGCTTGATCTGGTAGAAATAGTCCCCAATGTCCGGCCTCCCGTTGTGAAGATTATGGATTTCGGAAAATATCAGTATCAAAAGGCTAAAGAAGAGCAGCAGCAAAAAGCCAAACAAAAGAAAACTGAGGTAAAGGGAATTCGCCTCGGGCTCAAAACCGATGACCATGATTTAGAAGTCCGAAGAAAACAAGCTGAAAAATTCCTTTCTCAGGGAAATAAAGTAAGGATAGAAATTCGACTGCGCGGAAGAGAAAAAGCCCATCAGCCGCTGGCAAGATCCGCCCTGAACAATTTCATCGCTTCAATTTCATTTCCTAATAGGATTGAACAGGAAATAAAAAAATTTCCCGGAGGCTTGAATGCAATAATAGCCCCAAAATAGACAAATAACCACCAAGCGCCAAATAACAAATAAGCGCCGATAACCAAAATTTCAATTACCTAAAATTTTTATTATTCAATCATTGGCATTTTGGATTTTGGGATTTGGAATTTAGTTTGGTATTTGGAATTTAAATTTATTATGCCTAAGCTAAAAACTAGAAAATCTGTTCGGAAGCGCGTGAAAATCACAGCTCGCAAGAAAGTTATGCGTCGGGATGTCGGACAAGGCCATTTCAATGCCCGCAATCCCGGACATATTACCCGCCGAAAACGCAGCGACGAAGTCATTTTCAAAACCGACGCGGAAAATATACTTCTTAATCTACCCTATAGTTAAAATACAAATACGCGAATAGATGCAAATGATGCTTATATGCGAATTTGCATATTCGAGTATTTGCATAAGATTCGCATATTTGTATGATATTTTTATGTCACGAGTAAAACGCGGAAAAATTGCCTCAAAGAGAAGAAAGAAAGTCCTAAAGGCCGCCAAGGGTTTTATGTGGCGCCGGAAATCAAATTATAGAGCCGCCAAAGAAGCTCTTCTTAAAGCGGGAAAATATGCTTACCGCGACCGGCGGACCAAAAAGAGAACTTTCCGAAATCTTTGGATATTGCGCCTCAATGCCGCTCTTCGCGAACGCGGGGAAAAATACAGCGCTTTCATCAAAAAAATGAGCGACAAAAAAATCGCTCTTGATCGCAAAGTCCTTTCTGAAATGGCTATGAAATATCCGGAACAGTT
>Ga0078972_1003160_pt1 | contig 50361 bp, 45 predicted proteins | sample YelNatPaOPGAMG01_FD_67568 | JGI IMG/M metagenome (GOLD analysis project Ga0078972, IMG submission 67568) | Hot spring thermophilic microbial communities from Obsidian Pool, Yellowstone National Park, USA - OP-RAMG-01 (SPADES assembly) (version 2) | ecosystem: Environmental > Aquatic > Thermal...
AAAGAGATGGATCCTTTGAAAGGACCTGTCGCGCCCGGATATTTCCTTGCCGAATCGGCGCCAAATTTTGCAGATAATGAAGCTCAGGTTATGAGCTCCCTACCCTTTAAATTTCTTGTCGGTAAGAGAAGCTTTATTGAAAAGATAAGCGGTATTGAGACTGGAGATTATGAAAACTGTGAGTATGCTTTCATTGAAACCCTTCTTAAAAAGAGAGAGAGCCTCTGGGTAGGAGTTTCAAAAAAATGTAAGCTGACTTACGCATTTTCAGAGAGCGTTTCACAGCAGCTACACGCATATCGCATAGGTATGGAGAAAGATGACCAAAAGAGGCTTTTCTCAAGGTTTGAAATCCTGCCAGACTTCTATATCCATTCAAAATGGTATGCTCCTAAACAGTGGGATACAAGAATATATAAATATGGTTTGACAAACAAGGACAGGATCTTAGAGATGAGCAGCTTTGAGAGAGGGAAGAAATTTTTATCGCCGTATTTTAGCAATAACATTGAGGCGGACTTTTTAGGTATTAGCGTATTAAAAAGAGAAGAAGACGATCTAAGAGAGCTGCGCAAAACACTTGGCTGGCAGCAGTTTCCTGTATTTCGGGAAATAGAATTTCTTGATTCACAAAGTTTTTTAGATAATTTGAGATCATCAAAAGAAGAATACTTTGTCATTACCGATAAGGATGCTCGGTTTCATCCGTGGTTTTTGTCTTATGTATATGGCATTGCAAAGGAGCACTCTCCTCAGTTAATTACTGTAGACTATATTCTGGAAAATGAGCCTATCTGTACGCCTAATCTCTCAGCCGAATTCTTAGAGAGCTATAACTATATAGGCAAGACTTTTGTGGTCGAAAAGAGCCTCCTGATAGAGGTTTTGGAGGAGAGGATCTCAGGGCTGCCCGATCTGGATAGCTTATTTGATGAGCTCTTAGAGTCAGATTCCCAAGAGATAGAGGATGAGATATTAGAGAAGTTCCAGGGTTCATCAGCTGATTTTCACTATGACCTCTTGCTTAGAATTTCTGAAAAGAATCCCACAACTTTCAGGATCCCGATGCACCTGGTCAGGACTAAGGCCTCAAGAAATATTGAAGAGGAAAGGGTAGCCTTAATAGATCACCTGAAGAGAATAAAATTCGAATATGACAGAATTGAAACTATCGAAGATTGTTTCAGGATTTATCCGAAAGTGAAAGAAGAGAGGACTGAGGTTTTCATCGTGGGAGAAAATGCCGATGATGAATTTCTAAAAAATCTCTCAAGAGACTTTCAGGTTACAAGGGTCTTAAATTTTAAGGAATTAACTGATATGGCTAAGAAATCTGAATCTGACAGTATGCTGATTGTCAAGAGCTCATTGAGGAGCATTGACAGGGACGCTATCATTGGCTTAACATCATATCTCTCAAAGGAAGGCGTAGGTATAACTTCTTTGAAGGCGCTCTATAGCCAGAACAACCTGGTTATGGGCTTGGGGCTTGTGGTCTCAAAGAACAACGTTTTCTATGCTATGCACTATTCTCAAATAGATGAAGAGGGGTTTTCTAAGAGAGGATCAGTAGTAAACAATTTTATATCGCCAGTACAAGAGATCTTTGCTATGAAGAGGGATCTCTTTCTTGAATTAGGCGGTATTTCGGATGCTCCATTTTCCCAGCTTGAGCTTGCCCTAAAGGCATTGGATATTGGGAAGAGAACTGTAATTTTGCCAGATCTTGCGGCATACTTTGAAGAGCCCTTTAAATCAGACTCTTCGGCATTTAAGAGAAAGTCTGTAAGTAAGGAGCTTTCAAGGATGCTTACCAGGTATAATAAATTTATAGTGACCGATGCAGACATATTTTTTAACTCCAGGATAAATGCCTCTTTTAACGACTTTGACTATTAAAAATTTCTAAATTTTTTCCGATATAATATGTAGAGTCTAAAATTTAGAAAGGAGGCCAAATCTTTTATATTTAGTTGATAGATTTTTTTTGTAACAACAGGGAAGAAAAAATTTAAAACACGGAGGTTTTAAAAAATGGCACTTTATATTAACACGAACGTTTCTGCAATGCAGGCGAACTACAATCTTACGCAAACGAGCAATGCAATGAGCTCGAGTCTTGAAAAGCTCTCAACAGGTCTCAGGATCAACAGCGCAGCGGATGACCCGGCTGGGTTGACAATCTCGAACACGCTTCAGGCTCAGATTAAGGGTTTGGGTCAGGCAGTTCAGAACTCAAATGACGGTATAAATATGATCCAGACTGCTGCTGGAGCCCTGACTGAGGTTACAAACCTTATTCAATCAATGAGAACCCTTGCAGTCAGCGCATCAAACACTGCTGTGAACGATGCGTCCTCAAGACAGGCCGATCAGTATCAGATTAACTCGGCAATCTCGTCCTTAAGCAACATTGCTGCAACCACAGCTTTTGGAAATGTAAAGCTATTAAACGGCAATTTTGGTTTCAATACGCAGATTACCACGCCAAACGATATAAATGGTATGGGTGTGGCGGCAAGCGCTACAAATCTTAACTACAGTGGCAACATAACTATGAAGATCACTCAACAGGCTTCACAGTCCTTTATGGCAAGTGCTTTTAGCGGAATGGGGACTAGCGCTGCCTCTGCTGGCACGATTGCATTTTCCATCAATACGCTTGACTCTGCTGGTAATATTACAAATACACAGGCTATTACTGCTAATATAGCTTCTGGAGTCAGCGGTTCTGCTGCCCTAGATAGTATTGTAAATGCAATAAATCAGTTTAGCGGCACCACTCAGGTTTTTGCAGCATATAACACAGGAACAAGTGCTGTTGACCTTGGAAGCGTCCAATACGGATCCCAATTTAACTTCTCTATTTCCCCTGTGACAGTAAGTTCTCAACTTTCTGGTATGGGATTATCCGGTGTCGCAATGGCTGGAGCAACGGGAACAGCAGGCAAGGACCTTGTTGTCAATGTTGGTATAGGAACAGGTACGGCAACCGACACCTTGACGGCAAACTATATTGCTGGAAATAGCAGTGGCACATCTGGGCAGTTTGTCATAGCAGATACAGCATCGACAAATAATTTCAATGGCTTTTATGCGAACCTTGCAGTGACTCAGTCTTCGAGTGGCACAGGTGCAAGCGGAACGGTTGTGGCTAATACTGCAGTTTCTGCATCTTTTGCATCCACCGCCAATCCAGACTGGACTACTGCTGTCGGTATGCTCAATACTGGAGCAGTTAATGTCGGAGTTATATCAAAGAACAGCGCTACCTTCCAGATAGGCGCAAATGCAGGTCAGCTTGTGAGCCAGATAATAAACAACCTTACTCCTGATGCGCTTGGGTTTAGTGCGGGTCTTGGACAAAGCGTTGCTCAGGTAAATGTCCAGACGCTTTCTGGCGCACAGAACGCAATACAGGTATTAGACGCTGCTAACAGCGAAGTCTCGGTTATAGCGTCCAGTCTTGGTGCATTCCAGACAAACACATTGCAGTCGAACGTCAACTCCCTTTCTGTAGCACAGAACAATCTCTCTGCATCCAATGCTGCAATCCAGGATACAAATATGGCATCTGAGATGACTAACTTCACACAGCTTCAAATATTGATGAAGTCTGGCATAGCAATGCTCTCACAGGCAAACCAGATTCCATCCAGTCTCTTGACACTATTGCAATAATATTTCGCCCGGGGGAAACCCCGGGCTTTTATATCTTTTATGTAAAATTTTTTTTTATTTAAAAGATATAAAAATCAAATGTACTTTAGGGAGGAATAAAAATGGCATTTGACAATCAAGTTGGCATAATCTTGCCAAATAGCAACACATCTACAGCTGTTTTGGCAAGGGCCCAGGCCAGCCAAGCAGTGGGGAATGTGGTTAGCGATAGCGGTTCAAATGCTAAAGAGGGTAGAGTTTCTCTTAATTTGACAGGCAAAGTCCTCAGCCAGGTTTCTGATAATCTGGCTGTAAATAGCGCTTCAAATGCTAAAAGAGGCAGTAATATAAATTCAAGCACCCTAAAAAAGGTAGTAGATAATCTTAACGATTTATTTGATAATCTAAATATAGGAACTAAGTTTGAGGCATATGAAAAGATGAAAGGTGTATACTATATTAGAGTATATAACAAACAGACCAATGAGACCATCAGCGAATTTCCCCCTACAAAATACCTTGATATGATTTCAAATTTTATAAATGGTACAGGAAATTTAGTGGATAGGAAGGTATAAAGAGATGTCTACTGTGAATCCTACATCTTCTTCAAACGTAAGCTCGCTCTTGAGTAACACGAGTTTGGGTAGCGCATCAATTACTGGTTTGGCTTCAGGGATCGATACGACTTCTCTCGTAAATGCTATGACTCAGCAGGATGAGGGAACCCTAAATCAACTGCAGTCCCAGCAGACTACTCTCCAGAACAAGATATCAGCATGGAATGGTTTAGAGAGTCTTTTTACCCAGCTTCAGACTGACGCAACTTCTCTTGCGAATCAGAATAATATATTGTCTGCTACTACGACTAGCTCAAATACAAATGTCCTTACTGCTACCTCGTCGGGCGCTACGCAACCTGGCTCATATGTTCTAAATGTCACCCAGCTTGCCACGGCTCAGAGCTCAAGGTCTCAGAGCTTTTCATCGGCAAGTGCTATCATTGGGCAGGGGACATTTACCATTACGCCGAGCGCATCTGGCTCAACTCCTCTTACTATAAATATTACGTCTTCCAATAATACTCTGCAGGGTCTGGCAGACGCTATAAATGGCACATCGGGTTCTCCTGTATCAGCAAATATTATCAGCAATACAAGCGGGACATTTTTAACACTGACCTCAAATCAGACAGGCGTAGCAAATGGTTTTACCGTCACAGATAACGTGACCGACGGCGGGAGTGCTGTGAGCTTCTCCGGGGCAGCAAGTTCTACTGACTATACCCAGGGTACTACGCTTACCACTGCTCAGGATGCACAGGTGCAACTGGGAACAACTAACCCATTGACTATTGATAGTAGCTCAAATACTGTTACCAGTCTTGTGCCTGGTCTTTCGATAAACCTGGTAGGGACGGGTCAGTCTAATTTAAACGTAAATTACAGCGATTCAAATGCAAAGACACTAATAAATAATTTTATTACAGACTACAACAACGTAATAGCTTTTCAGAGCCAATACGCCTCATATAATACTACTACTCAGACAGCAGGTGTGCTCTTTGGAGACCCGAGTTTCAATAACTTTATGAATCAGTTGACTGGAGCTGTATCTTCTGCTGCTACAGGAAACATTTCCCAGGGGAATCCTGCGTCAATTGCAGATTTAGGGATTACTATCTCAACCGATCCTTCTACTATGGGCCAGCTTAGCTTTAATTCGTCTACTTTTGACAAGGCATTTAGCTCCAATCCTCAGGCAGTAGCTAACTCTATGATGGGTTTGGGCACTACGAATAATCCTAATGCGACTGTAATAGGTTTTGCGCCTCAGACAAAAGGCGGTACCTATACGGTTAACGTTACCGGTTGGGATTCGAATGGGAACGTCCTTGCTACCATAAACGGTCAGAGCGTAACCGGGCAGGGAAACGTAATAAACGGTTTAACCGGTACAGCAGCTGACGGGCTGGGCATAAACGTAAACTCTGGTTTTACGGGCAGTTTTCAGGTAACTATGAACAAGGGGATATTTCAGAACGTCCTGGATGCCCTGACTCCAATCACTCAGCCTTATGGACAGGTATCTTCTGTAATTACCAATCTTACAAACAACAATACAGCGTTACAAAATCAGATAAATCAACAAACTTCCTTTGTTCAACAAAGGAGAAATCTTTATCTTCAACAATTTGCTCAAATGGAAGCTACCCTTGCTAGCCTTGATTTACAGAATATGTGGTTGGGATATCAAACGTCAGCGATGTCTGGCTCCAGCTCTCTTTCGGGGAGCCTTTCTTCTGCTGGTGGCTTGAGCTCAGCTACAGGATCGAGCGGCACTTCAAGCTCATCAGGCTCGTCAAGTTAATCATAATTGTTAATTTAGGGAGGAAAAGATGACACCTTATGGTACACAGGTATATAAAGCAAATGAGCTAGAGACGTCTCCACCGTGGAAGATTATAATTATGTCTTATGAAGCAGTTATAAAGAATTTAAAGATTGCCAAAGAGGCAATAAAAAATAAAGATTTGTTTATAAAGAGCAAAAGTATATCAAAGGCTCAGATGATAATATTGACTCTGATTTCTATGATAGATCAGAGTCAGGACAAAGATATTACAGGTTCTCTTACGTCCCTTTATTTTTATTACACGAAAGAGCTTACAATTGCTAATGCAGAAAATTCTGTCGAAAGGATAGACAACGTTATTAAACTCATATCCTCGCTTAGAAATACGTGGGAAGAGGCATTCTCAAAGATGGGACTCCTGGTAAAGTGAGCGAAGATGAACTTCTTGAGAAATTTAAAAAGCTCCTTTTTCAGGAAAGAGAACTCCTGATAGAGAAAAAGATCAGCGATGTGGATGATCTTGTAAAGGAAAAGAGTTTGGTAATCAGAAAACTTGATGAAATAAAAACCAAATCTGGTAAATTTAAAGCGGAATCTATTGAGATACTAAACGAATTAAAAAGGATTCAGGGTGAGAATATAGAAATATTGAACAAAGAGATTGAAAGAGTAAAGAAAGATCTAAATGAATTAAGATTTGATGAGGATTCAAAGAGAGAGTACCTTCAAACAAATTTAGTCCCCGAAAAAGAAAAAAAACTTTTAGATCAAAACACTTAGTTCACTAAAGCTTTTATTGTAAGCCCAGCATCCTGCTGGGTAGCTTTTAAGAATCAAAAGCAATGCGCCCCGAGCAAGATGCTCAGGGTACTATGAAGAACATTCCGCGAGCAAGTTGCTTGTTTGGTAGCTCTCTTTTCTGTTAGCTCTGCACTTATGGTATATAGCACCACTACTGGAGTAGCTTTGCTTTTATAGTAAGCCAAGCATCCTGCTTGGTAGTTTTTAAGAACAAAAAAGCTTTCCGCTAGCAGAATGCTCACGGTACTATGAAGAACTTTCCCCGAGCAGGATGCTCAGGGTACTATTTATCTTCTAATAGTTAACCGCCTTTGTGTTATAATAGCATTAATAGGCGAAAAATAACTTTTGTCTAAATTATTATTGGGAGCTCACTTTAATGATAAGAACAAGGGTTGAAAACCTTAAGGAAGGCGATGTATTGGCCTATCCTGTGATTGATGGGGCAGGGCGCGTTCTTATCGGGGCAGATATACCGCTGAAGGCTATCGTTATAAGACGTCTAAAGGAATTAGGTTTCAACTATGTATACGTTGACGCAGTAGGTTTTGAAGACATTGAGAGGCTCGAGATGATCTCTCAAAACACAGAGCTTGAAATAATAAAAACTTCAAGAGAGGTCTTTGGGAAGATAAAGAGATCCCATGAACTGGACCCGCAAAAGATTCAGCACCTTGCTGTTACTGTATTGAACGAAATACTGAACAAAAAGAATATAGCAATAGTCATCGACGATCTTATGGTCTCATCTGACTATCTTTTTAGACATCTTGCCAGAACAATGTTGTTTTGTTCCGTCCTGGGTATCAATCTGGGGTTTGGTGAAAATAAACTGAGAGAGCTGGCAAAAGCTGCATTTTTACACGACATTGGGTACGCATTTATTGACGAAGATATTAGAAACAAAAAGGGCAGACTCACTTCAGAGGAAAGAGAAATTATTAAGCAACATCCAAAATTTGCAGACTCTATTCTTACAAAAAATAAATTTTCTTCATCAGTTAGAAAAGCAGTTCTGCAGCATCACGAGAGATTTGATGGCAGCGGCTATCCTATGGGGCTAAAAGGCGAAGAGATATTTGAGCTTGCAAGAGTAATTGCCGTGGTTGACGTATTTGAAAGTATGACATCCGATACGCCATACAGAAAGGCGCTTTTTCCAAGCGAGGTATATGAATATGTTATGTCTCAATCTGGTAGGCTTTTTGATCCTGATATAGTAAAAGTTTTTTCCAGCAAAATAGTAATCTATCCATCTGGCACATCGGTAATCCTCTCAAATAACTTGATTGGCGTGGTAAAGTCTGTCAATATTTCTTATCCATTAAGACCAATTGTAAAGGTTTTTGCAAAGATGACAGAAGACGGTTCTGTTACCTATCTTGAAAGGGGTATGGAGATAGACCTTCTCAGTACTCTGGATATTGTAATAGTGGGTTCTACAGATTTATCGGGAAATATTATTGACTATGAAAGGGACATTAGTGTTAGTTATTAGCAGAAAGACTGGCCAGAGCTTTATTATTGGAGGCAATATTACCGTTACAGTAGTATCTATTGATAAAGATGCAGTAAAAATAGGCATAGATGCTGCAAAAGATATAAAGGTACTTAGAAGCGAATTGGTTGATAAGATAAAGGATTCAATGAAAGAATCTGTTTTTAAAGAGAGTGATATAAATGATTTGCTAAAAGTGTTAAAAGATGAAAACAAAAAGCTCTAAGATCTTGAAAAATGTCTGTTTAATAGATGAAGGATTCATCGTTCCAGTAAAAGCACAGATAGAAGGTTCTGATTGTAATGCTTTGCCAGAGGTTGATGATAAAAAAGAAGACTCTGTGCATAAGCAGGAGCTAATAGATCAAGCAATGTCGGAGATAGAGAAACTAAAGCAAGAAGCCAAAAAAGATGGTTTCGAATTAGGTTACAAGGAAGGGTTGGAAAAAGTAAGAGAAGATTTTGAAATAAAAGATAAAGAGAGATCAGAAATATTTAAAGAGCAGATTGTAAAACTAAAAAATGAGAATAAGGAATCAATTTCAAAAATTGAGAAAAGGCTTGAGGAAGAAGCTTTTAATATAGTAATAAAATCAATAAATAAGATCTTGCATTCAAATTTTTTGAAGAAAGAAGATATATTGAAAGAACGCATAAACGCATTTTTAAGAGAAATTCCACCAAACATCGAGATAAAATTAAAAGTTTCAAAAGATGATGCTGATAAATTTAATGATTTTGACATACCTGTTGAAGTCGATCCAATGATAAAAAGTGGAGATTTCGTTATAAAAACTGATTTTGGGTTTCTTGACGGAAGAATAAAATCTATTGAAGATGATTTTCTTAATGAATTACAAAGGATTTTCGAATAGATATGAAGGACCTTGTTTTACTTAAAGATTTTATAGATGATTACAACTATCTTCCCTGGAATGGTACAATTGATAGGATTAGCGGCTATGTTGTTGAATCAATTGGCCCAAAGGTCTCTATTGGCGAGATTGTTTACATTGATTCTGGAAAAAGCCAGATCCCATGTCTGGTTATTGGATTTGCATCAAATAAAGTATATCTTACACCATTTGATGCAGTAGAAGGCATAGAGCCTGGGTCAATAGTGAAAAAAACAGGCAAACAGTTGGGTTTATGGGTAGGCAAACATCTTTTAGGACATGTGCTTGACGGTTTAGGAAGGCCTCTGTCAGTCGAACATATAGATAGAGACGATACCTCGCAATATAGATCGATAGAAAACAAGTCTCCTCATCCCTTGACAAGGGGCAGAATAAGAGAGCCTATTTCTACAGGCATTAGAGCTATTGATGGCCTTTTGACCTTAGGTAAAGGCCAAAGAATGGGAATATTCGCGGGTTCTGGCATTGGTAAAACTACACTGCTCGGTATGATATCAAGGTTTTGTGATGCACAGGTAAATATTATTGCGCTGGTTGGAGAAAGGGGTCGTGAGGTAAGGGAATTTTTGGAAGAGAGTCTAGGGGAAGATGGTCTTGCAAAGTCTGTGGTGATAGTATCCACTTCAGATAATCCACCCTCGCAGAGAGTGCTTTCTGCTTTTACGGCGACTGTTATCGCAGAGTATTTCAGGGATCTGGGCATGGACGTGCTTATGGTGATGGACTCTCTAACAAGGGTTTGTATGGCGCAAAGAGAGCTCGGTTTGTCTATTGGCGAACCGCCTACTACCAGGGGATATCCCCCCTCTGTTTTTACTATGATGGCAAGACTCTTAGAAAGAGCAGGTACATCTGACAAAGGATCTATAACGGGTATATATACCGTGCTTGTCGAGGGAGACGATCTGTCAGAGCCTATAGCCGATCATGCAAGGAGTATATTGGATGGGCATATCGTTTTGTCCAGAGATCTGGCAGAAAGAGGACACTATCCGCCGATAGACATATCTCAGAGTATAAGCAGACTTATGAGCTCTATTGCCCAAAAAGATCACTTAAATCTTAGTTATCGCATAAAAGAGTTGATAGCCTCGTATAAAGAGGCATACGATCTTATTAATATTGGGGCTTACCAAAAGGGTTCAAATCCAAAAATAGATGAGAGTATTGAGAAGATATCGAGGATTGAAGAGTTTTTGAAACAGGATCCATATGATACCTCAAGTTTTGGTGACACCTATAAAAAATTAAGCGAGATACTTCAGTGAACGCAAAAAGATACGTTGCAAAAACTATTGCAGAGGCAATTTTGATGATCAGAAGAGATCTGGGTGAGGATGCACTGATTCTCTATTCAAGGTCTATCAATGTTGCCCCTCGATGGATGATCTGGAAAAAACAGGATGCCGTTGAGGTGATGGCTACAGTCAATCAAGAGGGCAAAAAGCTCGATGAATTAGCTAAAGACGTTGAAGAGTTCAAAAAGGAGTTACAAGAGCTAAAAAAAAGTCAGGAAGAGTTAGCGCTGCTTAGAAGAGTGGAAAAAACAGATGAGGATGAAGTTGCATTTCTTAGATTTCACGATTTTCAGGAAACGGGAAAACAAGAGTCTATATTGGTCAGCACTTCTGGAGAATTTGACGGAAAATCGAAATACTTTTTTAAAGGGCTTAAATTTTATTCATTTTTTAACGACAGAGATTCTGCCAGCGCAATAGCGCTTATAGGCCCTACCGGGGTAGGAAAGACCACAACAATTGCAAAGATTGCGGCACAGATGTCACTTTTGATGAAGAAAAGGATTTGCCTCATAACCCTCGATACCTTCAGGATAGCAGCGCTGGATCAGCTAAAGGCCTACGCAGATATTATGGACCTACCCTTTTTTGTGATACACTCGCCCAAAGAGTTAAAGGATATCATAAAAAGAGAGAAGAATTCAATTGATATATTTTTAATAGACACCATGGGGTTTTCTCCTCTTATGGACAATAAGATTAAGGAAGTTTCAGCCTTTTTATCTACCGGGGTAAAGACAGAGCATCACCTGGTTCTTTGTGCAAACTATAAGGCAAAAGAATTAGACCTGTATATAAATAAATTTAAGGCATTAAATCCTGTAAGTATTGTATGGACAAAGCTTGACGAAGTTATGTCGCTCGGGCATATTGTAGAATTGTCAATAAAAAATAATTTGCCAATATCGCTTTTTGGTACCGGTCAAAACGTTCCAGAAAATCTGGAGGTAGCATCAGATGATTCACTTTCAAACCAGCTAAATATTAAATTTAGAGATTCCTACACTGAAGAGTCTAAAGTATGAGTGATCAGGCACAGGAATTAAGAAGGTTAAGGGAAAGGTTAAACAATGCTCTATATTCTCAATCAAATCGTCAACCCTTTAAGAACAAGTTGTCAATCTCCTTTGCAGGAGGCAAGGGTGGTACTGGCAAAACGGCATTGAGCGCCAACGTAGCTCTTTCTCTGTCAAGAAGAGGTATAAAAACTGTCCTTCTCGATGCTGATGTGGGTCTGGCTAATACAAACATCATATTAGGAGTAAAACCCAAAAAAAATTGGGCAGACTTTCTATATAACAATACTCCATTTGAAGATATATTATACTTTGTGGATAATGGTCCAATACTAATATCTGGGGCATCAGGCATATCAGATGCTGCCAACCTCCCAGCATATAAGCAAGAAGAGCTCTTTTTATCCCTTGGCACACTGGAGTCTCAAACAGATGCCTTGATAATTGATGTGGGTGCGGGTATTCAGGAAAATATTATAAATTTTTCTTTAGCTTCAAACAATATAATAATAGTTACCAATCCAGATCCGACTGCTCTTACTGATGCATATAGTTTTATAAAGGTTATATCAAAAAAACTATACAATCAAAGGGTATATCTGATTATAAATATGGCTCGAACTTTTGAAGAGGTAAAAAGGATATATGAGGTATTCGTACCTATGGTAAAATCAAGACTGGATGTAAATCTTGAAGTTCTCGGCAGCATTTCATATTCTGAGGAAATGGTCTTATCGGTAAAGCAGAGCAGGCCCCTAATAGTAAGCTTTCCAAGGTCAGATGCTGCAAGGCAGATAGAAATTATTACAAATAAGCTCCTGGATAATCTTTATACTCAAAACCAAGCTGCAAGCATCGCACCCACTTCTTATAACAAGAAATTGGGTGAAGGTTCAAATATATCAAAAGAAGACGAGAAAGAAATATCAGATGGCAATAAAAATGGCTCTTTCGTGTCAAGGTTTTGTAAATTTTTTGGAATAAAAAAGTAAGATTATGTCGTATAATAGAAAAAAATAATTTTTTTGGAGGAATAATGGAAGATAGATGGTTTTTGGCAGTGGTAACAGAGGATGAAGACTATTTTATAGATATGCACTCAATTCAGAAAGAAAATGACTTTTTAGAGGCAATAATAAAAGAGACTTTAAAAAGTGAATCGGCAAAAAAACGTGAAAATGAATTTATAAAATCCAAAATAAATGAAGAAATTAGTCTGGATCATTCCCTTTGGAAATGGAGATTTAATCCAAAGAATATGACATATACCATACTTACTATTGGATATTTTGATTCTGAGGGAAGGCTACTTCTTAATATGAAAAGCGATGAAAATGACTTGCATTGGGAAGAGATAGAACCTGACACAACTGCTGAAAACATCTTTGAGGCTGTAAAGGATGCAATGCAAAATAAGCCTGCTAAAAGTGAGGATTTGGATTTTTAAATATATTTGCAAAAGTTAATAACCACTTTTTTAATTTTATGGCAATTAGTAACAGTTTTTTCTTTTAACTTTAAAATACATTTTTATTTAATCGCTATATATAAATTGTTTTTGAGATACAATTTGTAATAATTTATTCAAAAAAGATCTCTGATATTTTATTATGTAATTTAAGCTTAATAGTTACAACAGTAGTAATGTTTTATTTTTATATTGTATTGATTTTAATAATTAAGAGATTGGTATAAATTTTAAAATTAAAATAAGAGGTTGTTTATATGAAGTTAGATTGCCTTTATGGAGAGTTTGAAATTCCTGATAATTATAAAAATGATCTGATATTTAAGTCATTGGAATATTATGGAGAGTGGGCTCAGGAGGAAATAAACGTTTTATCAAATTTTATTCGACAAAAAGAAATAGTTATAGATGCTGGAGCTTTTATTGGCACACATTCAAGAGCATTCTCAAGTATGGTAGGCGAGAATGGTAGAGTTATATCTTTCGAGCCAAATCAAATTTTGTTGCCATTTCTTAAAAAAAATGCTGATTGGTCTAAGTTTAAAAACATTACGGTATATCCTTTTGCATTAGGAAAGTCCGAGGAAAAATGTTTTTTGATTTTGGAGAATGATAATATGGGCGGTTCAACGATTAAAAGTAATAGCTTAAATAAACAAAACAGCATTTCAATAGAAATTAAATCATTAGATAAATTAAATATAAAGCATGTGGACTTTTTAAAAGCAGATGTAGAGGGTATGGAATTAGAAATTCTTAATGGTGCCAACAGTATTATTAATGATAATAAACCAAATATTTTTGTGGAATCTAATTCTCTAGATGCATCGGCAGGAATTGTATTTTGGGCAAAAGAAAATAATTATAATATGTATGGCATACTTTCAAATGCTTTTAATGCAAAAAATTATAAGCATAATATAATAAATATTTTTAATAATGCAAAAGAATGTGGGCTTTTACTGATAAATAAAGATAAAATGCCAAATTATAGTTTGATGATTAATAATTTAAACTTGCCAAAAATTGAAACGGTAGATGACTTATCATTGCTGCTTTTACACAAACCTCAATATTTTTATGAAGTTTTTGAAAAATCTAAAGCTGCTGAAAAATTAGATTTGAGTTATTGTTCACCATTAATTCGGTTAGAACTTGAAAAAAAAATCCAAGAGATAGAAAACATAAGAAATAAATTTAAGCGTCTAAAAATTTAAAATATATAAAGCACTTAAACTTATATTGCTTGCAAATGACAGATGAAATTTAATTTTATGATCTTGAGTACAAAAGGACTATGGGGAAAGATAGTTACCATGTATAAAAGTTTACTAATTCTATTCACAATTAGAGAGTGCACGTCCAATAGAATTTAAATATGCATATCCAAACTTTTTATCTGGTTCAAGGTGCGCACCCTCTGCCCACTCGTTCCAGGCATTGACAACAATTATTTGTTTGTCTTCTGGCAGTTTACTTTCTGAGTATAAGATTAACTCTTCAAGCCACTTTTGGAATTTTGCAGGGGAAGAACCATGAAGCATTATAGCATTTTTGTCATATCTTGGTGTGTTGTCCCAGTTGGTACTCAAAGAGCTAAATTGTAAAAAACTTTTTGATCTATTTTGTTTTAGATAAAAATCTGCTACTTTATTGTAATCAAAAATCATTCCGCCAAATTCATCAGAAGGTCTTATTTTTATGAGACAATCCATTATTTCGCGCCAATCATACGGGACTCTATCTACGGCTGCATCCATATCAAATTCTCTAGGATTGTCGCACCCCCTTATTAGAGTGGGCACAATGAAAGGTTTATTAATATTGTTTTTATTGCATTCTATTTCCCAAACATTTAAATAGTGTTTTAAAATATCATTTGGTATTGATGCCACTCTGTAGATAAAAAGTAGAGGTCTATCATCTATTTTAATATAACGAGAGTCTTTAAAAAAGGGGATTAAATAATTTATAAATGAATATGCATCATCTTTACTATATAGTTGTTCCACCAATGTCTCTTTTTCGTTGCTATCCCATTTTTTTGTCCAGCTCTCATTTGCCCAACAAAAGCAAAAATTCATATCTATATCTTTATTTTTAAGAAGAATTTGGGCTGGCTTTTCCAAGAGCTGTTTTCCCAAAAACCAATAATGATAAAAAATTTGGCCGAAAACACCAGCTTTTTTCATCATATCGGCTTGCTTTTTTAATATCTCAGGGGAATTTAGAATATAATACCCTAAATCTTCATTGGGTATATGGGGTTGATAATGGTATTTAAAGAGTGACTCAGCTGATTTTACTTTTGTCCATTCAGTGAATCCTTTGCCGTGCCATAGGTCGTTTTCGGGAATAGGATAAAATTGAGGCAAATAATATGAAAGAATTTTAATTTTTTTGTGAATTATCATGTCAGAGTAGTCTATTTGTGGTTCAAATTCTGATTTTCGTAATGCTGTTAGATCATTATGTTCCAAACAACTTAAAAGTTTGTTTATTATATATTCAGGGTTCTTATTTTCTAAAATAATACCTTTCGAATAATTTTTCACTCTTTCGGCAGGAGCTCCTAAATCAAATACTGCTACAGGCATACCCATTTTTATAGCTTCTTCTGTAGTATAAGAAAAAGTTTCTGGCCAAATTGATGGTATTAAAACACAGTCTATTTCGTTTTTTTCCATTAATTCAGGCAGATCTCCTTTGTTATACTTTCCATGTTTTATGATAATAGGATTAAGATTGAAGCTTTTTGAAAAATCATTGTCATAAATATACTCAGTTCCAAAATGGTGAATTTTTATATCATAACCGGTATGATAAATATAGTCAGCAATGCTGCAGATTATATTTAATCCCTTATGTGTGGAAATATGGCCTATTACTGATATATTTACGGTCTTAGTATTTTTTTTGATTACTGCTGTTCTTATATAATCAACTTTATGCGGTTTGATTTCAATTTTGCTGTTATCTATATCTGGATAAGCAAGTTTTAATATATCAACAGAACTTTTTGAAAAAAATAATATTTTAGATGAATTTTGTAGTAATTTATAAAATTTCTCTCTCCATAGTTGTATTTCAAGATTTAAATATTCTTCCTGAAAATATGGCAAATCAATTTTTATAAATGGGTTTAATTTTAAACACTTGTTACAGAATGAAAGATTATTTGGCACTTTACAGTATTCTTGTTTGTAATTCAATAAATAAAATACAGGGCATATACAAAAATAATCATGAATTGGAAATATCAAATCAACTCCAAGGTCTTTTTTTAAATCAACTAAAACATCAATTAAATCTAAAATGTTTGGGTAATCTACAAGCTCATTTAAAAAGATCTCTCTTATATTGAATAATTTAATTATTTTAACAATATCTTTTATTGTCTTAATTTTAAATGATTTTTCTTTGTTCAAAATATTGGTAACAAAAAATATTTTTGATTTCAGATCATATTTTAGAATTAGACATAAAGAATCTATTGAAATCATAGATTTAACGTATTCATTTGCTCCGCCACCCCTGTCATGGTCAAGTATCAGTATCCTCTTCTTCACAGGATAAAGCTCCCTTCGAAATCTTTCACTTAAATATTATGATGACTATTTTTTTATTATGCTCTTTACAGTCATCCACAACTCTTTTATCATCGCATAAGCCTTTGGATCAGTTAGCCCTTTCGGGTCTCTTGAAATAGAAAAATTTAGCCAGTAGATTGATTGTTCGAGCTTATTCAATTTGAAGTACATTGATGAAATCATATATTCTACAAGGGTTTGGCTCATCTTCCCTCCCAAAGGAAACTCTTCATGATCGTATGCCTTTTCATAAAACTCTGCAGCCTTCAGTCTATATTCATCTTCATTTGATGAGCCAAAACTCTTAGCCAGACAGGTCATCCTGAAGTATATCCCTGCAAGAAGACTTGCGCTATGACCTGCAATATTAGCACAGTAAATAGCCTGTTCGTAGGATTCTATAGCGCTTTCATAGTCTCTTTCTCCTGTAAGATCCTTTTTGTAGGTCTTTGACTTTGGAAGTTCTTTTTGCATTAAGCTTATTACTACATCTGAAAGCTTATTTTGGAAGCTGTGATCAAGATTTGCGTAGCCACATTCAGGGCATACAACAGCACTATAAAGGTTTGGGTTTATACCTTCATAAGTATTACACAAGTCTATATCCCTGGTTTTCGTCCTAAAGGCGCCGCCCTTTAGCTTCAATTGCTTAAACTTTACTTTACATACCGGGCAGACAAGGTCCGTTTGAAAGAATTTACTTTTGTCGAACAAGTTTTCACCTTCTTGAATTTTTTTATATGTGATATTATATATAAATTAGCTCAGTTTGCATAATTTTATTTTTAGGAGGAAGTGCTTATCAAATGACTGAATTTTTTAAGGGTGCCATACTGCTTTTTGAAGTGGGAGTGGCTATACTGTTGATTGTTTTAGTGCTTTTACACGGTCCAAAAGGAGAAGGTTTAGGCTCCATTGGCGGAGAGGCAAGGCTATTTACATCTCCTCAAGGTTCTGCATCAGGTTTGACAAAGATTACTGCTTATGTAGCAGGGGTTTTTATAGTGCTTGCACTACTTATGGGAATCTTTTGGTAGGCTAAATTATGTCAAAACTTGCTAAGATCAGTCTTCCCCTATTTACATCGCTTTTATTTTTTGCTTTTTTGCAGGGCATTGCAACACATACTTTTGAGTGGCTTCAATGGCTGATGATGTTTTTTATTGTGTATGGATCTGTGATATTGGGCGGATTCATAATAAAGCAATTTGAAGTCCAAAAGATCGATGATAGCTATAGGCCTTTTGTGAGCATATTGATACCTGCGCACAATGAAGAAAATGTCATAAGAAATACGGTCCTCGATGCTATAAGCCAGGACTACAGGGACGAGTTCGGCAAAAGATTATTCGAGGTAATTGTAATAGATAACGTTTCAAGCGATAATACCCCTGTCATACTGAAACAGATGCAGGACGAATATTCTGATCTAAAGGTAGTTTATCAGGGACAGGATGCAAAAAGGGGTAAGCCTTCTGCCTTGATGGCCGGTTTGAGAGAGTCAGACGGTGAAGTAGTTGCGGTTTTTGATTCTGATACGAAGATCCCTTCTGACTTTATAAGCACGTGCATTCCATATTTATCTGATCCAAAGGTTGGTGGTGTCCAATCCCTGGTAAGAATGTACAACGCTCAGAAGAGCTTTCTTACAAAGGCTCAGGATGACGAATTTGCGATATTTACAAGGATATACCAGGAAGGCAGAGATTTTTTGGATGGAGCTCCTACGCTGGGCGGTAACGGCCAGATTACAAAGAAAGAGGCAGTTCTTTCTGTGGGCGGATGGCACGAGCATGCTCTTACTGAAGACCTCGAACTTTCTTTAAGATTATATGAAGCTGGATATAACATAAGGTTTTGTCCTGAGGCATCTGTCTATCAAGAAGGAGTCGAGAACTTTGACGCCCTTGTTAGACAGAGAACCAGATGGGCACTTGGATACCTTCAGTGCCTTATGGAACACACTCCAAAGATCTTTCTTTCAAAGATGGCTTTTAATAAAAAGCTTGACCTTAGTCTTACGCTTTTTTCTATCTTTTTGCCATATCTGACTCTGGTCGGCTACGCATACCTTTTGCTTGAAATTACCAGAATATTTATGTTTTATACTACGTTGCCTTCTTTTATATTGAACTTTTTGGCTTTTGCGTTTCTGGTAAACGCGAGTGTAGGTGCAAGGGTTTTAGGTCTGCCAAGAAAGTCTTTACTTTATGTTCCATTAAGATATTGGTTTTTCTCGCTGCACTGGTTGATTGCTTATGTACAGGCTATGTGGAAGATGTGGCTTATCTGGATAAATGATGAGGTTCCTTTCTGGGACAAAACCCATCACAAGGGGTTACAGGAAGAGACTGCAAAAGGTGTTTCTACGGTTTTTCAAACTATAAAATAATCTTATAATGCCCCCAAATTTTTTTGGGGGCATCTAAAATTCGACTTCTATTTTAGCACCGTTTTCGTTTGAAAAATGTGTGTGAATACCTGTAAGTTTTGAAAGGCTTTTAACTATAGCAGTTCCAAGCCCTGCAGAACCTTCTTCTTTATTTAACTCTATTAGTTCCTTCTCCTTGAATCCCATTCCGCTATCCTTGATGGTTAAAGTCTTTTCATAAAAACTAACATATATTGGCTCTTTTCCGTGTATTAACGAATTTAAAAAAATATTTTTTGTTATAGTCTTGAGTATATACGGATCTGTTTCTATAGTCTTGTCCTTGTCAATAAACAATTTCGTATTTATATAGTAATGCTCTGGCAAGGAATCTCTTAAAACATCTTCTAAGAAAGACAGGAGATTGATCCTGGTTCTCTCTATATGTATCAATCCTAACTGGATCTTTGTTATTACTATGGCGTTATTCAGCGCAAGATCAAGTTTTTTTATTCTATCAAGCACTTTTTCCGAAAATATTGAATCTATCTTGCCTGTAGCCTCTCCTGTTTCGACAATTGAGCTAATAACTGCAATTGGCGTTTTTAGCTCGTGGGAGATCTGGCCAAGAAGCTTTTTTTTAAGCTCTGATTCCTCTTTATTTTCTCCAGGCTTCAAAGCAATGATTCTTATATCCTGTGAAGACTTCAAAATAAAGGTATATTTATTTGCATTTATGCCAAGGTTTATTTCTTTTTCAAAATCTTTAATTTTATTATCTTTAAGAATTTCATGTGCCTCAGAGAATCTAAGAACTTCAAAGTAGTATTTCCCTTCTAAATCCTTTATCCACGAAAATTCTTTGAACTTTTTGTTGTAGCAAACAATCTGTCCGCTTTTGTCAATTATTAAAACTGGATATTCAATTAGTTCAATAATATCTTTCAAAATTTCCATAATATCTGATATTATAATAAAAATATGAATAATATAATTCTTTTGGTGGAAGATGAAGTAGATATATCTGAAAATATCAAGACCTTCTTAAACCTAAATGGTTTTGAGGTTATTCAGGCTTTTAGTGCCAGCCAAGCCTTTGATAATTTTGATGAAACAAAACTATCCCTTGTAATACTCGACTTAATGCTTCCTGATATGTTTGGCTCTGAAATACTTAAGGTCCTAAGGGCAAGGGGATCAAAGACTCCTATTTTGGTTCTTTCAGCGCTTTCAGAGGAAGGGGATAAGGTGAATTTATTGGATTTGGGGGCTGATGACTATCTGACCAAACCTTTCGGTATGAGAGAACTCCTTGCAAGGGCAAAAAGCCTTATAAGAAGAAATGAGGGTTTCAATGCAATATCAGAAAAGGGACCATTTAAGATAGATCAGGAAAAAAGCCAGATTTATTTTCAAGGAGAGCTTATGACTCTTACTGCTACTGAGTATAAACTGTTGGTTTTTTTATTTGAGCATTCTGGAAAGACTTATTCAAGAGAGAAGCTTATCGATAAAGTTTGGGGAGAGGAATATTTTGTAGAGGCTAGAATGGTAGATGTGTATATTAGAAGGTTAAGAGAAAAGATAGAAGTTGATTCTTCAAATCCAAAGATACTCAAGACAAGGCGTGGCTTTGGTTATGTTCTTGATCTTTCAGAATATTAACTATAATTTAACTCAAAATTAACATCCTATTAACATTGTGACTGTATATTGATTCAGTTACAAAAATTTAACAGGAGGTTATTTATGAAAAGAATTTTGCTTTCTTTATTAGGCGTCTTTTTGCTTGTGGCTGCAGTTTTTTATGTGTCAGGATGTTCTGGCTCAAATGCTCCTCAGTCGTCATCTCAGGTAAAACAGCTCATTGGAGCTGGTTCTAGTTTTGTTTATCCTCTATTTTCAAAGATGTTTGAGGATTATAAGAATGTTAAGGGCGTAGAGGTAAACTATCAATCAATAGGCTCTGGCGGTGGAATCAACGCTCTTAAAGACGGTACTACAGACTTTTCGGCAAGCGATGCGTATATGTCAGACAAAGAGATGCAGACGGTGCCTGGTGGGGTGGTCACTATTGCAGATGCTGCAGGTGCGGTATCTATGGCCTATAATATACCAGGGGTTAACGATCTTATTTTAGATGGCAAAGCTTTAGCTGATATTTATCTCGGAAAAATTAAGAAGTGGAACGATCCTTATCTGGTAAAACTTAACCCCACAGCAAACCTTCCAGACAAGCCTATAACTGTAGCTCATAGATCCGATGGCTCGGGAACGAGCTTTATATTTACAAATTATCTTTCTCTTATGAGCCCTGAATGGAAAGACTCTGTTGGAGCTGGCACAGCTGTCAAGTGGCCTGTGGGTCTTGGCGGCAAAGGAAGTGAAGGGGTTACTGCAATTATTAAACAAAATCCATATTCAATAGGTTATGTTGAATTGACATATTCAATCCAAAATCATATTACAACTGCAAAGATGAAGAATAAAGCAGGAAATGTTGTTGCTCCAACTCTTGAAAGCGCTAAAAAGGCATTCGAAGGCGTGACGCTGCCTTCTGATATGAGGGCTCTTGTGCTCGATACATCTAACCCTGAGGGTTATCCTATAACAGGATTTACATTTATACTTCTGCATAAAGAGATGAATTATAAGGGCAATACTTTAGAAAAAGCAAAAGCAGTTCTCGATCTAGTAAAGTGGATAATAACCGATGGACAAAAGTATAGTGAGTCTCTTGACTATGTGCCGCTTTCCAAAGAGGCTGTTGATAATGATATGAAGCTTCTAGAGTCAATTACCTGGGAAGGGAAGCCCATACTGAAATAGTTTTAGTAATATATAATATAATAGAAACAAACCCGCAGGCCTTAAGACCTGCGGGAAACCCCTTCCCAACAAGACGCTTATGCCACTTTAATTTAAATTTTTATAAATCTCTCCTAGTACTACTGTTGAACTTTCGTTAAATACTGCATCAGCAAATCCATCTAAATGAGTTTTCGTTTTGTTAATTATAATCAGCTTTGCATTGAACTTTAATGCAGTTTCGGGGATTGCTGCGGCTGGATAAACGCTTAAGCTTGAACCTATAACGATACACGTTTTAGCCCTTTTAATAACTTCCATTGCATCATTAAAACTTTCTGGCATAGCCTCACCGAACAACACAACGTTTGGCCCAATTGCTCCGCCACAATTTGGGCAAATTTCAACTTCGTCTAAAATCTTCGAGTCAAATATAGACTTGCAGGTTCTGCAATAGGCCTCATCTAAATTGCCGTGTATTTCAATAACCCTTTTCGATCCTGCTTTTTGATGCAATCTATCAATGTTTTGGGTTATTACGTGTGTTACAAGTCCTATCTCTTCAAGTTTTGCGACTATCTCGTGTGAGGCGTTCGATTTTGCAAGCTTTATTTTTGACAGTCTTTCTCTATAGAACTTTATGAATTCGCTTCTTTTCTCGTATAGTGCGTCTATGGATGCAAGCGAAATAAAATTTTCTTGATTCCATAACCCTGTGGGCGATCTAAAATCTGGTATTCCAGAATCTGTGGAAATACCAGCTCCAGAAAATACAACAACCCCTCCCTCTCGAACAATATCGGCTGCTTTCTTGTAGTCACACTTTAACATTTCTTACACCTCAAAACTTGAACCAACGCCTGAAAATATAAATCTCTCTTTTAATTCGCTTGCGCACCTTGATATCATCTGAAGTCCTGTGCAGTGAACAAAGGCAACCCTTTCTGGATTTAAAGTTTTTAGCGCTTCAATTGTCTTGTCTTGTTGTTCCTTCGATGCTGGTCCAAGGTGTGATCCTCCAATGATAGCATCTAATTTATTACACCCGGTTGACCTTTTGCCTTGTTCAATAATATTTATTACTCCTTTGTGTGCACATCCTGTTAACACAGATAACAAATCGCTGTTCTTGAAATATATGCTCATATCCTCTTCAAACGTGTCTGGAACAAGATGGGCATCTTTCTCCAACTTTAAAAGTTTTTGGTCGGTTATCTCAAAATCATTTGAGGTTTCTATCTGATAAGATAGAAAAATATCTTCTTTAATTTTAGTTGGGGAGTCTAAAAATACAAAGTTTGCGCCAAGAGACTCAAGCATTTCTTTGGCAAAAGGAATGCCTATAAAGGTGGTTTTTTTGGTTTTTGAGGAAAAGGTTTTTTTAAATATATCGTGATGAGCATATATTTTTATATCCTTTCTCAGATAGTCAAGAAGGGTAAGTAGCCCTCCTGTGTGGTCGCTGTGATTGTGGGAGAGAATTATCGCATCAATTTTTTTTAGGTCCTTTTTTAATCTATGGGCGTTGTTTAAAAGGGTAAAGCCGCTAGAGCCTGTGTCGTACAGGAAGGTTTCTTTTCCAGTTTCAATAAGGGCACTAAATCCATGCTCTGCAAGAAGGTTTGCCGGGCTAGATGAAAGAATTATGTTGTCAACAAGAATTGTAATCTTTGTACTTGAATTTATTAACACAACATACACCTCACTTAATATTGAATTTACAACCTGATTTCTTCTATCATAAAACAAAAATCCAAATTTTTATAAGACTTTTTCATCGATTAATAAGAATAACTTTTATTTTACTTCAAAAAGTTATTCTTATACAATTTTAAACTGTAGAGTTTTATTTTTGAATGGCATATCACATCTTTGACACTTGAACAGAACAAAAATGCTTGTAAAACTTAATATTTAAAGCTTTTTAAGACCTTTTACTGATAGTAAGCCAAGCATCCTGCTTGGTAGCTTTTAAAAATCTCAAAAAGCAATACACCCCGAGCAAGATGCTCAGGGTACCATGAAGAACCTCAAAGCTTTTATAGTAAGCCAAGCATCCTGCTTGGTAGCTTTTAAAAATCTCAAAAAGCAATACACCCCGAGCAAGATGCTCAGGGTACCATGAAGAACCTCAAAGTGCGATGAAATAAAAGAAAAATGGAACAAAAAATATTCAATGATTGTTAATTCATGGCTTAAAAGCTGGGCTGAACTATCAACATATTTTGAATACTCAGAATCTATCAGAAGAATAATATATACAACCAATTCAATTGAAGGCTTTAACAGACAGATTAGAAAAACAACAAAAACAAAAGGAGGATTTAATTCAGATGAATCACTGATAAAGATAGTTTTTCTGACCTATAGAGATATTTAAAAAATGGGATAGGACTATTCTTAACTGGGCTGAAATAATATCCCAATTCTCTATCATATTCAAAGACAGGATTTAATCTAAAATGAAGACTGTTATAGTATAAAGCAAAGTTTTAAAGAAATAGGTGAGTTGATAAAATTAATTTACAAGAAGGATAAAGCGTTCTCGTTAATTTCTTTGTACTAATTTACTCATCATAATGAGTCCACATACGCAGAACTTTTACAACTTTCTGTTCATCCATGATTTGATAGATTAGTCTGTGCTGTATATTAATGCGACGTGAGTAAGCACCTGATAAATCTCCAACCAACTTTTCAAAAGAAGGTGATGTTTGATATGAATTTGTTCGCAGGATATGAAGTAAGTTTTCTACTTTTGAGCGCAAACCAGAGGAAGATAGTTTTTTTGCATCCATTTGGGCTTGTTCAGTAAAAACAATCTTCCACATTACCAGTCAACTTTATCGCTGCATTTTTCTATTGGAGTTGCTAAACCTTCTTGTATAGATTCTCTCATTCCAGTAATATTAAGAAGATACATTGTTTCTTGTATCTCTTTCCAGTCATCTTCTGAAATTAAAATAGCGTTACCGCGTTTGCTCGTTACAATAATTGGCTCATGTGATGATGAAACTTCATTGATAAGACTGTAAAGTTTGGATCTTGCTTCTGTTGCAGTTATTGTAAGCATAATACACCTCCATAATTCCTTTACAGTTTTTGTATTACGTTATTACGTGCGTTTTGTCAATTGTGGGGGTGAGGGAGGGTAAAATGGCCACCACCATTTTCTTTTGTTAGTATTAAGAGCAGCAAGTTGTTTTTGCTCTGCAGCTCCTACTCGTTGTCTGAGCCACGAGATTTCTTCACTATCTACCAGCAATTCTTGTTACTGGTGCTAAATTATTATTTTTAAAGCATCTATCTGAACTGTAAGATAAGCAGTTTCTGGTGTTAAATTTTGTGTTAACTCTTATAAATGGTTAACACTATCGCTTTGTTTATCTGTGTAAAGCTTACCAAAAACACGCAAAAGCTCTGAAGTGTCAACGGCAGGGCGGTTGCGATCGTTTGATACCACTGATAATATACCGGGTTTAATAAAAGAGCCTTTATTGGCATTGAGCAAGTTAAGATTTATATTTTTTAAATAAGTTTAGATGTAACTAATTCTATCAGTTGGATGAATTTACAGAAAAAATTGGACGTGATCAACTATAGAGTTTTTTTGAATGATATAATCTTAAATTTTGCAGAATATTCAGAATATTTTGTAAGTAATTTTTATTTTATTTCTGAGTAATATAAGTGATAAAATTTTAGAAAATGATATATAAGTAAGTGATTTTGACTACATTATAAATTAGCTGACTATTCTGATAGAAGGGAGGATAGGACGTAGGTCATACTATTTTTTAGTTTTTCTATTGTCTTATTTTTAATTTAAAGGGGGTTAGTGAATGAGCAAGACGAATTTTAGGTGGGTCATAATAGGGTTAGCTTTTTTAATTACCATTATCAACTATGTTGATAGGAGTGCAATTGCTTTTGCAATGCCAATTTTAAGTAAGTTATTTCATTTAAATCCAGAGGATATTGGTTTAACTTTGGGTGCTTTTAATATTGGATACGCCTTAATGGTTTTTGTAGGGGGATTGCTTGTTGACAATTGGGGCTCAAGGAAAATATGGTTTTTGGCTGCTCTTGTCTGGTCGGTGAGCATATTTTCAACAGCCTTTGCAATGGGTTTTACTTACCTTTTTATTGTAAGATTGGTATTGGGTTTAGCTGAAGGGCCGAACTTTCCTGCACTGAATAGGGTGGTAGGCGATTGGCTGCCGATTAGAGAAAGGGCTACTGCTCTGGCAGATGCTCTTGTGGCTGTTCCCCTCGCACTTATGATTGGCGGGCCAATAGTAGCATTTCTTGCGACAAAGTTTGAATGGCAAGGCATGTTCATGATTCTTGGTCTGGCAGGCGTTATTTGGGCTCCTATATGGTTGTTCATGTACAAGGATTACCCAGAGAAATCAAAATTTGTAAACGATGAAGAGCTTGCCCATATTAGAGAAAAATCCAATGTTGATAGAGCCAGGTCAGATCACGAGATTAGACATGAACATAATAAGGTACAAAAGGGACTCTGGAAATTTTTGCTCACTAATCCCACACTCTTGTCTAATGACTGGGCTTTTTTTGTATTTGGGTATAATTTGTTCTTTTTTTTGGGTTGGCTACCAACTTTTTTGAATTCTACATATCATATGAATCTAATGAAAATTGGTATTTTTACAATTCTACCCTGGGCTCTTGCTTCAATTTTGCTGTTTTTCGTCGGAAGATTGTCTGACAAAATTCTCGCAAGTACAAATAGTTTAAGAAAGGCTCGCTCACATCCAATCTGGATTAGTCAGTTCTTAGGTGGGCTTAGCCTTCTTCCTGTCATACTTTATCACGACTTAAATACTGCAATGATATCTATCTCTCTGGCTGTCGGATTGAATATGGCCGCAAATTCGAGCTTCTATGCTACGAATGTCGACGTAATCAGGCAAAGATCTGGAACATCACTTGGCGTAATGGACTTTTTCTTTGCAATCGCAGGTCTTATAGCATCTACGTTGACTGGTTTCATTGTTCAGATTACAGGTTCATTTACTGCTGCTTTTATATTTATGTTATTTCTTAACCTCACATCTGTGGTTGGGGTAATACTATTCCACCACCCAGATGGCGAGAAGTTTCAGGCTTAAATTTTATGAAATTCAAGGGTTGGAAATTTTCAAAAGTTCCAACCCTTGAATTATAAATGAATATGCTGTTTTTTTGGTTTTTCTTTTTTGTTATACTTGTATGTAGAGAGAAGTTTGAATTTGTTGACGCGCTTTTTAGTCTGATTGCAGATGTAGATTTTTACCAACGAAAAAAATTGATTTTAGGGAGGAATTGAATTGTCACTGAAAGAAGAAGCTTTAATTTTTCACAGAAAGACTAAGGGCAAAATAAGTGTGGAGAGTAAGTCAGTTGTTGAGAGTACTCACGATCTTTCTTTGGCTTACAGCCCTGGCGTGGCTGAGCCTGTAAAAGAAATCGCATTCGATCCTGAGATGGCTTACTATTATACCTCAAAGTGGAATATGGTGGCTGTTGTTACTGATGGAAGCGCTATTTTGGGGTTGGGAAATCTTGGGGCTCTGGCATCTCTTCCTGTTATGGAAGGTAAAGCAGTGCTGTTCAAAAAATTTGGAGGAGTTGATGCCTTTCCAATTTGTTTGAACACAAAGGACACAGAAAAGATAATTGAGACGGTTAAGCTTTTAGAACCTGTTTTTGGGGGCGTAAATCTGGAAGACATCAGCGCTCCCAGATGTTTTGAAATAGAAAAAGTTCTTAGGGAAGAGCTCTCTATTCCAGTATTTCATGACGATCAACATGGAACGGCGATAATTACTCTGGCTGGTTTATATAATGCTTTAAAGATTGTCGGAAAAAAGATCGAAGAGATAAAGGTAGTAATAAATGGTGCTGGTGCAGCAGGTATTGCTATAGCAAAGCTCTTAATTCACATGGGCGTAAAAGACGTAATACTTTGTGATACAAAGGGCGCTATATATAGTGGAAGACCTCAGGGAATGAATCCATATAAAGATGAGATCGCACAGATTACAAATTCTGAGATGGAAAAAGGAACCCTCGCAGATGCTATGAAGGGCTCAGATGTCTTCATAGGAGTTTCTGCAAGAGACGTGGTTAACCAAAAGATGGTAAAGTCTATGGCAAAAGATCCTGTAATTTTTGCATGCGCAAATCCAGATCCTGAAATCAATCCAAATGCTGCAATAGAAGCAGGAGCAGCTGTAGTAGCCACAGGCAGATCTGACTTTCCAAATCAGATAAACAATGTGTTAGGCTTTCCCGGCTTGTTTAGAGGGGTTCTTGACGTAAGGGCAAGGGTGATAAACGATGACATGAACGTAGCAGCAGCGGTTGCAATTGCAGATTTTGTAGATGACAGCAAACTTTCACCTGATCATATCGTTCCATCTCCATTGGATCTTGAAATATATCCGCGCGTAGCAGCAGCAGTAGCAAAGGCAGCTATGAAGTCTGGTGTGGCAAGATTTGCAATTTTGCCCATCGATGTTGAGCTTAATGCGCGTAGGTTATTAGGGCTTAGTTAGGAGGCGTTATGTTAAAAGATGTGCCAGAATTAAAATCATACAAGATATTTTCAGGGAGTTTTCTCTTTTATGTTCACAGAATTACAGGTTTGCTACTTGGACTTTATTTTTTGTTTCACATATTTTATCTATACGGAATAAGGTTTGCTGAGCCATCCCTGATACCATTTTTTGAATCTATGCACGCTTTTCATGAAAGTCTTAAGGTGATAATCAATCCAGGTGTAGCTTTTATTGCAGTCTTTCACGTTATGAACGGAATAAGAATCATTGCTTTTGAGTTTAAGCCAGCGCTTGCTATTAAGGAAAGACAGGTTGGCTGGTCTTATTGGGTAATTGGCATAACTATCATTGCTTTTATGGCAAAAATAGCACAGTCAATAATGTTTGGTTAGGAGGTCAATGTGAATTATACTCGTTCACTTATGCGTGCGAACGCGAGGAATATATGGTTTTGGCAACGCATTAGTGCTGTTGCACTTATAATTTTATTAGTACTGCATGTTTTTAAGTTTGCGCTATTTTTTCCTGTTCATGTAGCCTTTGCTGCTTTTGTGTGCATTCATCTATACATTGGTATGGTTACTATTACAAGGGAATATATAAAAAAACCAACTCTTAATACTTTTCTAAATATGGTATACATTGTACTTTTCCTGGTTATGTTTTTTGCTGCCGTTAGGATTGCAGAGGTTACTTTTTAATTATTAGTTATTAATTTTGAGAGTTGAAAGGAGTTTGAAGTGGAAGATCCAAAGATTTTAACTGAAAATGTGGTAGATGTACCATTAAGAAACGTACACAAACACGATGTCATTATAATTGGAGCAGGGCTTGCTGGCCTTTGGGCTGCTATAAAATGCAAGAGCTCTGGACTTGATACTGCATGTATGACAAAGCTTTCTATGCCTCAGAGGTCTCATTCGACTGCTGCGCAGGGCGGTATTGCAGCAAGTCTGGGAAGTTTGGAAGAAGATCACTGGGAATGGCATATGTTTGATACAGTAAAGGGATCTGACTTTTTGGCTGATCAAGATGCGGCTGAAATATTGGTAAAGGATGCTATCACTGTTGTTAGAGAATATGAGCATATGGGTGCGCCATTTTCCAGGACCCCCGATGGGCTTATTGCTCAGAGAAAATTTGGCGGTCATGTAAAAGATTTTGGAAGGGGCGGACCTGTTCTAAGGGCATGTTATGCCGCAGATAGAACTGGTCACGTGCTACTTCACACCCTTTGGCAAAAGGCAATGGAGTTAGGGGTGAGATTCTACACAGAGATGTTTGCAGTTAGCCTTATAACTGACGGTCCAAAGTGTGCTGGTGTAGTTACCTGGGATACGAAAAACGGTGGTCTGCATGCTTTTAAGGCGAAGGGGACTCTTATTGCTACCGGCGGATATGGCAGAGCATGGAAAATTACTGCTACATCTTACTCTTACACTGCTGACGGTCAGTATATGGCTCTGAGGGCAGGTGTGCCTCTTGAAGATATGGAGTTTTTTCAGTTCCACCCAACAGGTTTGTTCGATAGAGGTATCCTGATGACAGAAGGTTGTAGGGGTGAGGGAGGATACCTTGTAAACGATTTGGGCGAGAGATTTATGAAAGACTATGCTCCTGCAAAGATGGAACTTGCTCCAAGAGATATCGTAAGTAGGGCTATAACAAGCGAAATAGAAGCAGGAAGAGGAATAAAGGGTGGACCGTATATAAATCTAGATATTAGACATCTTGGAGCTGAAATAATAAACACAAGGCTTCCTCAAATAAGAGAGATATCTATAAAGTTTGCAGGAGTTGATCCTATACAGGAGCCAATACCAATAGTACCCACAGCGCATTATTCTATGGGCGGTATTCCGACAGACATTGATGGAAGAGTACTATTCGATGGTAAGAGCCAGATATTTTCTGGATTGTACGCTGCAGGTGAATGTGCTTGCGTGAGCGTTCACGGTGCAAATAGATTGGGTTGTAACTCTACTCTGGATGCGTCGGTGTTTGGTAGACGTTGTGGTATAGCAATTGTCAAGGATTTTCCAAACCTTGAGCATCTGCCTCTTGAAGAGGATAGCGCAAAGATGGCAAGCGAGGAAATAGGATTTATATTGAATCAAAAGGGTTCTATAAAGCCTGAAGAGATAAGAAATGAATTGCAAACAGGCATGCAAAATTATGTTGCTGTGTTCAGAGAAGAAAAAGGGCTTTCAAAAATGGTATCTGTAATCGGTGATATGTACAACAAGATGTCTCAGATGTATATCAGCGATAAGACTCTTTGCTACAACACTACTTTAATGGAAGCAATGGAGTTAAGACATTTGATAGCTGCAGCAGAAGCAGTTACATATGGCGCTTTAAATAGAACAGAATCAAGAGGTGCTCAAGCAAGGCGCGATTTTCCAAAGAGAGATGATGAAAATTGGCTTAAGCATACTTTATACTTCAGAGATAAGTCTGGTTTCAGATTTGACTACAAGGATGTCAATCTTTCTAGATTTGTGCCTGAAGAGAGAAAGTATTAGGAGGTAGTCGTGGGCAATTTATATAAACTTACGATTTTCAGATATGATCCAGAATCAAATAAAACATCTACGAGTAAGTATGAAGTAGAGGTTACCGAAAGTCATTGGACATTACTCGACGTTTTTAGATATATTAAAAACAACCTTGATGATACTTTGACCTTTAGGTATTCTTGCGGTCAGGGTATATGCGGTTCTTGCGCGGTAACTGTTAATGGGAGGAGCATCCTTGCTTGTGAGACTCAGATGAAATTTTTGGACAGCTTTGATCTTGTAATTGAACCTCTCAGGGGGTTTCCTGTGATAAGAGATCTGGTTGTAGACCATAGTTTGCTCGATGAAAAAGTTAGAGCTGTAATGCCGTGGCTGGTCTGTAAAAAAGATCCAGAGTCTGACAAGGAAAGATTTCAGTCTGTAGAAAATAGAGCTAAGCTCGATGGTTTATATGAGTGTATAGTTTGCGGTTCGTGTATTGCGGCCTGTCCTACATTCTGGAAAAATAAAACTTTTCTTGGTCCGCAGTCGCTTTTGTATGCCTGTAGATTTATGTTAGATTCCAGAGATGAAGGCAAAAATGAGAGATTTGAAACTCTTGCTGACAAGGACGGTATATATGGATGCCATACCATATTCAATTGTATGGAGGTTTGTCCAAAAGAGTTAAACCCTGGCAAGGCAATACTTGAACTGAGAAAGATGTTTATGAACGAAGAATCATAACTGGTGCAAAGGTATTATTTTTTTGTTTTTTGTGAGGGTGAGGAACAAATTCACCCTCTTTTTTATTATTGTTTGAAGATATAAAATGTTGTGAGTTATATTTATAATAGTCTATATAAAATTTCATATGCTATGGAGGAACTATGCCTATTCAAGAAAGAGTAAAGCTAAGAGAACTCTCAGCAGAGGATAGGATCTGTAATTATAACGAAATATCATTGGGACTCAGTGAAAAAGAGTTGGAATATGAGGCAAATAGATGCCTGCAGTGTAAGAAGCCAAGTTGCATAAAGGGCTGCCCTGCGGGGCTTGATATTCCTAGATTTATAAAACTTTCCAGAGAGAAAAAGTTTAACGAGGCCCTTTCTGAAATACTCGAAATTAATCCGTTTAGTGCAACCTGTGCCAGAGTTTGTCCATATGGTTTTCAATGTGAGGGAAGCTGCGTGCTGAACAAGACTGGAAGGCCTATTGCAATAGGAGCCATACACAGGTTCATTTCTGACTATGGTGAATATCGGATGAAAATGGTAGATGATGATAAGAAAGTAAGCGGAAAGGTTGCAATAATAGGTGGTGGTATTGCTGGATTGAGCGCTGCCTATGAGCTTTCAAGGAGTGGCGTAGACGTAGATATCTATGAGTCCAGGCCTGTAATTGGTGGGCTCGCAAGGGTATCTATCCCTCCGTACAGGTTGGCCAGGGAGGTTTTAGATAGGGAGATAGTGTACATACTATCTCATGGAGCAAAGATAAAAAATAATATTGTGGTTGGGAAGGATATACCTCTCAAAGAGTTTTTCAATATGTATGACTATATTATTCTTGCAGTTGGGGCGAGCAAGTGCTGGTCTTTGAGATTATCATCAAATGAAGAAAATGATTTTTTTGCATATTCAGCGATAGAGTTTATTGAAAACTATATGTTCAGAAAAAAGATATTCGATAGGACCTTAAAAATTCTTATTATCGGTGGCGGAAATACTGCTATAGATGTGGGCAGGATATCGATAAGAGAAGACCTTGTTCCAACTATAATTTATAGGAGAGGGAAAGCCCAGATGCCAGCTCTTCCAAAGGAGATAGAAGAGGCTGAAGAGGAGGGCGTAAAATTCAAATTTTTTGAAGTTCCAAAGAGAGCTATTCTCGAAAATGGCAAATTCAAGGGCATTGAAGCTCTGCAGGCAAGATTGGGTGCGCCAGATAGCAGCGGTCGACCGAGTTTTGAAGTTATTGAGGGCAGCGAACACTTTATAGAGGGCGACGTTTTAGTCTCTGCAATAGGTCAAGAGGTTGACTCTGAAGTTTTAGCGGGTTGCGACATTCATCTGGAAAGAGGCCTTTTGCCGCACGATTTTGGAGGAGAGTATAAGGACAAAATTTTTTCATGTGGCGATGCAGTCAGTGGCCCTTCTGTGGTCGTAAAGGCTATGAGAAGCGGTCTTGAGGTTGCAAGAGACGTGATTGGAAGATTAAAAGAACGCAACCCTTAGATTTAGATTATTATTATATAATTTTATCTTTTGTAGCAGCAATATTTTATTTAGGAGGGACATATGAGGAGTTTATCCGTTGAAATAATAGAAGACGCTGTAAGAGAGATGGTTATGGATGCAAATTATAATGCACCCGAAGATGTAAAAAAAGCTTTTGATATTGCACTTGAAAAAGAAGATTCTGAAGTAGCAAAAAAGATATTTTTAGAATTTAAAGAAAACCATAAGTTAGCGTCGGAAGAGAAGCTTGGGATATGTCAGGACACAGGCCTTGCTGTGATATTTTTGTTTCTTGGTCAGGACGTACACCTTGTCGGCGGTGATATATACGAAGCTATAAATAGAGGTGTTGAGAAAGGTTATTCTGAGGGTTACTTAAGAAAATCAACATGCGATCCATTTACCAGGAAAAATTTGGGCACAAATACGCCAGCAATTGTACACATAAAATTTATACCTGGCGATAAAGTAAAAATTGTGGTTATGCCAAAGGGTGGGGGAGCAGAGAATATGAGTGCCTTAAAAATGTTTGCCCCATCGTCAGGGCTTGAGGGCGCTATGGATTTTGTAGTTGAGACTGTTAGAAAAGCAGGTCCCAACCCATGTCCGCCTACTATTATAGGGGTGGGGATAGGGGGCAACTTTGAGCGTGTAGCCTTTTTAGCAAAAAGAGCTCTTCTCAGGCCTATTGGCTCGAAAAATCCTGATGAAAGATTACACTCCATAGAGGGTGAACTACTTGAGAGGATAAATAAGCTTGGCATAGGAGCTATGGGGCTTGGAGGCAGAATAACATCTCTTGCTGTTCATGTGGAACTCGAACCCTGCCACATAGCATCCTTTCCTGTAGCCGTAAACATAGAATGCAATGCACATAGGCACAAGGTTATAGAACTATAAATTATATTTTTGATATTATATGTTCTTTTACGTTAGAATTAATAAAATTTTGGATTTATAGGTTTTATGAATAAGGAAGATTACTATAAAATATACCCACCTGTTGTGCCTGTACTCGAGAGATTTCCAGGGCTTATAGAGTTACCTAAGCCTCTTGAGGTTATTCTTGAAGAAAATGGCGTTGAGGTGTCAACTATTGACTTTCCGTCTATTATGGGGCTATGCGTTAAAAAAGGTTCCAGGTCATTCATTGGTTATAAAGAAGGCGTAGCCCCTCATATTAAAGAAGAGATATTGTTGCACGAAGTAGCCCATCTGGTTTTGCACAATGAAAACACGCTTTGCATTATCGGTGATATGGTTAGCAAGTTAGAGATTGAAGCGTGGAGGGTTGCCGCTGCAATCCTTATTCCAGAAAAATTTAAATTTGAAATAGATAAAGAAGATGATTACTGTATAAATAATTATTTAGTTTCTCAAGAGGACGCAATAAGATCTCCGATGCTTATACATATTAGAAATTCTATGAGTTTATAAAGCGAGTATCCCCTTGCTCATAGTACCGTGAACAATCTTGCTCAGGGTGCATTGCTTTTGACGTTCTTAAGCACTACCGTAGTACCCTGAGCATCCTGCTCGGGGTGTCTTTTGCCTTTGAGATTTTTTAAAAGCTACCAAGCAGGATGCTTGACTTACTATAAGTGCACTGAGCAACTTGCTCAGGGAATAGTACCTTATATAAGTTGGGCACTTCTTGCTATAATCATATTAAATTCATTTTTAGATCTAATAACTTGATTATAAAAGGAGTATAGAATTTGGATAATATAAGAAACTTTTCAATTATAGCCCATGTAGATCACGGTAAATCTACTCTGGCCGACAGAATATTGGTTAAATCAAATATGGTAACTGAAAGAAAGCTCGTTCCTCAGATGCTTGACAATATGGATATAGAACGGGAACGAGGCATAACAATAAAGGCAAGAGCTGTCAGACTTGATATTAACTGGAAGGGCAAAGACTATATCTTAAATCTTATCGATACGCCTGGACACGTCGACTTTTCTTATGAGGTGTCGAGGTCACTTGCAGCGTGCGAGGGCGCAATTCTATTAGTAGACGCTACCCAGGGAATAGAGGCTCAAACCTTGGCACATGGCCTTCTCGCAATGGATCAAGATCTTGTGCTAATTCCTGTAATAAACAAAATAGAGCTTCCTACTGCCGATGTAGAGGGAACTAAGAAAGAATTGCTGGACGTTTTTGGCTTTAGTGAAGATGAGATTATACTCGCAAGTGCAAAGGAAGGCACAGGAGTAGACGAGATAATTTCTGCAGTAATTGATAGGATTCCCCCACCAAAGGGAGATGCAAAAGAGCCATTGTCTGCATTGATTTTTGATTCTCATTATGACTCTTATAGAGGAGTTGTAGCCTATGTAAGAGTGTTTGATGGTGAGATAAGAAATGGTATGGACATAAATTTTCACTCTACGAAGAAGACCTTTGAAATACAAGAAATTGGTTTTTTTAGAATGCAGCCCGAGAAAACTGATATCTTGAGAGCTGGAGAAGTTGGATATATAGCTGCAAATATAAAAAATATAGAGGACGCAAGAGTAGGAGATACTATTAAAGACGAAAAAAGGCCTACAAAAAGGGTTCTAAAGGGTTTTAAGGCCCCACTTTCAATGGTCTTTTGCGGGCTATATCCGATAAATACAGACGAATATGCACTTTTGAAGGATGCTATTATGAAACTAAAACTCAACGACGCTTCTTTGGTGTATGAGCCAGAGACTTCTATAGCGCTTGGTTTTGGTTTTAGATGCGGTTTTTTAGGGATGCTTCATATGGAAGTGGTCATTGAAAGAATTAAAAGAGAATTTAACATTGATCTTATTATTACACCGCCTTCTGTCGTTTTTGAGGCTATAAAACAAAACAAAGAGGTATTAAAAATACACAATCCACTGAAGATGCCAGATCCAGGCACTATCGTTTCCATAAAAGAGCCCTATGTTAAGATATCAATTTTTTCTCCTGCAGAGCACATTGGAGCTATTATGGAGTTGTGTACCAATAAACGAGGCAGCTATATCGATATGGAGTATCTTGAGGCGAAAAGGGTAATAATGAGATTTGAAATGCCATTGTCAGAGGTAATTTTAGATTTCTTTCCACTTTTGAAAACTAGAACAAGGGGTTATGCATCTCTTGATTATGAATTTATCGGCTATAGAGATTCAGACCTTGTTAGATTGGATATACTGGTCAATAAAGACAATGTAGATGCTCTGTCCTCAATAGTTCACAGGAGCAAGGCACAAGAAGTTGGAACGAAAATTGTCTCTTCTTTGAGAAGGTTGATACCAAGACATATGTTTGAGATCCCAATTCAAGCTGCCGTTGGTTCAAGGATTCTTGCCAGAGAAAACATTGCAGCAATGAAAAAGAATGTTTTACAAAAATGTTATGGTGGAGATATCACGCGAAAGAGAAAACTTCTTGAGAAGCAAAAAGAAGGCAAAAAGAAGATGAAGATGATAGGGGACGTTCAGATTCCTCAGGAGGTCTTTTTTGAAATGCTTAAAAGCTCTGGTGAAAAGTAACCCTGGGGCAATATCCCCTGAGCAGGATGCTCAGGGTACAATATTTAGCAAGCAAGATGCTCGCGGTACTATGAAGGCGCTTAGGGCAATATAAAGATGTTCAGAATACTATAAAAGAAGAGGTACATAAGGAACGCTTGAAAGTTTAGGTATCTATGTTCATATACCCTTTTGTGAAAAGAGATGTAACTATTGTCATTTTTTCTCAAAGGTTTCAACAGAGGATCAAATTGAAAAATTTTTTGATGCATTATTTTCTGAAATAGAATATTCTGACCAGAGTAATGGCAATTCATTAAAGAACTCATTTGTAGACAGCATATACTTTGGAGGTGGCACTCCTTCAATAATTAAGCCCGATCTATTAAAAAATTTATTAAAGATACTTGAATTGAAATTTAACTTAAAGGATCCTGAAATTACGCTTGAGGCCAATCCAAAATCATTTTTAAAAAATTATAAAGGTAAAAAGGATGTATTTTTTAATAGATTAAGTCTTGGAATAGTATCATTTCAGGAAGAAGAGCTATTCAACCTCAATAGAGACAACTTTGGTTATGATGCCCTGATATTATCAAAAAAACTTGGAATAGAAAATGTAAGCGTAGATCTGCTGATAGGAATACCCGGGCAGACTTTGGCTACACTTAAAAACTCTTTAGATATTATTTGTTCATTTAATAACGTAAAGGGCGTGTCTGTATATCCATTGGAGGCAGACTTTGTCTTGCCAGATGAAGTGGTTCTTGAATTTATGATGTATTCTAAAGAATACTTGTGTAAGAAAGGATATATCAGATACGAAATTGCCAATTACGCAAAAGATGGCTATTTTTGTAAGCATAACTTAAAATATTGGAAATATATGAATTTTTTGTCATTTGGGCCCTCTGCTGCCTCAAAGATTGGGAATCGCAGATTTAAGAGGTCTTCAAATTTAGAAGCCTACATGAATAAAAATTTTTTGATGGAAGAAGATATTGAACTGTCAACTGAAGACGAATTTTTTGAGAAAGTAATGATGGGTTTAAGGTTGATGGATGGAATTAAGATTTCAGAATTAGAAAATAGTTTTGATAGGAGACTTGTTGATAATCTAATGCTGGTCTCAAAGAAATTCGTTCAACTTGTTAAAATAGAAGAGGATAGTATCTTTCTGACCGATAAGGGAATTATTTTTATGAACAACTTATTAGTAGAACTTATGCCTGGGCTATCAACTGATGTTGATCATAAAAAATTATCAAGATCTTAGAAGAGGTGTTATATTGATAGATGATAAAGATGGTCTTTCAGAGGGAATGGTTCTAAAATCAAGAGTACCTCATGTTTGTGGTTCTAATCTATGGACTATTATTTATTTAGGTTCTGATATAGTGCTTAAATGTAACGATTGTTCTGCTGTGGTTATGGTTGCAAGAAAGAAGATATTTAGACAGTTTAGGAAGATGCAGTAATGTATCTTGAAGTAAAAAAGCAAGCTCAGTATAATTGCTGGGACAATTATCTGAAGATGCTCAGAGTACCATGAAAGAATAGAAGATATAAAAATTTTTAAAATGGATGTGGAGAAATTAAATGATTAAATTGGCTGATTTTGGTAGGGAATATAACTTATTAAAAAACGAAATTGACAAAGAGCTTCAAATCGTGCTAAATAGTGGCGCCTTTATAATGGGTAAGCAGGTAGGAGAGTTAGAGGCAAACCTTTCTAACTATCTTGGGTACAAGGCTTTTACGGTTGCTTCGGGTACTGATGCGCTACTGATCGCGTTAAGGGCTGCATCTATAGGCGAGGGAGACGAAGTTATAACGACTCCTTTTACATTTGTAGCTACTGCAAGCACTATAACCTTTGTTGGCGCTAAGCCTGTTTTTGTGGACATAGATGAAGAAACTCTTAATATAGATCCAAAATTAATTGAAGAAAAGATAACAGATAAAACAAAAGCTATTCTACCTGTACACCTTTTTGGCCACAGTGCTGATATGGATACAATTATGAAAATTGCAAAAAAATATAATTTAATAGTTATTGAAGACAACGCTCAAGCCTTTGGTTCGGTTTATAAAAGCAAAAAAACAGGTTCAATAGGCGACATTAGCGCTCTATCGTTTTTTCCGACAAAAAATCTTGGCGCATACGGCGATGCTGGAGCAGTTTTTGCAAAAGATGATGGCATTTGCGAGAGAATTGACATGCTCAGATCTCATGGAAGCAGAAGAAAGTATTTACATGAGATTATAGGCTACAATTCCAGATGTGATGCGATGCAAGCTGCAATTTTAAATGTAAAATTAAAATATTTTGAGGATTTTATAGAAAGAAAGAGGAAATTAGCTTCTATTTATCTTAAAGAGCTTAAAGATATTGTTTTGCTTCCTTCTGAAAAAGATGATTGCCGCCACACCTATCATCAATTTACTATTAGAGTTAAAGATAGAGACAATTTTATTTCTTATTTAAGTTCAAACGAAATACAATCAGCCATTCACTACCCATTGCCGATACATCTTCAGAAGGCTTTTGGATATCTTGGTTATAGCGAAGGCTCTTTCCCTGTTGCTGAAATGATTTCAAAAGAGGTTCTATCGCTTCCTATCTTTCACATGTTAGAAGAGGAAGAAATATATAAAGTCTGTAAGATAATAAAAAATAGATGAAATGTGATTATTAAACACTAATGGGTTGTGATCTGCCGAAATTTAGATGGAAAATATCTCAAAGGCATAATAATAGAGACAATAGTCTGTATGGTTTTATTGAGCTAATCCTTAATAATAGGGGCTTATCGACTGACCAGATGGATAGGTTTCTAAAGATTTCTACTGATAACTTTGATTCAAGATTTAAAAACGATCGCATAGAAAGATCTTTGAATACTTTCAAGAATATGCTCATTTCAGATGAACCCATTGGAATTTTCGGCGATTATGATGCGGATGGAGTAACCTCAGTAGCAATTCTTTGTAAATTTCTCTCTCATTTAAATAAAAAGTTTGTCTTTAAGCTACCCACAAGAGATGATGGATATGGTGTCAATATCGATGTGCTGAATTATTTTAAAGAACAGAATATTAGCAACATAATTGTGCTTGATTCAGGTTCCAACTCGATAGACGTCTGGTTAGCTGGGGAACAAATGGGTTTAAACTTATTGTACTTAGATCATCACGAGATCCTTTGCGGTTTAGACAATAACATCAATCTCGTAAATCCGCACATTTGGGATGGAGATCCGCTCTGTAGCGCTGGGGTTATATTGCGATTTTTAATGTTATTGGATATATTTGAAAATTGTTATGAAATATATCCGACTCTATTGGAGTTGGCTGCTATTGGGACGGTCGGGGATTCTATAGAGCTGTTGGGAGACAGCAGGATTATTGTAAAATTGGGCCTAGAGCAGTTAAAGAATACTACCTTGCCAGGGATCGCTAATTTTCTGAACAAGAGGATACCCTTTATAACCATTGAGGACCTGATGTTCTATTTGGTTCCGTTGATCAACTCGGCAGGCAGGGTGGGGAAGCCAGATCTCGCTCTTAATTTTTTGCTGGAAACACAGGACTATAGATCAATTGAGCAGTGCAATCTTTTGCAATCTTTTAACAACAAAAGAAAATCTCTCCAAAGTCAATTTTTTTCTATTTGCATAAACCATCTAAATGAAAACCTGTATTCTCCACACGTTCACTTTATGAGAATCGACAACTGTCCAAAGGGTATTATTGGCCCTCTTGCATCAAGGCTCGCATGCTCTTATAAAAGGCCATTCTTTCTTTGCTCAGGTGAGCAGTTGCTATATGGCTCTGGGAGAAGTCCTGGCAATGATGTAGATTTAATAAGTATATTTGATCAGGTTAAGTCAGAATTTCCAGAAATAATAAAACATTTTATAAATTTTGGAGGCCATCAAGGTGCAGTAGGTTTTACTATAAAAAAGGAAGCCTTCTGTGAAATAAAAAAGTCCTTCGAAAGATTTAGGGTGAAAGAAAACATACCGTTTTTGAACGTTGATGTATCTTTTAATGGGTTTTCTATAGATGATAACTTTTTTAGAGCTTTGAGGCTAATGGCTCCTTTTGGTTTTGGTAACCCAAAAGTTGTGGTCTGTACAAAGAATGTAGAGTTTAGGAATCTTGAAGTCCAAAAAGATTATTCTGAAACAGTGCTCTATAAGCACTATAATAATATAAGGTGGATCGTAAGAAACAACAAACAAATTTTGAAAGAATTGCTGTCTGGCAGATTTGATGTTGTTTGGGAAGCCAAAGTAAAAAACGATGGCATTGATTTTGAATTTTTAGATGCAAAAATGGTTTTTTTAAATTGTTTGTAGGATATTGCTGGAGAGGATAAAAGTTGACCATATGTCAATCAATCAAGAAAAAAATTTAAATATATCAAAAAAGGGATCAGACGAAAAAGATCTTTTGAAAGGTCAGTCTTCCGGGTCTTCTGACGGCTACTCGAATCTTGAAAGCCAAAATCACTCAGAAGACGATTCTGATACAGGAGATCTTGTCTCAAAATTTCCCGGACTAAGCGATTTATTAGAGGGTTTTGACGATTTAAGCAAGCAATTTTTATTGAAATGTTTCAACTTTGCCTACTTTAGACATGGCGAGCAAAGGAGATTGTCTGGGGAACCATATATATATCACCCTCTCAATGTAGCATTGATATTAAAAGAAGTTGGTATGGATTATAGGTGTTTGGGCGCTGCGATACTGCATGACGTTCTTGAAGACACACAAACAACTGCTGAAGAGATAAAAACAAACTTTGGCGAAGACATATTGGTTCTTGTTGACGGGGTAACAAAATTAGGCAAATTGAGATTCAAATCGCCAAGAGAAAGGCAAGCAGAATCTTTTAGGAAGATGTTCGTAGCTATGGCAAAGGACATCAGGGTTGTTGTGATAAAATTGGCTGATAGACTCCATAATATGAGGACTCTTGAAATTTTAGCCAACGAAAAAAAAGAACAAATTGCAAATGAGACCCTTAAGATATTTGCTCCTTTAGCGCACCGTTTGGGTATGTGGGGTATAAAAAGCGAATTAGAAGACCTTGCCCTTTACTACCTGGACAGAGATATGTTCAATCACATTTTAATGTATATGGAATCAAACATTAACAATCATGTGAATTTTCTTTCAAAGATAGAGAGTTCATTGGGAGAGAATTTCCAAAAAGAACTGAACTGTAAATTTAAAATCAAGAGAAGAAAGAAACACATATATAGCGTCTACCAGAAGCTTAAGAGAACCAACAAGGTTATTGAAGATATTTATGATATATTTGGGCTCAGAATAATAATAGGCGAAGATGTTGAAACGGACGATCCATATATTAGCAGTTGTTATCAAATTCTCGGGATTATACATTCTCTATTTCCACCTATACCGGGCAGATTTAAGGACTTTATTGCAGCGCCAAAACCGAATAATTATCAATCTTTACACACCACTGTGTTGGGGCCTGGCGGTGTAAGAGTTGAGATACAAATTCGTACAGCCAAGATGGACAGAATTGCTGAAGTTGGAGTTGCAGCGCATTGGCTATACAAGGAAAGAAAAACAAGCGCTATTAGAGATGCAAATGAGTTAAAACTAATATGGCTCAGACAACTCCTTGAATGGCAAAGCGACATAAAAGGTGCAGAGTTTATGGATATGGTCGAATCGAGTTTCACCGAGGAAGAGATCTTCGTTTTCACACCTCAAGGAGACATACTTGATTTTGAGGCTGATGCAACTCCTGTAGATTTTGCATATAGAGTCCACACAGAGGTTGGGAATAAGTGTGTGGGGGCAAAGATAAATGGGAGAATGGTGGCATTAAGCACAACTCTTCAAACGGGAGACGTAATAGAAATTATAACCTCGAAGAATGCCAAACCGCATCTTTCATGGTTAAACTTTGTCAAAACAAGCTCAGCAAGGCAAAGGATTAAAAGTTATTTTAAAAAAGAGCACAAAAACGAAGCGGTTTTAGAAGGCAGGCAAAAAGTTTTAAAAGAACTATCTCGGTTAAATCTAATTATTGAAGAAAATCAAAGACAAAACCTAATTCTTGAAGTTGCAAAAAAACTTAACTTTACTTCTACAGATGACCTCCTGGCTTCTGTCGGTTTTGATGATATATCAGCACATAGCGTAGTAAACAAGATTAAAGATATGATTGCAAAACCTGAGGAAACTTTGCCTGCCTTTAAGGCAAAGGATGTGACAAAGAAAAAGGAAGATGTCATAAAGATTGGGGATTTAGGAGGTCTGGAGGTTTCTTTTGCGAGGTGTTGCGGTCCTGTTCCTGGGGATAAGATAAAAGGATATATAAGTCGTGGCAGGGGGCTAATTGTTCATAGAGAAAACTGTTCAAGTCTCATGAATCAAATTGCCAGAGAAGGTTCTGAAAGAGTCATTGACCTTAATTGGAACAATCAATTGAGAGCAGAATCTTATGAGAGCCACTTGATAGTCGAGGGTACTGATAGGGTGGGATTTATGAAAGACGTGCTTATTAGGGTAGCTAGCCTAAATGTCAACGTAGTAAAGGCTTCTATAAGCACGAACAAGGCCAAGAAAAAGGCTTATATGATCCTGGAAGTTCAGCTAAAGGATGTTGCAGAAAGAGATATGCTGATGAAAGAGCTCAGAGCGATCCCAGATGTCATAGAAGTGAGGCAAAGGGGAGAGATTGATTAGTGTTTTCTATTGAAGAGGTGAACCTGGAGGATATACCTGAACTCCCAGGCGTATATATGTTTTTTTCTAAAGACAAGAAGACTTTATACGTTGGCAAGGCGATAAATCTTTTAAATAGGCTAAAAAATTATTTACAGAATAAATCTCACGATCAAAAAACTTCTATAATGCTTAATGAGGCGAAATATTTAGATTTTGTAATAGTAAGAAATGAATATGAGGCACTTGTACTTGAGATGACTCTTATAAAGGAGAAGGCTCCAAAATACAATGTTCAGTTAAGGGACAACAAGTCTTATCCATATGTAAAAATTGATTTAAACGAAGACTTTCCTGTGCTTGAACTATTTCGGGGCAAGCCAAAAAAAAAGAAGGATGTTCTCTACATTGGTCCTTATCCTGATGGTTCGAGCTTAAGAAATCTTCTAAGATATATAAATATTGCTCTTCCTTTGAGGAAGTGTTCTAAAAACACCTTTAGAAATGCTAAATCGTTTTGCATTAGATATCAAATGAATCAGTGTCTTGCACCCTGTGTGGGTTTGACCAATAAGAATGAATACAACAAGTTAGTGATGGTTGCGAAAGATTGGCTCTTTGGCGACTTAAATAATGTCAAAAAGGATTTAAGAAAGGGGATAGAAGAGTCTTCTCTTGAAGAAGATTTTGAAAAAGCTGCAAGGCTCAGGGACAGTCTCTTGTTTATCGAGTCTTTTTCAAATATGGAAATGGTAGATCCTCTTGGAAAATTGAATGCAGATGCCGTTTATATTAATAAATTTGGCGATATATCACTCGTCCAGGTAAGAAATGGCCTTATTTCAGCAAATATAATAAAGAGGATGATAAACGTTCAAGAAGGTGACACGCACGACGCTATGTTGCTTTTTTTGTATGATTTTTATTCAAATATAGAGCCAGGCAAATTTATCTGTATAAACATTTTATTCGATGAAGTAGATCTTATTGAGAGATTTTTTGAAGATAAATGGGGTAAGAAACACAAAATCAAAATTCTATTGGAGGAAGATGTAGAAGAAGATAATACATCTCCTGAAGTAACCCCAGCATCCAGGCTGGGACAATATTCTTCTACAAAGAGAGATGTTTCTAAACCAAACACAAAATATAGAGAACTTTTAAGAATTGCAAGAGAAAATCTCTTTGTAAAGAACAGAATAAATATTTTTAAAGAAGGGTTCAAAAGACTTTCTGAAATTTTTGACAAAGATATCTCTTTAGTTTTTGCCTTAGACATTGCACACTTTCAAGGCGAGGCTACTGTGGCAGGATTGTCTGCTGCTGATGAAAAGGGTTTGAGAAAGAGATATTATAGAAGAATGAGGTTGACGGATGATAGCTGCGATGATTACGCATCTATGGACGAAGCGCTCAAAGCTATTTCTAAGAAAAAGATAGAAGCAGATATGTTGTTAATAGACGGCGGTTTGGGACAGTTAGAGGTTGCATTAAGAAATTTGAAGGATTCTCCCATAACTGTTATATCCCTGGCAAAGGAAGAGGAGATAATATATCTGATGGATAAAAGAGAGCTAAGGTTATCAAAGAGCGACTATGCCTTAAGGGCTTTGATGTATCTGAGGGACGAAGCGCACAGGTTTGCTAATGAATATCGAAAATATCTATTTGCTAAAACAAGAAAACCCTGGAAAAATGAAAATTATTGAGGCCTGGAATATAAATTAATATAGTGCTGTTTGTGCTAAAATAAACGGGGAATAGTTTTGTTTTTTTGAATTTATAAAACTTTGACTATTTCTTATGCAAGGCGAAAAAATTTCTCCAGTAAGATGCTGGGGTTACTTTAAGGAGGTTTTTCGTGTTAAAACTTATGAGATCTAGTAAGTTTATATTTTTTGTTACCATAATACTTGTTGCTGTCTTTGTAGCAACATCAGTAATATTATTTTTACCTGTAATTCCAAGGTGAAATGAATCGAAATATAGTATTCTCTCTTCTGATTTCTTTTTTTCTTCTAACAGCCATTTTGCCATACGCCATTGGAAAATCAAATGAACAGATTGAACAAAAAAGAAGTGAGTTAGATAGCATAAGGGCTCAAATTGAAGAAAAAAGATCAATACTCAATCAGCTAAAACAACAAGGAAACACAATTACAGGTCAAATAGATCAGATTGATGCAAGTTTAGACTTAAAAGAGACTGAATTAAAGGATGTAAATTACAGATCAAATCTCTTACAGCAGAAGATTTTGGATACCAATGCTCAGATTGGCTATCAAAGAAAAATTACTCAGGAAAAAGAAGCTCAGGTTGCAAATAGACTGAGATCTATATATATGATGAAAGAACTACCCTTTTTCGATATCGTATTATCTATGAACAACAACGTGAACGATTGGTTTGAAACCCTTTTTATCTTTGAAAGGATAGCCGCCCAGGACAAAGACGTTTTAAATCAATACTCCATTTCTATGAGAAATCTAAATGAGCTTTTGAAGACCCAGTCGGAAGAACAATCGAAAGCAATTGAACTTAAAAAAGATCTCGAGCAGAAAAAACAGGAAATTATTTCCCAAAGAAATGACAGACAGGCTATATTGAAAGATATAATGAGTAATAAGGCTTCTTATGAGGCAGCAGAGGCAGAATTGCAGGCAAAGTCTCAAGAGATAGAGGCCTTTTTAAGAGGGTTTGACTCAAGTCCTCGTACAGGAACAGGTAATTTTATATGGCCTGCGTCGGGGCCTATTACTTCGCCATTTGGCCCAAGATATGACCCTTATCTACACGTTCACAGCTTTCACACTGGAATTGATATAGGCGCAGAATATGGTTCTCCTATAGTTGCTGCGGATAGCGGTCGTGTTGTATATTCTGGTTGGTATGACGGCTATGGGAAAGCTGTTATCATAGATCACGGAGGAGGAGTGTCTACTCTGTATGCTCATGCAAGCAGACTGGTTGTGTACGTGGGTGAAAGCGTAAGACAAGGGCAGGTCATTGCTTATGTGGGATCTACCGGATATTCAACTGGGCCACACCTTCATTTCGAAATAAGAATTAATGGTAAGCCTGTCAACCCATTGAATTACCTACCGTAATGTAGTGGATAAAGTATTTTTAAGAAATTTTGTGTTTTGTTTTAAAAATTTTGGAGGTGTATTTTGCAAAAATTTTATTTCCCCGAATTCACCATTAAAGAACTTAAAAATTCTCTAAAAGTAGTTCTAATACCAATTTTTGAATCCAACAGCATAGTAACTTCTCTATATTTAAAGGTCGGCTCTGCCCTGGAAGATCAGAATACAAATGGATTATCGCATTTTCTTGAACATCTCTTGTTCAAAGGAACAAAAAAGAGAAATGCATATGATATATTCTGCGAAATTGAGAGCGTTGGGGGAGAGATAAATGCCGCTACTTCTACTGAGTATACGGTTTTCTATAACTATCTCCCTTATGACTCTTTAGAGTTAGCTCTTGATATGATATCAGATATTGTATTTCACTCTACTTTCCCGGTTGAAGAAGTAAACAAGGAGAGACTGGTAGTTTTAGAAGAAATGAAGAGGTCTTATGACAGGATACCAAGTTGGAACTTTAATAACTTTTTGAAAAAATCTTTTCCGGAAAGTACTTTGGGTTTGCCAATAATTGGCAGAGAAGAAGTAATTGCTAATATTGAATATGAAAAGATCATCGATTTTTATAAAGAGCGATATCTGCCAAGCAATTCAATTTTGGTCATTGCTGGCAGGTTTGACAATGATGAGACTCTCAGACTGGCAGAGAAGTACTTTGAAGATATTCCTGATGGGAAAAATATTGCTTTTGATTATTCTGTTGATCGCTTCCCTGAGAAGGATTTTTATGTCGAGAAAAGAAAAGATATTAAGCAGGCTAGTTTGATTTATGGTTTCAGGACAAATGGTTATGAAGATTCTGAGAGAGATGCTTTCGATGTAATTGATGCATATTTAGGTTCTGGTGGAAGTTCAATCTTGTTTCAGGAGATAAGAGAAAAAAGAGGTCTTGCATATGATATTTCTACTTTCAACTATGTTTTTAAGAAAGCATCTTTATTTGGCGTGATCTCGGGCCTCAATCAAAAATATTTGGATGAAGCTATCGATGTTATTAGAAGCGAGATTGTAAAATTAAAAGAAAATGGCATAAAGGAAACAGAGCTTGCCAGGTTGAAGATGCTGTTGAGAGGGCGCTACCTACTTGACTTTGAAACAAATTTTAAGATTTCAAGTTTGATAGGTAAACATATATTGTTTGATGAGATTGATTACCTGATCTCTTACTTAGACAGGTTGGAAGAAATTTCTCCTGAACGTATACTTGAAGTTGTAAATAAATCTCTTGATTTTAACAGAGAAATTATCTGCCTTATAAAAAATGAATAGTTAAGACTCTTCTCCAATCATGTAGTATGAAAGAACTTTGGTAATGTAGACTTTTGACAGAATCTCTTGATTAAGTTGATTTTTTGGCTTGAATATAACTATCTGGTGCCCCTTTGTTCTTGATGAGATGAAGCCTTTCTTTTTTTTGTCTTCTCCTTTTATAATGACATCTAATTGTTTATTTATGTATTGCTGCCTGAAATTAATAGAGACCTCCTCTATTTTCTTTATCAATATATTTGTCCTCTCTGACTTTTCTTTATATGTCATTTTGTCCTCAAACTTTGAAGCAGGGGTAAATGGTCTCTTAGAATATATTGCGGTATTTACACTGTCGTATTTAAACTCCTCCACTGCTTCTAAAGTGTGCTTAAAGTCTTCATCTGTTTCACCTGGGAATCCTATGATAAAATCTGAATTTAAGACTGCATCTGGAATTATTTTTCTTATAAGATTTATAGAGTTTCTATACTGTTCGACGCTATATTTTCTATTCATCAATTTTAGGATCCGATCGGAGCCTGATTGCATAGGAATACTAAAATAATTGCACAGGTTATCATAGGAGGCAACCGTTTCCAATAGCTCTTCAGTAATCATAGATGGGTAGCTTGTTATACATTTAAACCATAAATTCGGAAATTCTTTTGCGCTCAATTCTAAAAGCTCTTTCAAAGAAGAGCCAATGTCTTTTCCGTAAGAATCGCAGTTTTGACCTAAATATATAATTTCCTTAAAGCCTTGATCGTTTCTGTGAGACACCTCTTTTAATATGCTGTTAAGGGTTCTGCTTTTTTCTCTTCCCCTGCCATAAGGAACAGCACAATAGGTACAAAATTGATCGCATCCAGAAGAGATTGGTAGATAGGCACTTGGAAAGTCGAGATTACTCTCTGGAATGGGGATGCAATCTGGATTTTCTATTGATTCTTTTAAGTTAATATAATTTGACTTTTCTATTATTTTATTAACAATTATCTCTATGTATTCTAATGATGCTGGGCTAAATAGGACATCAATTTTCGGAAATTTCTCTAATATCTTTTCTCCCCATATTTTCGCCTGACATCCGCCAAGAGCAAAGCACTTTAGGTCCCCAGTTCTTTTTAATTTTAGGTAATTTCCGATTCTTGATAGGGCTTTATTTTCAGCGTTTTCTCTAACAGCGCAGGTTAAGAGGACAATTATATGAGCATTTTCTGGATCTGATGGGGTGAGCCCATGCTTTAAAAAGAGAGAGGTGAAAACCTCTCCCTCATATTTGTTCATCTGACACCCTATGACCTCAATAAAAAAGGTTTTGGGTTTTTCAAGTAAGTTAAGTTTGTGGTCTTCTTGGCTCAACAATTAATTTTACAGCTGTTTTAGCTTCTCCTTGTATTTCAACATCGGCAAAAGCAGGTATACATATTAGATCTATTGCGCTGGGGGCAACATAGCCTCTTGCTATGGCTATCGCCTTTATTGCTTGATTCACAGCTCCCGCACCTATTGCTTGAAGTTCTGCCCTACCTTTTTCTCTTATTGTGTTTGCAAGGGCGCCTGCTACGGCATTGGGATTTGATTTAGCACTGACTTTTAGTTCTGACATGCTATGGCCTCCTTTTATAAGTAGCGTTAAGTTTTAATGTGAACGCTATAATATTTAATTTTTATAAAATCATTACTTGTTTGTCAAGTGGCTTCTTAAATCTTAAACTTTTTCACCTCGTTTGATATCTTTTCTGTATTTTCTATAAGATTACCAGAGATTTCTTCGAACTCTTTTACTATTTTATCACTTTCTTCTGTGGTAGACGCGAGCTCTTGTGCTGAGGCAGATGATTCTTCTGAAATTGCTGCAAGACTTTCTATTTCATTGGATATGTCTTTTGATGATGCAGCCATCTCTTGTGCTGAGGCGGTGTATTCTTCTGATAGGGCAGCAAGGTTGCTAACGTTTAGATTTACCGTAGATAGGTTGGCAATTAGTTGAACACTTATCTTCTCCCTTTGTTCTAAGAGAGAACCTATCTTGTCTATGGAGGTTAGTATTGCCTGGAACGTCTTTGATGTAGACTCAGATGCCTCAAGTCCTGTGGTTACATCGTTTAACGTGTCTTGCATAGAGTTCATTGCGTTTCTTGTCTCTTTGCTTGTTTCTCCTATTATTAGAGCTATTTCATTTGCAGCCTTTTGAGATTCTTCTGCTAACTTTCTTACTTCATCTGCAACCACAGCAAAGCCTCTACCTGCATCTCCTGCCCTTGCAGCCTCTATTGCAGCATTTAGGGCCAAAAGGTTTGTCTGGTCTGAGATGTTGGATATTAGATCTACAATCTTTCCAATATCTTCAGATCTCCTGCTAAGAGATTGGATCACCTCTGCTAATTTCTTAACAGATTCTAAGCTCTTGTGTGAGCTCTCGTTTGTCTTTGCCATAAGGATGTTGCCGTCCTGAGCCTTATCCTTCATTGATACAGAAAGATCTGTGAGCTCTTTGTTACTCTTCTTTGTCTCTTCCATAATTGAGTTTATCTGATCTGTCATCTGGGCAATTTGTTCTGTATTGTTTGCCTGTTCTTCTGCACCCTTTGCAATTGCCTGAGTAGTGCTTGAGAATGTGTTCACCTTGTTAGAAAGAGTCTGAGCTATTTTTGATATCTC
>Ga0078972_1003161_pt1 | contig 50355 bp, 40 predicted proteins | sample YelNatPaOPGAMG01_FD_67568 | JGI IMG/M metagenome (GOLD analysis project Ga0078972, IMG submission 67568) | Hot spring thermophilic microbial communities from Obsidian Pool, Yellowstone National Park, USA - OP-RAMG-01 (SPADES assembly) (version 2) | ecosystem: Environmental > Aquatic > Thermal...
ATGCAAGAGGGAAATTTTTTAAATTTGCAATAAGACATAAAAAAGAAGTAATAGCGGTATTGAAGGATGAAAGGAGGGAGTTATTGCAGGATGCGAAGGGATTGTTTAAAGGGAGAAATCCGGACCATGTATATAAAGAAAAGAGACGAGTGGTAAAATGCTGGGATATGGAGGGATTTGAGACGTGGGACGCATTAGGAGGAAAAGTGAGGGTAGTAAGGACAATAGAAGAAACAACGGTAACGAGACAGAATGGAAAAGGAGAAGAAATAAATACAAGCGAATGGTATTGGGTAAGCACGATAACAAGAGAAAGGTTAGGAACAGAAGAATTTGTAAAACTTGGGCATAGCCGATGGGCAATAGAAAATAATGGATTTAATGAACTAGTAACATACTGGAAAGCGGATCATGTATATAAACACAATCAAAGTGCGATAAATGCGTTCTGGTTGATAATAATGGTTGCGTATAATCTGTTTCATGCATTTATTAGGCTTAATATAAAACCACAATTGAGGGAAAGGCATACAAAATTGTATTTTCTTTTAAAGATAACTGCAGAATTATTTATTAATGAAGGAGATTTGAAATCTGATAGTTCATAAAAGAAAAATAAAAACAAAAAAGTTTTGAGAAAAAGCGGGAGAAGTCTGTCTTAAAATAAAAAACTAGAAAAAAGATAAAAAAATATCAGTAATTATAAATTTTTTCTAAAAAAAACAAGAAAAAAGAAGTCAAAAGATGTAATTTAATACTATTTAAAAACGAAGTTGCGGAATCGCTGTATCGCTGATACTGTCAAGTATTTGGTGGAAATTAAGGAGCATAAAAAGGCATCTCACCAGTGAATTTATAATTTAATTCTATTATTTTAAGGAAAACAATTCTATCTATTTATTTTACAACTTACTAGATATGTTATAATATAAATAACAAAATTATTATTATATTCTTTTTGGAGAGATTTATGATTATAGAAGGGGCTTTTTATAAATTGCCTGAACTTATGTTTGATTTAAATAACAAATTTATAACTGAAAGAACATTAGAGGCAACATTGGTTAATTTTTTTACAAATGCTATGATGCTTGAATTTAATGCCAGAAATATTCAAGACCCGATGCGAAGAATATTAGTTGAAAAAAAATATCCTTCAAAAAAATCTGTTGCTGATATTTATGTTGATTTGACAGGTTTATATCATAACATAGATAGGGATAATTATGGTATTTATAATGACAATTTTTTTGAAGTAAAATGTTTTACAAAACCAGCGAGTAAAAAGAAAAGTGATGAACCAACTACGGAAAATGTAGCTAAAATTATTAATGATATGATTAGATTGTTAATCTATGGAGGAAGAAATTGTGGGAAGTATTTATTGATATTTTTTGATAATGAAAAACAATATTACCTTGCATATAAAGAAAGAGAATATCTTAATCAATTATTTAGCCCTGGGAAACATGATTTACATGTTAACTGGAAAGATGAGGTTAAAACATTTAAAGCAGTTATTCATGAGGATTTTAATAAATTTGATATAAAAGTCCCAATATATGTTTATGAATCCAGGACACTTAATGATGAAAGACATTCCGGTTATTTGATAAAAATACTGAAATAAAAAAAGTATCAGCGCCTGCTTTTGGGTATAGACAAAAGAAAGAGATTGACAGGAAGCGAGTACGATGATGTTAAGATTTGGGCCTGTCTCTAAAATTACTTAGTATGCCTTTGCCCAAATTGCCACAGAATTGCTCATATAAAAAATATACTGCTCTCTATTAACAAAAAGAGTAATTTAGTATAGAATAGGAATAATAACAAAGGAAGGCGGAGCGGTAAAAATGGAAAGAAGGAAATGGAGTAGTTAACAGAAGTTACAGATAGTATTATAAGGGTTAAACAAAGAAACAACAATAGAAAAGCTATGTGTAAAATATGAGATTACACAAGCACAGCATTACAAATGGCGTGATCAGTTATTAAAGTATGGACACCAGGCATTTGAGACAAAAAATCTAACCAAAAAAGAAATGCGATTAATAGAAGAGAACAAGAAATTAAAAGGAATAATTGGGGATTTGACGGTAGAATTAAAAAAAAACGAGTTATGAAAATGAAAAGAAACCGTTCACAAAGAGTAATTAACAGAGATGAGGAAGTGCTTAAAAAGATACTGAAAATAAAAGGCGAACATCCGTTATGGGGATATCGCAGAGTATGGTCATATCTAAAATACAGGTTAGGAGAAAATATAAACAAGAAAAGGATATACAGAGTAATGAAAGAAAATAGTTTATTGGTTACGAAAAACGTAAGATTAAAAGCAAAGAGGACAAGTACAAGACCCAAACCGAGAGCAAGCAGGCCAAATCAGTTTTGGGGAATAGATATGACAAAAATACTAATAGGGACATATGGATGGAGATATTTAGTAATAGTATTGGATTGGTATACGAAAGAGATAATAGGCCATAGTTTTGGGATGCAATCAAAAGCAAGAGATTGGCTAAATGCATTAAATGAAGCAGTAAATAAGAGATTTCCATTAGGGATAAGAGAAAGCAAGAAAGAAGAATTATTTTTAATATCAGATAATGGATGTCAGCCAACATCAGAAATATTTATGAAAGAGTGCAGCGAATTAGAGATAAAACAAATATGGACCACATGGTCAAATCCAAAAGGAAATGCAGATACAGAGAGAGTAATGAGAACATTGAAAGAAGATATAGTGTGGACGAATGACTGGGATAATCCATTTGAATTTGAAAAAGCGTTAGAAAAATGGATAAATGATTATAACACTGATTTACCTCATCAGTCGTTAAATAATTTGACCCCTGAACAGTTTCGTCAAAAATATGAGGAGCAAATTTATGAACCTATACTACCTTAATTTTCTCTTGACAAATGGGGAGCATTACAAAAATCCACCATTTACAGTGGAAGAAATAAGAAAAATTCTTAAAAGATAAAAATTAAAAGGAGGATATTATGGAATAAAAATTTAAAGATTTAAATGAATTATTAAAAAGTGATGTTTATGCAAAGTATGGTATTACTGAAAATAGAAAAAATGCTTTTGGAATGAAAAATAAAGAAAATAGGGATTCTTATAAAAATTTAAATTCAGAAACTGCTTTTACATTTATGATGTTAGGAACACTTGATAATTGGGAACAAGAGGTTGAGATTAGGGAAAATAGTAATAAAAATAATCAATATAAAGAATTAACGGATATTATAAAAGAATACAAAAAAATTAAAAAAAATAGTAAAATTTCAAAAATTTTTGATGTCAGTAATAAAAATTTATTATTATTTGAATTTAAAGTGCCTAATAAAAAATTTAAAATAAATTTTAATTCTGAAAACAAATATATAAACACTCAATTTGACGCGGTTATATTTGATTTTGAAACAAAACAAATTGTTGGAATTGAATCAAAATTAATGAGTGATGACAGTGGAAGTGGCGACAAAGGAACATCGCAACTTATAAGAAATTTAGAAGTTTTGAAATATATAGTGGATAAAAATAAATATTATAAAAAATGGAAGTGTAAATTTTTTGTAATTTGTCCCAAAAATTTAAATACATCTTATATGTGCGAAATTTATAAAAAAAATATTAATTATCTTTTTTGGGATGAGGTATATAAAAAAATAGATAATAAAGAATTAATAGACGAATTTATTAATATTAATAGTAATGTAGAAAATAATATTCGACAATTAGTTGTAGGAAAACTTTTTAAGTTTAAAGAAGTTAGGAGATAATTATTTTTTTTAGTTTTTTATAGAAATTTCTAAAAACTAAAATATTATCTTTATCTCTAATTAAATTATAATTTATTTCTTCAATGTTTTTATCTGCAAATCTTAGTTAAGAATGGGGTCAGACCCCAAAATTAACAATATCCGCCGCTTCTCTCCTCATCCACCACCATCCCGACATCCCCACATCCGATGATGTTAAGAATGGGGTCAGACCCCAAGTTTAACAATATCCCGCCTTCTACTCTCCTCATCCATTAATCCACCACCATTCCCTCACTTGCGATGATGTTAAGAATGGGGTCAGACCCCAAATTTAACAATATCCCGCTGACTACTCTCTTCATCACCATCATCTCATCCCGCGCTTCCGATGATGTTAAGAATAGGGTCAGACCCCAAGTTTAACAATATCCCGCTGGCTACTCTCTTCATCACCATCATCTCATCCCGCGCTTCCGATGATGTTAAGAATGGGGTCAGACCCCAAATTTAACAATATCCGCCGCCTCTCTCCTCCTCCACCACCATCCCGACATCCCCACATCCGATGATGTTAAGAATATGGTCAGACCCCAGATTTAACAATATCCCGCTGGCTACTCTCTTCATCACCATCATCTCATCCCGCGCTTCCGATGATGTTAAGAATAGGGTCAGACCCCAAGTTTAACAATATCCCGCTGGCTACTCTCTTCATCACCATCATCTCATCCCGCGCTTCCGATGATGTTAAGAATGGGGTCAGACCCCAAATTTAACAATATCCCGCTGGCTACTCTCTTCATCACCATCATCTCATCCCGCGCTTCCGATGATGTTAAGAATAGGGTCAGACCCCAAATTTAACAATATCCCACCAGCCTCTCTCCTCCTCCACCCCCATCCCTTCACTTGCGATGATGTTAAGAATGGGGTCAGACCCCAAGTTTAACAATATCCCACCAGCCTCTCTTCTCCTCCACCCCCATCCCTTCACTTGCGATGATGTTAAGAATGGGGTCAGACCCCAAGTTTAACAATATCCCACCAGCCTCTCTTCTCCTCCACCCCCATCCCTTCACTTGCGATGATGTTAAGAATGGGGTCAGACCCCAAGTTTAACAATATCCGTTTTAATATTCGTTCACCATTACGTTATTTCTATTTGTGATAATAAATTGGCAATGGGTTAAGGTTTTAATTTAATAAAAAATTATATTGCAATATTTTTTTTTAATATTAAAATAAAAATAAATAATAAAATAAAAAATATAGAGGGAAATGCGAGTGGCAAGAACAAAAAGATTATATTTTCCAAATACTTTATATCATGTTTTTAACAGAGGAAATGAAAAGAAAGAAATATTCAACAATAATGAGGACAGAATTAAATTTTTAACTATATTAGAAAGTGCTTTAAAAAAATTTAATTTAAAAATCTATGCTTATGTTCTAATGCCAAATCATTATCATATATTACTTGAAGATATAAACGGGGATTTACCTAAAATAATGAAATACATTGGGGAAAATTATGCAATGTATTTTAATTGGAGGTATAAAAGAGTTGGGCATCTATATCAGGGAAGGTATAGGAGTATTATAGTTGAAAAAGAAAAATATTTAAAGGAGGTTGTAAGATACATAATTTTAAATCCAATAAGGGCAGGGCTTGTTGATAAATTGATAAATTATAATTGGAGTTGTTATTATGAATATATAGGTAAAAATAAAAGATTTAAATTAACAGAAACAGATTTTGTTTTAAAACAATTTGATGAAGATAAAAGTAAAGCATTGGTTTTATTTAAAAGATATTTAAGCCAAAATGATGATGCTATGGATAAAATAATTGAAGAAAGTTTAATTAACGACTTAATTTTTGGCACGGAAAAATTTAAAAAAGGGGTGATAGGGGAAATAAAAAGTTTGAGAACTAAAATAAAAAATAAAATATTAAGGAGCAGTAATTCAAAAACTGTTGAAGAAATAATTAAAAAAGTTGTTGAGGAGTTAAAAATAAATGAAATTGAATTAAAAAAGAAAAAAGGGAAAAATAATTATGCTAAAAAATTGGCTATTTATTTAATAAAATACAAAACAAATTATTCATTAGAAGAAATAGGAAAAATATTTAATATGCATCCAGTAAGTATCAGCAGGCAAATCAGTTCAATAAAAGAAGAAATAAAACAAAATAAGTATTTACAGAAAATGATAGCGTCATTATTATGATGTTAAAAATGGGGTCAGACCCCAAAATTAACAATATCATTTTTAGGGTCTGATAGTATGAAAAATGTTTATCAACTTTTTAAAGTATAGTATTATTAAACTAAAACTTTAAAAAGGAGGTAAAAGAATGGAAAAGAAATATTTCATAGGAGCAGATTTGCACAAAGACCAAACATGGTTTTATGTAATGGACAACGAAGGCAAAAAAATTATTTCAGGAAATGTGGATAATGAAAATGGAATTTTGGAAGAATTTTTTAAAACAATACCTAAACCATTTGAAAGAAGTATATATACCGCATAAAGAAATAAGTAAAATAAAGGAGCTATTAAGGTATAGGATGAACATAGTAAAAGAAAGAACAAAAAATATAGTAAAATTAAAAGTGTTATTAGCAAGAAATGGTTTCCCATCAGAAGGAAATTATACGACATATTTTATATTTTTAATAAGAAGGCTATCATAAAAATTTAACATTTCAAAATAGTAACATCATCTGTATAAAAATATATTGATAAATTACAGGTTTGTATTATAATAAAAAAAATTTTTATAAGGAGGAAGAATTATGAAGATAGTTCTTGCTACTGAATCATATTATCCGAACGTTGACGGTGGTGCAGTAATGGAAAGAAATTTGTCTCACGAACTTGCAAGACGTGGACATAGCGTTACCATACTTGCACCGGCAAGAAGATTTGAGGACTACGATGAACAGGATGAAGGCACAACAATTGCCAGATTTAAGGCAGTTACTTTTCCAACATTGAGAGAATATAAGGCAACGGTTTTTCCTTATAAGTCAATTAGAAAACGTTTATATGAAATTAAACCGGACATAATTCACATTCACAATCCATATATGATAGGCAGAGCAGCTTTAAAAGTTGCCCGTGAATTAAAAGTACCGGTTCTCGGGACAAATCATCTAATGCCAGAGAATTTTTTTATGCATGTTGCAAAATTATCTTTTTTATATAAATTTTTAAAGGATTTTGGCTGGAAATTAATAGTTGATTTTTATAACAAATGTGATTTTGTGACTTCGCCAACCCAGACAGCAGTAAATTTTTTACTTTCCCATGGTTTAAAAGTAAAAAATAAGCCATTATCAAATGGTATTAATTTAAAAGTGTTCAAGCCCGATAATCCGCCGGAGATAATAACAAAAAAATTTAACATACCGGATAAAAAAGTAATTCTTTACACAGGCAGAATAAGCGGGGAAAAGAGTTTACCTGTTTTAGTCAGGGCGTTTAAGTATATAAAGGATAAGGGTTATGATTATCACCTTGTTTTTGCTGGAGCAGGAAGAGAACTTAAAAATATAAAAAAACTTGTTACAAAACTTGAACTGGATGATAACGTGACCTATATTGGTTTCCTTGAAAAAAATGAATTTCCATCTGTCTATACAATGGCTGATGTTTTTGCAATTCCTTCTACAGCGGAATTGCAATCAATAGTTGTAATGGAGGCAATGGCATCCGGTTTACCAGTTGTTGCAGCAAACAGTGGCGCATTACCAGAACTGGTTGGTGAAAATGATAATGGATTTTTATTTACCCCAGGTGATTATAAGGAGATGGGAGAAAAATTAATAAAAGTTTTAGAAGATGAAGAACTTTATAAAAAGTTTTCAAACAGAAGTTTGGAAAAAATAAAAAAACATGATTTTATGAACATAGTAACCGAAGTTGAAAATTTATATAAAAGTTTAATAGAAAATAGTAAATAAATTTGATGAAACATCCAATATACCTTTCTTTCTTATGGCATATGCACCAGCCGTATTATAAAAATATTGAGACAAATAAATTTATTCTACCCTGGGTAAGGTTGCATGGTGTAAAAGATTATTATGATATGGTATCTATTTTACGAAATTATCCGAATATAAAGCAGAATTTTAATCTCGTTCCTTCACTTTTAAAGCAAATAGAAGAATATATAAATGGAACAACGGATATTTTTATGGATATGTCATTAAAAAAAGCAGGGGATTTGAATGAGGATGAAAGGGTTTTCATTTTAAATAATTTTTTTATGGCAAACTGGCATACTATGGTTTACCCCTATAAACGTTATGCCTATTTACTTCAAAAAAGAGGAGAAAATACAAATCCTGATGAGATAAGAAAAATACATAAGAATTTTTCTGATGATGAAATCAGGGATTTACAGGTGTGGTTTAATTTAACATGGATAGATAGCGATTTTTTTAATAAATTTCCTGAATTAAGAAAAATAAAAGAAAAAGCCGAATATTTTACAGAAGAAGAAAAAAATTATATTTTAAATACACACATAGAGGTACTAAAATTAATAATACCGGAATACAGGGCTTTACAGGAAATGGGTAAAATCGAAATTTCTACAACTCCTTTTTACCATCCCATACTTCCACTTTTGTATAATACTGATATTGCAAAAAAATCAATGCCCGGCATTACACTTGATTTTAATTTTTCTCATCCAGAAGATGCTGAAAAGCAGATTCAAACAGCAATAGATTTTCATACAAACAGATTTGGTAAAAAACCAAATGGCTTCTGGCCATCAGAGGGTTCTGTTAGTGAAGAGGTTTTAGATATTTTTATAAAAAATAAAATAAAATGGATTGCAACAGATGAGGAAATTTTGAAAAATACCTTAAATGATGAAAAAAATATTTTTTTATATATGCCTTATACTTTTGAAACCAGCAATGGCAAAATAGATATTTTTTTTAGAAATCATTATTTATCGGACCTTATAGGATTTACCTATCAATCATGGAACACAAAAGAAGCGGTTGACCATTTTATAGGTGAAATAGAAAAAATACAGGAGCAAAACAAAGAACGTGTCTGTCATATAAATGTGATTTTGGATGGCGAGAATGCGTGGGAATTTTATCCAAACGATGGCAAGGACTTTTTAAATGAATTGTATGAAAAAATATCAAAAAGCGAAAAAATAAAAACAATTCTGCTAAATGAGGCAAGAGATTTATTTAGTGATAAAAAAGTTTTAAAAAATATTTTTCCGGGTTCTTGGATAAATCATGATTTTTATATCTGGATAGGGCATGAGGATGATAAAAAATCATGGCAATTGTTAAAAATGGTCAGGGATGATTTAATAAAAATTCAAAATCAAAAAAAATTTGATGATAAGGTCTTAAAAAACGCATGGGAAGAAATTTATATAGCAGAAGGCAGCGACTGGAATTGGTGGTATGGTGATGACCATTCATCAAAAAATGATGCGGAATTTGATAATCTTTACAGATTACATTTAATGAATGTTTATAAAATTTTAGGAGAAAAGATACCTGATATATTGTATGTTCCAATTTCAAAACCGGATAGAACATTTTCTCTACAACCATCAAAATTTATTTATCCTGTTATTGATGGTTACAACACTGACTTTTTTGAATGGAAAGGAGCAGGGGTTTGTGATTTCAGTCAGGAGAGTGCAATGCATAAAGTTGAAAAATTTTGTAATGTTATTTATTATGGTTTTAATTTGGAATGTTTTTTTGTGCGGCTTGATTTTTTAAAAAGGGATTTTTCTGAAAAACACAATATTGAATTAAAATTTATATCAGAAAAAAACAGTGCTGGATTAAAAATAAATATAAATAGTAATAAGGTTGAATTATTTAATATAATAACAAAAGATATTGAATTTTCTTTTAATGATATTCTTGAAATAAAAATACCATTTGAAAATTTAAAGGAAATCATAAATAAAAATGAGATGAATTTCATTGTTTTTATAAAAGAAAATGATAAAATTATAGAAAAAATCCCTGAAAAGGGAGCAATAAAAATTTTTATACCGGATAAAAATTTTCAATTATATAACTGGAAAGTTTAAATTATCAGGAGGAAAAAATGAAAGTTTTAGTAATAGGAAGCGGTGGCAGGGAGCATGCATTGACATGGGCTATTGCAAAAGATAAAAAAGTAAAAAAAATTTTTTGTGCCCCTGGAAATGCAGGAACTTCTGAAATTGCGGAAAATGTTTCTATTTCGGCAGAAAATATAGATGAATTATTAAAATTTGCAAAAGAAAATGATATTGATTTAACTGTTGTTGGTCCCGAAGTGCCTTTGATAAACGGGATTACCGATGTCTTTGAAGAAGCTGGTTTAAAGATATTTGGTCCTGATAAGGATGCATCGCAATTGGAGGGAAGTAAAAGTTTTACAAAAAATTTACTTAAAAAAAATAATATACCAACTGCATCTTTTTTTGAAACCGATTTACCGGAAAAAGCAAAGGAATTTATAAAAAATACTAAATATCCTGTTGTGATAAAAGCGGACGGACTTGCGGCAGGTAAAGGTGTTATTATATGTGCAAATAAAGAGGAAGCAAATAAAGCAATAGAAGATATAATGATTAAAAAAATTTTTGGAAAATCAGGGGAAAGAATAGTCATAGAAGAATTTTTAAAAGGAGAAGAAGCAAGTATACTCGCATTTACTGATGGCAATACCATTTTAACTCTACCACCATCGCAGGACCATAAAAAAATATATGATGACGATAAAGGTCCGAATACAGGTGGTATGGGAGCGTATGCACCAACACCACTTATAACAAAAAAATTAGAAGAAAAAATTATTAAAAAGGTTTTGTATCCAACGCTGGAAGGTTTAAAAAGAGAGGGTATAATTTATAAAGGAATTATGTATGCTGGCTTAATGATTGTTGATGGCGAGCCGTTTGTACTTGAATATAATGTGAGATTTGGGGACCCGGAAACGCAGGCGGTATTACCACTCTTAAAATCAAATATAATTGACCTTTTCTTTTCAACAATTGAAGGTAATTTAAAAAATGAAAAAATAGAAATTAATGATAAATATGCAATAAATGTTGTTCTTGCTTCAAAGGGATATCCGGGTGCGTATGAAAAGGGTAAGGTAATAAAAGGACTTGAATATTTTAAAGGAAGAGAAGATATGATTGTATTTCATGCAGGAACAACAAAAAAAGGCAATGAAATTTTAACTTCTGGTGGTAGGGTCTTGAATGTTACAGCAATTGATAATGAAATAGAATCTGCAATTAATAAGGTCTATTCTGAAATTAACAAAATAAATTTTGAAGGAATGTATTTTAGAACAGATATAGGGAAAAAGGCATTAAAATATAAATAAAGGAGGCAAATTATGAAAGTGGCAATAGTTACTGGAAGTGATTCAGACCTTAGCATAATAAAAGAAACCGTTGAAATTTTAGAAAAGTTTGGAATTGGTGTGTACATAAGTATTACATCAGCCCACAGGACCCCGGAAAAAATAAAAAAATTTTTAAAAGAAGTTGAAAATAAAGAATGCGAAGTCATAATTGCTGCGGCTGGAATGGCTGCACACCTTGCAGGTGTTATTGCGGCGCATACTGTAAAGCCCGTAATTGGAGTTCCTATGGAGTCAAAGCCATTAAATGGTTTTGATTCATTATTGTCAATGGTCCAAATGCCATCCGGTATCCCTGTTGCAACTGTTACAATAGGGAAAGCAGGCGCAATTAATGCTGGTTTGCTTGCAATTGAAATCCTTGCTTTAAAATATAAAAATTTAAAAGAAAAATTATTAAAATATAGAAAAGAAATGGCAAGAAAAATTATTGAAAAAGATAACATTTTGCAAAAAAAAGGAATAAAAAAATACGTTGAAGACACAAAATAATAAATTAGTAGATAAGACAGTAAAAATTTTAAAAGAAGGCGGTATTGTTATTTTACCAACTGATACTGTTTATGGCATATTTGGATTAAGTGATAATAAAAAGGCAATAAATAAAATTTATAGAATAAAAAAAAGGGATAGAAATAAGCCATTTCAGATTTTTCTTGCCAGTAAAAATGAAATAAAAAAATATGCGATTTTAAATATAAATAAAAAATTTATAAATAAATATCTTCCTGGGAAATACACGCTTATATTTAAAATTAAAAAAGATAAAAAAAGAAAATTTCCTTTTATTAATGGCAATACGATCGGGATAAGAATAATAAAATATGGATTATTAAATAAAATTATAAAAAAAATAAAAAAACCACTTGCTGCAACAAGTGCTAATTTATCTGGTATGCCCTCACCAAAAAGTTTTAATGAAATAAATGGGGAAATTTTAGGAAAAGTTGATTTTTATATAAAAGATGATTCAATAGTAAGTGGCACTCCTTCTGGTGTAATTGATGTAAGTGAAGGGTTTGAAAAAGTTTTGAGATGATTGAAAATTAAAAACAAGTTCAACTGTTTTCCACTTTAGAAACCAACCATTACTCATACGAGTTAGCCCGTGTTATACAGTACATTCAATTTTTTATGAAAAATTAGAAAATACATAAACTTGATAACAACATAGGTTGGATTTTTAGTGGCACAAAAACAAAGCGGAGCACTCGGCTGGCGCGGAAACCTATGCCCTTGAAATTACCGCTTGAACTTTAATAGCAGGACTCAAGAATATAGTTACAGAACGTTATAATTTTATTCAAAAATTGTCTGTCTACCAGCCACGGGCTAAAACTAAAAATATGGGTAATGGATAGACGCAGGGGAGAGAGGAAAAAAACAAATCCCACTGTTTCACATTTTTTTATTTCCCTCTTTTTTAAAGATAGAAGATTTTATTTATGTAAAAAAAGTAAAGCAAAAAATTTACTTTATATTTTATAAAAACCTGCTATCACTGATGGGCTACGGTTCATTATAGTTTTTTATTGCCTATAAATTTTTTTTGTGTTATTATTCAAAAAATTAAAAATGAGGTGAGGACTTTATGATTTTAAAACTTGGTTTACCAAAAGGAAGTTTACAGGAGTCAACCTTTAACATATTTAAAAAAGCAGGATTTAATATAAAAGCAACGTCCCGCAGTTATTATCCTGACATAGATGATAAAGAAATAAATTTAACACTTGTAAGAGCTCAGGAAATGGCAAGATATGTTTATGAAGGGGTATTTGATGCAGGACTGACAGGCGAGGACTGGGTAATAGAAAGCGGTCATTCTGTAAAAATAGTTGATAAACTCATTTATGGAAAACAGGGTTTAAGGCCTGTAAGGTGGGTCCTGGCTGTTCCTGAAAGTTCGGATATAAAATCTGTTAAGGATTTACGAGGAAAAAGAATAGCAACCGAACTTGTTAATACTACAAAAAAATATTTGAAAAAAAATAAAGTAAAAGCAATTGTTGAATTTTCCTGGGGAGCAACAGAAGCAAAACCACCTTTTTTGGCAGATGCCATAGTTGAACTAACTGAAACAGGTTCATCATTAAAAGCAAATAATTTAAAAATAATTGACACCGTGTTGGAATCAACAACTGTTATGATAGCAAATAAAAAATCATGGCAGGATAAATGGAAAAAAAACAAGATTGAAAATATGTTGATGCTATTAAAAGGGGCTTTAAATGCAGAAGAAAAGGTTGGCTTAAAATTAAATGTTTCTAAAAAAAATCTTGATAAAATATTAAAAATATTACCGGCTTTAAAAAAACCCACTGTCTCATATTTAATAGATGGCAAAGAGGAGTGGCTTGCTGTTGAAGTTGTCATTGATGAAAAGAAAGTAAGAGAATTAATTCCACAACTTAAATCAAACGGAGCACAGGATATTATTGAATATCCACTAAATAAGGTTATTTATTAATTAATATAAAATAAGCAGGCATAAATGAATTTTATAAAAAATTTTTTAATAATTTTCTTATTATTTACTATAAACACATATTCAATGGATGAAAATGTGGATGAGAATGATTATTACGCATCCATAACAAGTTCTGCTGAATTTACAAATGTGATTTCTTTTAAGCCGGTTAGTTTAAAGGCAAATGATTTGTTTGAAGATATAAAAGTAAGTGCCATAGAAGCAATTCCATTTTCGTTTTTATTTACCTTTGCCTATTTGTTTTTTTCAGAAGCATCACAGCAGGGAACTATGCAGCCCAAAATGAAGACCCTGGAAGAGTATAAAGATACATATATAAGGTCGGCAATTGTATTTGCGCTGATAAATACTTTTGTAAATGTATTTACCTATTATGATTACAGTAAAGGAGGAAAAAAAAGTGAAAAGGATTAAAATTAAAGTGAATTTTAACAATATGATGAAAGCAAAACTTGGGGCAAAAGGGATTTCGGAAGAAGATATAAGTAAAATTAGAGAAAAAATTAAACAGGCAGTAAAAAATTTAAAACAAAAAAGAGATGATGGGAAACTTGGTTTTATGTATTTGCCGTATGATGTAAAAACAAAAGAAGAAATAAAAAAGGTAGCAGAACTTGTAAAAGAAAAATTTGAAAATTTAGTGGTGCTTGGAATAGGCGGCTCTGCTCTTGGAACAATTGCTCTGCACAGGGCATTAAAACACCCTTTTCATAATTTATTACCAGCTGAAAAAAGAAAGGCACCGCGTTTATTTGTTATGGACAATGTTGACCCGGAAGTGGCGGCAAATTTATTTGATGTGATAGATTTAAAAAAGACACTTGTAAATGTTATAACAAAATCAGGAGAAACAGCTGAGACCGTTGCATTTATGAAAATTATATGGGATAAGTTAATAAAACAGGTTGGAAAAAATAAATTAAAAGACCATGTTGTTATAACAACAGATAGGGAAAAAGGAACTTTGCGCCAAATTGTCAATGAATACGGATTTATTTCTTTTGAGGTGCCTTCCAATGTTGGGGGCAGATTTTCAGTGCTTTCATCTGTTGGGCTTTTTCCACTCGCCTGCTCAGGAATAAATATAGATGAATTACTGAAAGGTGCTGCATTTATGGATAGCATAACAACAAATGATAATATCTGGAAAAATCCAGCTTATATGCGCGCAATTTTGCATTACATTGCTGATAAAAAATTTGGACAAAAAATAACAGTAATGCTTCCTTATTCAAATGCTTTAAAAGATGTTGCTGACTGGTTTGCACAGTTATGGGCAGAAAGTTTAGGGAAAAAAATGTCAAATGATGGCAAAATTATAAATGTTGGATTAACACCTGTAAAAGCGCTGGGAGCAACAGACCAGCACTCACAGGTTCAACTTTATATGGAAGGACCTTATGATAAAGTGGTTAATTTTATCAGGGTTGAAAAATTTAGAACAGACGAAGTAATGCCGGATAACTTTAAAGATAAAGAATCATTTTCTTATTTGAGTGGTTATTCAATGGCGGATTTAATTAACATAGAACAAAAAGCTACTGAGATTGCCTTAACCCAGAATAAACGGTCAAATATGACAATTATTTTACCGGAGATTTCTGAATTTACCATTGGGCAATTGATTTATATGTTAGAAGTTGAGACAGCATTTATTGGAGAACTTTATAATATAAATGCATTTGATCAACCAGGTGTTGAAGCGGGAAAAATTGCAACCTATGCAATGATGGGAAGAAAGGGCTACGCGGATAAAATTAAAAATATAAAATCAAAGGATATTTCAAAATATATAATTTAGTTTTAAAGGAGGCAAAATGGCAGATATAAAGCCATTTAAACCAATAATTTATAATGATAAAAAAGTTGATATTACAAAGGTTATAATGCCACCTTATGATATTATAAAGGATTGTGATATAAAAAAATATTATGAAAGCGATGAATATAATATTATAAGAATAGATAAAGGTTTAGAATATGAAGGGGATAATGAAAAAAATAATAAATATACGAGGGCAGCCAAATTTTTAAATGAATGGCAAAAAAATGGCATTTTAAAAAGAGTGGAAAAAGATGCTTTTTATATTTATACTCAGGAATATGTGTTACCGGATAAAACAAAAAAAGAAATGCTTGGTTTTTTTGCTGCTGTAAAATTAGAAGAATTTGATAAAAAAATAATAAGGCCTCATGAAAAAACACATACAGGTCCGAAAGAAGATAGATTGAAACTTATGTTTCAAACAAATGCAAATACAAGTCCCATTCTTGCTTTTTATTTTGATAAAGGCAAAAAAATTGATTCAATTATAAGACATCACATAAAAACAGAAAAACCATTATTTGATTTTTTTGATGAAAAACACATACATTACAGATTATGGGAATTTTCACTTGAAGAACCAATTATAAAAATTATAAAAAGATTTAAAGAAAAACAACTTTTTATTGCAGATGGACATCATCGTTATGAAACAGCTATAAATTATAGAAATGAAATGCGAAAAAAATTAAAAATAGATGGGGAAGCACCTTTTGATTATATACTTATGTGTCTTATAAGTATGGAATATTCAGGGGTATCAATTTTGCCGACCCATAGAATTTTTAATAATTTTAAATTTGATGACTTAATAATTTCAGATGAATTAAATAAATTTTTTAATATAAAAGAGGTAAAAGACCCAACTCGTTTAAAAGTTAAAATGATGCAGTATCCATTAAGAAAAGAAATCGGTGTGGCTTTTAAAAATAAATACTATATTTTAATTTTAAAAGAAGAAGAATATAAAAAATCATTAGTAAATTTACCCTGCATTCCTGAATATTATTTATTAAATGTATGTCTTTTACATAATTTACTTTTAAATCAGATTTTTAAATTATCCGAGGAAGAAATTTTAAAAGATATAAATTACACTCAGGATATGGATGAAGCTGTAAATGCTGTTTTAAAAAATGGGGCAAAATGTGCTTTTCTTTTAAAACCATCTACACTTGAAGAAGTAAAGATTATTTCTGAAAATAATTTGATTATGCCACAGAAAAGCACCTATTTTCTTCCAAAACTTGCAACAGGGCTGCTGATAAATCCACTTTATAATTCATAATATGGATAATTTGTTTGAAAAACAGGGAAAGAGAGTTAATAAAGAGCCCCTTGCGTATAAAATGCGACCGATAACACTTTCTGAATTTGTGGGGCAGGAAAATATAGTTGGTGAAAAAGGGTTTTTACGCGAACTTTTGAAAAAAGGGCAAATTCCTTCAATGATCTTTTGGGGTCCACCTGGTTCAGGAAAGACCACGCTTGCAATGTTAATTGCAAAACATATAAATGCTGATTTTATATCACTTTCGGCTGTTTCAAGTGGAATAAAAGAAGTAAAAGAAGTTGTTGAAAAAGCAAAATACAATTTAAATACCGGGAAAAGAACGATTTTATTTATAGATGAGATTCATAGATTTAATAAGGCCCAGCAGGATGCATTTTTACCCTATGTGGAAGACGGAACTTTGATTTTAATAGGGGCAACCACAGAAAATCCTTCTTTTGAAATAAATACAGCACTTTTATCAAGGGCAAAAGTGATACAGTTGAAGCCATTGAATTATAATGATTTAAAAACAATTTTAGAAAGGGCAATAAATGATAAAGAAAGAGGACTTGGGAATAAAAAAATAAAAATAAATGAGAAAATATTCCAGATGATTGAAAATATATCAAACGGTGATGCCAGAGTTGCTTTAAACATACTTGAAATTGTTGATACTGTAAAAGGAAAGGATGAGTATGAAATCACAGAAGAGGATATAAAATATGTTGTTGAAAAAAAGTCGTTTTTATATGATAAAAGTGGAGAAGAACATTATAATTTAATATCTGCGTTACATAAAAGTTTAAGAGATAGCGACCCGAATGCTGCTTTATACTGGATGACAAGGATGTTAGAAGCAGGCGAAGACCCGCTATATATTGCGAGACGCATAGTTCGCTTTGCAAGTGAAGATATAGGAAATGCAGACCCGAATGCATTATTAATTGCTCTTGCTTCAAAAGAGGCATTTGAATTTTTAGGACATCCGGAAGGGGAACTTGCTCTTGCCCAGGCAGTTATTTATCTTGCCTGTGCACCAAAAAGTAATTCAATTTATGAGGCATTTAATAAAGTGAAGGAGGATGTAAATAATACAAAAGATGAGCCGGTTCCAATGCATATAAGAAATGCACCAACGAAATTAATGAAAGATTTAGGTTATGGCGATGGTTATAAATATGCCCATGATTACGAAGGCAATTTTGTGAAACAGGAACATATGCCGGAAAAGTTAAAAGGAAAGCGTTATTATTTTCCAACTGATAATGGATTGGAAAAAGAGATAAAAGAAAGGTTAAAAAAATGGTTCGGCGAATAAAATTAACAATGGTCTTTATTTTTTTTCTTTTTACTATTGCGATGGCACAAAATGAAAATGGTAATGGAGAACAACAGGAAGAAGATATTTTTGAGTTAAAAGTAAAAGAGGTATCTTTTACAATAATCCCTACTATAAAACTGGTTTTGCCCGATACAAGTGCAATTATTGGAATTAATCAAAAAATTGGTGATACAAACTTAATTGCCCAGTCCGAATATAATTACCTTTACAGTAAAATTAACTATTTACTGCAGTATGTAGTAAATTTCTATTTCCCTTTGTCCTTTAGTTTATATGATAATGTGAATTTTGAAAAAATTTATGAAAATCATAAATATTTGCAGAGAAATAAAGGCTATGGTGCAGGTTTGCAGAGTCCTAATATTTTTAATTTTTTAACTTTAAAACAGGAATTGAAAAATGAAAATTATTATTTTGCATCAATAGAGGATAAATTAAATATAAATCAAGGAAATATTTTGTTTTACAATACCTGGATAGAATTTTTATTTGAACAGAAACAGAAGAATAAAACATTGCGTGATACGTATTTGGGAATTAATTTTGAAAAAGCAATCCCATCGGATTTTTCCGATTACAATTTTTTGTTTTTAAATTTATTTTTTAATAAAATTTTTTATTATAAGGATAAAAGATCTTTGAATTTTTATCTTGAATATGGTTATTTATTAACAGGTGATAATTTACCAATATGGAAAATTTATACGCTTGGTGGGTATGAACGTTTAATGGGCTATCCTTATGATGAATTTCAGGGATTGTATAAATTATTTGGAAGAATAAAAGGTGATTCCATAATTTTTGATAAAATTAATTGGGAGTTTTTATTTTTAAAATTATTAAACATAAATGGATTTTTGGTTGCAAATGCTGGAAATGTAGGCAGTGTTTACGATATTCAGGATTTTACTGAATATAAATTTAGTGTGGGGGGTGGTATTGATTTGAACTTATTATTCAGAAATAAAATAAAAATAGTTTTAACCTTTACACTTGCCCAGGCAATAAATTCCGGTTATTCACCGGTATTTTATTTTGTATATCAATTGTAATAGATATTTTTAAGTTGTGCCTTAAAATCGCTATTGCGATTTTAAGGGGAAATTGAGATAGGCGGGAAAAATTTATAAATAAAATTCTGGAACAAATTAAATAGGAAAATTGTCTGAATTAAAATGACCTGAAAAATCGCTATTGCGATTTTCTGGAAAAATAAAATATGAAAATATATAAAAAATTTTACTATATTTTATTCAAATGATATGGAGTTATGAATGAAAAAATTTTTCATAATAATACTATTTTCTTTTTTCAGTTTTATTTTACTTGCTGATACCGAAACACCAACAGTAACAGAAACACCGACGCCGCTGTCACCAACAGTAGAACCGACTGAAACAGGATGCGTGTACAGAGACGGGACATTCGGGCGAGGTGGATACTTTGTGTATGATGCAGGTATGGCTTCAGAAGCATCATCATTGGTGGAAGATAATAATGGGAAAATAGTGGTGGGTGGATATATAGGTAATGAATTTGCAATATGGCGGTTAAATGGTAATGGGACATTGGATAGCACATTTAACGGGACAGGGATTTATAAGATGGCAGTGGCAGGAGGACCAGATATAATAGATGAAATAGTTGTAGATGGAAATAACAGAATAATAGGGGTAGGTATGAGTAAAGATGTAAGCGGGAAATACAGGATGTTTGTAATACGGCTCAACAGCAACGGAACACTGGATACGAGTTTTGGCAGTGGTGCAGGATATGTGAGTTACGGTAATGCAGCAGGGGGTAATGGAAATGATTATGGATATGGTTTAGCAATAGATGCAGGAGGAAGGATAATAGTATGTGGAAAGAGTGAAAGGACGGCAGGGAATTACAGCATGGTTATATGGCGATTGAATAATGATGGAACACTGGATAGTACGTTTAACAGTAATGGGAAAGTAGTTATTGATGTGGGCAGTGGCGCAGGTGGGGAATTTGAAAATATAAAGATAGATAACAGCGGAAAGATAGTTGCTTGCGGGTCCTTATTTAATGGTACAGATTATGATATGGTAGTATATAGGATAAACAGTAATGGCAGTTTAGATACGAGTTTTAACGGGACGGGATATCTAAGGCATAATAATGCAGCAGGTGGAAATAGCCATGATTACGGTCATGTTCTGACAATAACTATGAATGGAGAAATACTGGTAGGTGGTCAGAGTGCTAGTGGAACAAGTGATGATGTGGTGGTGTGGAAAATAAAAAGTAATGGGGAATTGGATACAGGTTTTAATAATATGGGCTATGTTGCTTTTGATAATGAGGAAAATGTGTATGGTCTTGAATCAGGCAATGGAATAATGCTTTCAAGAAATGGTATAATAGTTATAGGAGAAGGTGGCGGGGCAGTCGGAACATCAGATTTATCAATCTGGAGATTCAAATTAAATGGACAGATAGATGCAAATTTTAATGGCAATGGATATATTACTCATCACAATGCAGCAGGTGGCAATGGGACAGATTATGGAAATAAAGGAATAATAGATCGCAACGGCAGAATAGTAGTTGCAGGTATGAGCAGAAGTGCAGGTTATAATTCAATGGTAGTTTGGAGATATGTTGATGATTGTCAGGTAAATTTACCGGCGAATATAAAAATTTTTAAAAGTGCGAGAGGCGAAGAAGCAAAAGTTGGAGCGAAAATATTTTATACAATAGAAATTAAAAATGACACCTTTTCAGATATATATAATCTAAAAGTATGGGATACTTTACCTGAAAAAGTAGAATACATAAAGACAGTAACAGGTCCACAGGTAGAACCGGATAATAATAGGTTAATTATCTGGGATTTTTCCGGGGATACACTATCAGCAGGACAATCGCTTTTTATTGAATTCAAAGTAATTATCACTTCTTTAGAGCCGAACGGATTTATTACTAATAGAGCAGGATGTGATTATAATGATGATTTTTATTTAGCCCCATTAAGACATCCGTCTATTTTTTCAAATGTTTCATTTTACCCACTTGGAGTAGTTGCTGTTTATCCCAATCCTTTTAATCCTAAAACAGCAATTAATGGTAAGGTTAAATTTGCAAATACAATACCTGGAATGTTTATAAGAATATTTACAATATCCGGGGAATTTGTTACATCAATAAAGGCAGATTCAGTAATTACATACTGGGAAGGGAAAAATCGTTTTGGATGTATGATATCGCCGGGGGTATATTATTATATAATAGAAAATCCAGAAACAGGGGAAACAATAAAAGGGAAATTATTTGTGATTTATTGATATATTTTCAAATAAAGATCAAGTTTAAGCAAAGATAAAAATTTAAAATGGTTTTTAAGTTTACCAGCCATAAAAATAAGCATCTTAGAGTTCAAAAAGCGAAATAGAAGCGATTTTGGGATAGGAAATAAAATAAAAAATAAGATTATTAATTCACCACTTAGGTGAAAATTTCTATTGCGATTTTCAGAACGAATTTATATTTTTAAAAACATAAAAAATCCACACAATAAAAATACTAATTAACTAAAATTTATTGTAATGCATCAGTTATGGGAGGTAATAATAAAAATTGAAAAATCCCTCTTAATCTACTTTTAGAAAATGGAGAGATAAAAATGAAAATTTTTTTAATTTCCCCTCGCCCTTTGATGGGAGAGAAGGAAGGGGAGAGGGTGAAGGAATGCAAGAGTAAACTTGAATGCAATCACCCCCCTCTCTCTAACTCTCTCCCACGCAGGGGCTAACCATTACCCACATTTTAGTTTTAGCCCGTGGCTGGCAGCCAGGCAATTTTTTGAATAAAATCAGGACGTTTTGGGGCTATATTCTTGAGACATATTATTAAAATTCAAGCGGGGATTTCAAGTGCTTCGGTTTTCCAGCGTCAGCCGTGTGCTTCGCTTTGTTTTTGTGCCACTAAAAATCCAACCCCTTGTTAATAGCAAGTTCAGGCATTTTCTGATTTTAAATGAAAAAAATTGAATGTGCTGCCTGCCACGGGCTAACTTGTGGGTAATGGTTAGCACGCGGGGGAGAGAGGAAAAAACAAATCCCACTGTTTCCCATTTTTTTATTTTCCCTCTTTTTTAAAGATAGGAGATTTTATTTATGTAAAAAAAAAAGTAAAGCAAAAAAAATTTACTTAAATTTTATAAAAACCTGCTATCACTGAGGGGTTACTTTTAGGGGTTTTTTTAATTTGAATTTAACTTGATAATTTGTTATTATAAGGTTCAAGTAAATATAAAATTTCAGGAAGGTGATTTAAAGATGAAAAAAAAGATAATTTTAGTTGGTATTTTATTATTATCAGTTTATAGTTTTGCAGGGCTTTTTGGTAATAAAAAGGACAAAGAGGCGTATGAGGCATTAAAGCCGCTTATGGAAGTGTATTCAATAATTCAGGAATCGTATGTGGATGAAGAAAAAACTCAACCAAAAGATTTAGTTGATGGTGCCATTAAAGGAATGGTAAGTAAATTAGACCCTTTTTCCCAATATCTTGACCCGCAGAGTTATAAAGATATGAATGAAGATACAAAAGCAGAATTTGGGGGGCTCGGGATAGAAATTTCAATAAAGGATGGTCAACTGGTAGTGGTTGCACCAATTGAAGACACCCCTGCCTACAAAGCTGGTATAAAAGCAGGTGATAAAATAATGCAAATAGATGGGGAGTCCACAGAAGGAATTGATATAATGGATGCTGTTCATAAAATGAGGGGGACACCGGGGACAAAAGTAACAATTACCATACAGCGCGGCAATGACCCCACATGGAAAGATTATACTATCACCAGAGATATAATAAAAATTAAAACAGTAAGATATAATGTTATTATGGATGATATTGGTTATATAAAAATAAATGAGTTTATGGGAGATGCTTCCGGAGAAATAAAAAAAGCATTAAAGTCATTTAAAAAGAAAGAAATAAAAAAATTAATAATTGATTTAAGAAATAATCCCGGGGGGCTTTTAGACCAGGCAGTTAAAAGTGCTGATTTATTTTTGCCAAAAGGTAAAATGATTGTATATACACAGGGAAGAAGTAAAGATTCAAAAATAGAATTTAAAGCAGAAGATGACGAAAATTATAATGCAAAAATTGTTATTTTAGTTAATAAAGGCAGCGCATCTGCCTCAGAAATTTTAGCAGGCGCTCTTCGGGATAATAATAAAGCGATATTGCTTGGAACAAAGACCTTTGGAAAAGGTTCAGTTCAGACAATAATTCCTTTATCTGACAGGTCTGCATTAAGATTAACAACAGCGCAGTATTTTACCCCTTCTGGGAAAAAGATACACGGGATTGGCATTGAGCCGGATATTGAACTTGAAGAACCATTGCCTTCGAGTTATTCCGCATCTTTATATGATAAAAATTATTTTGAGGAATTTGCTGACAGTTATTTGAAAAAACATCCAGAAGGGCTTTCAAAATTAAAATCACAGGAAAAATCAGATGAAGAAGGTGGAGCCAAAAATGTTACGGATACAACAAAAATTGAAGATAAATCAAAAGAAGAAATAAAGGTTTCAGAATCAGATATTAAAGTTTTATTCAAACAAACAGAAGATGATAAATTATTTGAGGAATTTAAAAAATGGTTAAAAAAAGAGAAAAATGAAATATTACAGATTCAGGAACTTACGGCAGACAAAGAAATTTTACTTAATTGGATAAAAACAGAAATTGCTAAGAAACAAAAAGGCAGAGGGGCAGCAAGGGAAATTGCAGTTGAAAATGATATTCAGGTAAAAAGAGCAGTAAATATATTGAACACACTTGCAAGATTAACAGAAAAATGAAAACAAAGAATTATTTTTTAATTTTACTTTTATTTATTTTGTTAATCGGGACTTTTTATTATTTATTTTTTTATTATCCTGAAATCAGAAAAAAAAGACAGGTAGAAATAAATAATGCAAGAACATTAATAAAACAGGTTTTAATAAAAGAAATACTGCTTGACCCTTTTTTAATAAATTTTGAGTCAGTTTCAGAAATTAGTGCTAAATTACCATTACGTTATAGTCACGGGGAAATAAAAGATATAATAAAAAAATCATTAGGAAATAATAATTTAAAAATTGAAAGTAAGGAAATAAATACAGAAAAAACCGAACATGTTATCTTAAATATTTTTTACAAGAATGCACTTTTCTATAAAATAAGAATGTTAAGAAGTAAAAAACCAAAGATAGCAATAATAATAGATGATTGGGGTTATAATAATAAAAATTTTGATTTTTTGGAAAAAATAAAATATCCTTTAAATATTGCAATTTTGCCTGAGCATAAATATTCAGAAAAAGCAGCACAAATGGCGCATTTGAATAAAAAAAGTGTTTTACTTCATCTGCCAATGGAACCAAAAAGAAAAATGCCGCTTGAAAAAAACACAATAAAAACTTATATGTCAGAAGGTGAAATTAAATTTATTTTTGATAACTGTATTAAAGGAATTCCATATACAGTTGGACTTAATAACCATGAGGGGTCAAAAGCAACTGAAAATATGAGGGTAATGAGAATTCTTATGCAAAAATTAAAAGATAACGGCTTATTTTTCATAGATAGCAAAACAAGTGATTATTCAGTTGTGACAAAGGCAGCAATTGAAAAAAGTGTAAGGTATGGAATAAGGGATGTTTTTTTAGATAACAAAAAAGAAAAAGAATATATTAAAGGGCAATTTGAACTATTAAAGAAAATTGCAAGAAAAAAGGGATTTGCAATTGGTATAGGACATTGTGATTTAACAACCTTGGAAACGATTTTTGAAATAATGCCTGAAACTGAAAATCAGGGTTTTGAGTTTGTTTATGCAAGCGAATTATTGCGTTAAAATAAAAATTGTTAATTTTTAGGGTTAAAATGTATATACTCGGAATTGAAACTTCATGCGATGAAACTTCTGCTGCAATTTTAGAGAATAAAAAAATAATTTCGAACATAATTTATTCTCAAATAGAAAAACATAGAATTTTTGGTGGGGTTGTTCCAGAAATTGCAGCAAGAGAGCATTTGGATAAACTTCAATTTGTTGTTGATGAAAGTTTAAAAAAAGCAAATTTATCATTAAACGACATAGATGTAATTTCGGCAACTTATGGGCCAGGGCTTGCCGGCTCTTTAATAGTTGGTTTATCTTATGCAAAATCACTCGCATTTGCTTTAAACAAAAAATTTATTGGGGTAAATCATTTAGAAGCACATTTATTAAGTCCTTTTTTAGAGTACGATAATATTAAATTTCCATTCATCGGGCTTGTGGTATCTGGTGGGCATACAAATTTATATTTGGCACAAGAATTCGGCAAATATAAATTAATTGGAAGCACGCGTGATGATGCTGCCGGAGAAGCATTTGATAAAGTCGCAAAAATGTTGAATTTGCCTTATCCTGGTGGACCTTCAATTTCAAATGAAGCAATAAAAGGCGATGCAAAAAAAATTGTATTTCCGCAGGCATATATGAAAGATGAAAGTTTTGATTTTTCTTTTAGTGGCATAAAAACAAGTGTCCTTTATTTTTTACAAAAAAATAAAGTAAAAATAAAAAATGGGGAAATAACAGTATCTGATATTGCGGCGGCATTTCAGAAGGCAACTATTAGAGCAATTGTTAATAAAATAAGAAGAATTTATAAAAAGTATAGAATAAAAAATATTGCAATAACTGGTGGAGTTGCTGCAAATAGTTATTTAAAAGAGGAAATTAAAAGATTAGCTGAAGAAAGAAATCTGAATGTTTTTATTCCTTCGCCGATTTTGTGTACTGACAATGGGGCAATGATTGCTTATGCTGGGTATGAATATGCAAAGCATAATAAGTATTCTGAATTGGATCTTGATATTATTCCTGATTTAAAATTATAAAAAAGGAGGTAAAATTATGGATAATGTGGAAGTATTGATAAAGATTTGCTTAATTATAGTTCTTTCTGGATTGATTGGTCTTGACAGAGAATTGCGGCATAAACCGGCAGGCGTAAAGACACACATTCTCGTAGGTCTCGGGGCAACAATTTTCACTCTTGTATCGCTATATATGTTTTATGCTTTTAAAGGGGCAACTTCTGTTGACCCTGGAAGAATCGCTGCACAAGTTGTAACCGGAATTGGATTTTTAGGTGCAGGAACAATAATTCAATCAGGTGGTTCGGTTATTGGTCTTACAACTGCAGCAAGTTTATGGAGCGTTGCAGGAATTGGTCTCGCAGTTGGGTGCGGTATGTATTATTTATCAATTATAGCCACTGTTTGTATTTTACTTGTATTTTTAATAATAAATAAAATTTCTAACATCATAGAAGAGAAATTAAAAAATAGATGAATTTAATTGAAAAAATAAAAAAGTTTCCATTTGTTTTAGCACCGCTTGCAGGATATACGAATCATCCGCTAAGATTAATTTGCAGGGAATATGGGGCATCGCTTGTTTTTACTGAAATGGTAAGCATTTACACTATAACAAAAAAAAGACATGAAAAGAAAAATTACCCTTTGATTTATTTTTCAAAAAAAGAAAAGCCAATTGGAGTCCAATTATTTGGTAATAACCCTGATTTATTTTATGATGCAGCAAGAATTTGTGAAGATAAAGGATTTGATTTAATTGATATAAATATGGGTTGCCCTGTAAAAAAAGTTGTGAGAACCGGGGCTGGTGCAAATTTACTTGAAAACATAGAACTTGCTGAAAAAATTGTTAAAAATGTTGTAAAAGCAGTTAAAATTCCTGTGAGTATAAAAATAAGAATTGGTCCATCAGAAGAAAAAAATGTATATCTTGATTTTAATAAAATGGCAGAAGAAAATGGAGTAAAAATTATAATTTTGCACGCAAGAAGTAGAAGTGCTGGTTTTAAAGGCAAGGCAAAATGGGAACATATAAAAATTTTAAAACAAAAATCAAAATTATTTGTAATAGGTAATGGGGATGTTGTAGATAGGGAATCAGCAATAAAAATGAAATCAGAAACGGGTTGTGATGCTGTTATGATTGGAAGGGCAGTAATAGGAAATCCTTTTATATTTAAAGAAATAAAAGATGAAAATTACAAGCCAAATTTAAAAGAAAAAATTAAAACAGCAGTAAAACATTTTAATTTATATTATAAATTTATTGGTAAAAGAGCCATATTTGAAATGCGGAAGCATTTTAGTAAATACATAAGTGATTTTCCCAATGCGGCTAACATAAGAAAAGAATTGTTTTTGATTGAAGATGAAAAAGAAATAGTTAAATATTTAAAAAATTTAATAAAAACTTTAGAATAGTATTTTTTATTTTAGATTCTCAGAAAGCGACAAGGTGTATTGAAAATTAAAATGACTTTCAATTTGGGATTATAAAATTTTTAACTTTTCTTTTGAAAATTAGTCCGTGTAATAGGCAATTTTTTTAAATAAAAAAAGAAAAAAAATTTATGGTCTATTCTTATAATTGGTTTATTTTATTGCTTCCACCTTATTTCCAATTGGTTTTTCCTGTCCCTTGACTTTACATATTTTTATGCTATAATTATAAAAAGCTTAAAAATTAAGAGGTGAGGGAGTTTTATAATATGAAATTAAAAACTTATAAGCAATGTTTAAAAGAGTTATGGACAATATTTGAAAAAACAGGTTCTATTACTGCATATCTTTTATATAAAGATTTTAATCAAAAAGTATCAAAACAGAAAAAACATAGAATAAAAATAACTAAAAAGTAATATTACCTTTTTCTATTCTATAAGGCAATCCTATTATAAAAAAAACTTTACAAAATTAAGCTTATGCGTTATATTTAATTTCAAAATTAAAATCAGGAGAAAATATGGATATATCATTATTAAAAGAACAGATAAAAAATGAAGCTGATTTAATCAAAAACGAAATTGATTTAAGAAATTTTTCTTCAAAATACAGAGGGAGCAATGGTATTTTTAATCAATTATTTCAGGATTTAAAAAATATTCAAAACAAAGATGAAAGGAAACAAAAGGGTAAAGAAATAAATGATTTAAAATTGTTTTTTGATGAAATTTGGACTCAAAAAGAAAAGGAATTAATTGAAAAATTAAGGTTAGAAGAATTAAAACAAATTGATTTAACCCTGCCAGCTTATGAAGTGAAAAAAGGGAAATTGCATCCATTAACAAAAGTAATGGAAGAAATAAAAAGTATTTTTTTAAGAATGGGCTTTTCAATTGCAGAAGGTCCTGATATTGAGGCGGATTATTATAATTTTGAAGCATTGAATTTCCCAAAAGACCATCCTTCACGCGATATGCATGACACATTTAGAATAGATGATAGTTATATTTTGCGAACACATACTTCACCAATACAGATAAGGACTATGGAAAAATTCAAACCGCCTTTAAAAATTATTGCCCCTGGCAGGGTATTTCGCAGAGACGCTATTGATGCTTCCCATTCACCAGTATTTCATCAGGTTGAAGGGTTTATGGTGGATAAAAATATCAGGTTCAGCGATTTAAAAGGCGTTCTTGATTTATTTACAAAAGAAATTTTTGGTAAAAATTTGAATACACGTTTCAGACCAAGTTTTTTTCCATTTACAGAACCATCTGCCGAAGTTGATGTTCAGTGTGTAAATTGCATGGGTAAAGGATGTCCCGCCTGCAAATATACTGGATGGCTTGAAATTTTAGGAGCGGGTATGATTCATCCAAATGTATTCAGGGCTGTAAAATACGACCCTAAAAAATGGACTGGTTTTGCATTTGGTATGGGAGTGGAAAGAATTGCGATGTTAAAATACGGAATAAATGACCTGCGACTATTTTATGAAAACGACTTAAGATTTTTGGGGCAATTTTAAGTGTTTAAAATTATTATATCTGTTTTAGTTTTCTTTGTTGTATTTTTACTGGTTTTATTGCATAAGGAAGTATTTAATTTTTTGTTTGGCATAAAAGAAAAATACAGTAAGGATCTGAAAACATCAATTGATAAAGCAATAATTAATATAAAAAAAGAAGAAATTATAAAAATTGAAATTTCTTTTGGGATTTTTTTACTTTTTGTTGTTTTATTATTAAAAAATATTTTTATTGCAATACCCGGAATTTTATTTATGCTTTTCTTACCAAAAATTTATATTAATTATCAGCATAAAAATTATGTTAATGATTTTTCAAAAAATTTAACTAAATTTATTGAAACAGTTATTTCAAGTTTAAAAGCCGGGCTTAGCATTTCCAATGCTTTAAAAATTTTTGCAGAAAAAGATAAGAGTGCAGTTGGAAAAGAGATAAAGGATTTACTGTATAAAATATCTCTCGGAAAAAGTTTTAAAGATGCATTACTTGAAATGTCTGCAAAAATAAAAACAAGGGAAAATGAAATCCTTGTTTCTGCTTTAATAACCGGTATAGAAACAGGTGGAAATATAAGTAATATTTTAGAAAGTATTTTACAAACAATAAGAAAAAGAGAAGAATTGAACAGGGAATTAAAATCATTAACTTCTCAGGGTGTTTTATCGGGTATTATTGTTGGTTTACTGCCGTTTTTTCTAATTGTTGCAATTTTTTTTATTGACCCGCAATTTGTTGAACCACTGTTTAATACACAAATTGGAATTATATTGTTAATTTTGGCTGTTGTTATGGAATTTTTAGGTATGTTTTTCATAAGAAAAATAATTAAAATAGATTAAGGAATTTAAAATGAAAATTTTTATCTTTTTCCTTGCATTTATTACCTTTGCCAGTTTTATTTATTTTTGTCTTATAATTATTTATAGATTTCAGAGTTTAAATTTGCTTATGGGTAAAAATATTCCATCTCTGAAAAATCAAATAATTGATTTTTTTAAGTATGTAAAAAGTTATCTTTTAAAAGTAAATAAATCATTTACCAGTTTTAAAAGATATGAAAAAATTAGATTATTAATAGAAAGATTAAATTTAAAACAACCATTGAATCTTGAGAATTTTTTATTTTTTGAAGAATTAAGTATTTTATTATTCTTTATTCTCGGTTTTATTCTTGGAGGCAATTTAATTCTTGGCTTTATATTTGGTATTTTTGGTTACTTTATTCCGGAAATGATTTTAAAAGAAAAAGTTAAACAAAAAGATGAAAATATTTTAAAAGAAATGCCTGATGCCATAGATATTATTTCAGCAAACATAGAGGGAGGGACTTCATTAACCAATGCTCTAAGGCGATATGTTGAAAGAAATCAAAATGTTTTTGCAGAAGAATTAAAAATTGCATTAAATAAAATTAATTTTGGCAAAAGTTTTTCAGAGGCATTAAAAGAAATGGATGAAAAATTAAATTTAAGTGAAATAACAGGGTTAGTTAATGCATTTATACAGGCAGATAAATACGGCGGAAATGTAAAGGATATTATCAAAGCCCAGGGTGATGAAATACGTGCTAAACGATTTCAATATTTAAAAAAGAAAGCCCATGAGGCGCCTGTAAAACTTTTAATACCGCTTATGATATTTATTTTTCCCGTCATATTTATTGTTTTATTCGGTCCTGTTGTGATTAAATTGATGACCGGTATGTAATTTTTTTATGGATTTATTTTTAGGTAAAAGAAGAATAATAAAAAAAATAAAAATAGCAGATAATTACCTATCACGGCTTGTTGGGTTACTTAAAAATAAAAGTTCAAAAAATAGCAATCTTTATATTCCTGCCTGTAATTGTATTCACACCTATTTTATGAAATTTAATATTGACATTATAATGACAGACAAAAATGGAAAAGTTGTATTTTTAAAAGAAAATACAAAACCATTTCAAATAATAAGTTGTCTAAAAGCAAAAGATACCATAGAATTAGAAAAAGGGAGTATAAAAAAGTTTAAAATAAAAATAGGAGATATAATAAAATTAAAAGAGGCAATAGATGCAAAAAAATAAAATAGAACTTTTACCACCGGTAATTAATATTGATTTTTTATATAAAAATGCAGAAGTTGCAATTGACCCTACAAATAAATTTTATCAAGTAACATTTCAATTTGATTATGAAAAAGAGGTCTATGAATTTATAAATAATTTTGTGAACCTTGTTTTCTCTTCTGAGGGGTTTAAGGATTTTGGTGCCCTGCCATATGATAAAAATATGGTTGGATTCTTTTTTAATGTATATACAGAATTTAATGATATAAACTGGCAGAGATTTTCAGAATGGTATTACAGCAATAAAAATAGGTTGAGTTTAAAAACACGAAATATAGTTTTAAATGCTATAAATCAGGAAAAGGTGACAAAGATAAAGGACCTTGAATTTTTTACCTGGGTTGCAGTTATTACTTTGTTTTCAAATATATTAGAAGAATATTTTTTTAAACATTTTGAAAAATTTAATGTCATAAAAGATACGTTATTAATTCTTTTAGGGGAAATTTTTGAAATTATATTACGTGAAATTTTTGATGATGCAGAAATAAATAAAATAAGGATTGAAAAAACAGGGGCTGATAAAAATAAAATAAAGCCGTTAATTAACAAATATTTAATAATTTACAATGACATTGCCGACCTTACCAGTATAGAAAAAATGATTTTTTCTAAAGATAAGGATTTTTTCATAGACAAAAAAATTTTTTCTGCAATTTTTCAAAATTTTGAAATTGTTTTATCCAATTCAAAAAAATTTTTAATTCACGGCAATTTGAAAAATATATTATCAAATATAAATTTAATAAAACTTATATTATCTGATAAAAGAGATAAAAAAATTTTTATTAAAAATATTAAAAAGGACAAAGATTTAAAGGAATATTTAATTGTTAAATATGAAAAAAGTATAATTTTAAATTTAATAAAAGATATAATTAAAGATACCGGAAGCAGCGAATTAATAAATTTTATAAAACATGAAAATGTCATAGAAGATATGTTTTATGATAACAAAGTAAGGAATTATTTGAAAAAAATTTTAAAACCACTTTTAAATAAAAAAGTAAAAGAATTATGGAATTATGTATGGGAAGCGACAGATAGAGTGGCAAGAAGTAAAAACACTTTTTTTAATACAATACATAAAAAAGAATTTGAGAAAATTTTGGATAAAATTTTGGAAAATTTTTCAAAAGTCCTTTCAGTAATGAATAATTTTAACATAATAAGACAAAAGTATGGTAAAAGAACGCGCTACAGGGATGAAATGCTTGGAATTAAAATTTTGCGCCAAAGTATAATTAAAATTTTTACAGAAAATAATAGAGAAAAAGTTGAATGTCAGATGATTTCTGATGACCAGAAAACAAGAATAGAAAATATGTATGAAGAAGGGAATCTATTTTATGTCAGGGAAAAAGGGGATTTTTATTCTGGGATGCAGGAAAGGTCGGGAAGAAAAAAATTTTATCTTTTTGCTGATTTGCGAAATTTCACAGAAACGACAATGAAACTCACAAAAGATACAGCTTCGTTTTTAACTCCTTATTTAAATTCAGTATATAAAATTTCAAAAGAAAACGATGGCACAGAAATTTATTTTGCAGGTGATGGGTATGCTTCCCATTTTAATAAAATTACTGATGCTATAAGAACTGCGTATTTAATTCAATTTGAGTTTTATAAGTTAAGAAAAGAAGCAGAAGAAAAAATAAGGGATAAAGAAAAAAGCATATTATCAGAATTATTAAAAAATGGGATAATAGATACAAATAAGGAATTTACAGGCAAAAAAATTGATGAAAAAAATTTAAAAGATGAAATCAAGGAAATTTTAAAAATAATATCAAAAAATAAAGAAATAAATATTGATACTGTTGTGCGAAAAATTGCTGAAGAAAATTCAATGCCAAGTGTTGAAATAGGAATTGGAATCACAGAAGGCGAACTTTTTGTTGCTGTAATCGGAGAGGAAAATGTTAAATTTACAATTGTATTATCGCCGAGTTTAAATCAGGCAGCTCGACTTTCCGGTTCAAATCCGGAAGTAAAAGAATATGTAGAAGGATTATATGGTATAAAAAATTTGCCCAAAAAAGTTTTTACCCATAAAAAGAAATTATTTAATCAGGGGATTGTTATAACAAGGGATGTTTATAATACTTTACGAAATGAAGTTGAGGTATTTTTTGTAGAAAAGGAAAAAATTAATTTATCATATGATATATATTATTATTTTGATAAAAAACTGGAAAAATTTATTTCAATGATGAAACTGGAAGAAGGAGTAATTTTAAAAGGTATAAAAAATGAAATTGAGATCTTTGAAATTTTCAGCCCTGCAACAACAGTTTGTTCATACATAGATAACTGGATAAGTAATAATAGGGGGAAGTAAAATTTTTTCTTGAACATATTGACTTTTTAAAAAATCATATATATAATTATATATAATGAAACCTTAAATTTATAAGGAGGTTGATTTTATGAAGAGATTGATTTTTGTTCTTACCTTAACCTTATGCTTGCTATTAAATTTAAATGCCAGCACTTTGTCAGGGATAAAGTCATTTGAGTCAGGTGCATATCCAAGGGGCATAATAATTGATGATATTAATTCAGATGGGAAAAATGATGTAATTGTTGCTAATTTTGGTGAGGATACATTAATAGGACAGGAAAACGATGTCAATCCAACATCTTCTATTTCCATATTCAGCGGTGTAAATTTAACAAAAGAAACAATCGTTGCTGGAAATTCACCACGTGGACTTGCAGCAGGCGACATAAATGGTGATGGAATTACTGATTTTGTTGTTTCAAATTATGCAGATGGAACAATATCTGTTTTTGTTCAAAAAGGTAAAAGTTTAGTGCTATCTGATACAATTGTTGTTGGCAAACATCCTGTTGGTGTTGCTGTTTATGAAGGGGATGTTGCAGTTGCGGTTTATTCTGACAGCAAACTTGTTATATTAAAAAATAATTTAAAGGATAAAATTGAAATCCCACTTCCAGGTAACCCAACAGATGTAATTATGGGCAAAATAAATAATCAGAAAATAATAGTTAGCGCAAATTATTCTGCTGGAAGTATAAGTATTTTTTCAGAAGGCAAAGGTGCAACTTTAGAAAAATTAAAAGATATTAATGTGGGCGGTGGCGTATGTAAGGTCGAAATAGCAGATGTTACAGGAGATAAAGTAAATGATATTATTACATCAAATTTTTATGACAATACAATATCAGTAATAGAATACAAATCAGGTAATTTTACAGAACCAGTAAATTATAAATTAGCAGGACAAAGACCAAATGGAATGGCAGTTGGTGATGTGAATGGTGATGGGCTTTGCGATGTTGTTGTAGCAAACAGAGACAGCGATTCTATTGATATTTTAATTCAAAAACAGGGAAAACTTTTACTTGCCAGAACAATTAAAGCAACAGAGGACGAAAATAAAACCTACGGACCAGTTGAAATTGCAATAGGAGATGTAAATGGTGATGGTAAAAAAGACATTGTTTTTACCCATATGCGATCAAATACCATAAAAGTAATTTATCAGGAAAAGCCAGGAATGCCAAAAATAACTTCTATTACACATCCTGATGAGAATCAATGGTATGCAAATAATTCGCCAATTGTAAATTTACAACCGGAAGAGGACTTAACAGGTATTGACGGTTTTTATTATTCTGTTTCAAAAGATAATTCCTTTGATATTAATAAAGCAAAATATACAAATGAAACACAGGTTAAATTGGAAAATTTAGAAACCGGAACCTATTATTTTATAGCAGTTGCAAAAGATAGCGCTGGTAATTTATCAGAAAAAGCAACTTTTAAATTAAACATAACAGAAGAAATGAATGAAAGTAATACATACAATTATCCAAATCCATGCAGCAATTCAACAACTATAAGATTCCCGCTTACTCAAAAGCAGGAAGTTAGAATTATAATAAGTGATATAAATGGGAAAATTATCTGGAATAAAGTGTTAGGTGAGGCAGAAGTTGTTGCAGGAGTGAATTATGTTATATGGAATGTTGTCAATGATGCTGGAATTTCTGTTGCAAATGGGGTCTATATTTGCAAAGTTATAATAAAAGATAAAGTAATAACCAAAAAAATAGTGGTTATGAAATAAAAAGCGATTTGAGAAAATATTATTTAATAGCAGTTATTTTATTATTAAGTAATTATCTCTATGCAATAAAAGGCGTTGCCGGTGGAGCAGCGCCTTTTTTACGTTCAGGGGTTGGAGGAAGGGCTATTTCACTTTCAAATGCTTTTACATCATTTACGGATGATTCAACAGTAACTTACTGGAACCCAGCTGCATCTGCCTATCTGAATAAAATTGCTGTGTCAAGTATGTTTTCCTGGCTCACAGAAGATAGAAAATATAATTTTTTTAATTTCTTGTTGCCTTCTGATTATGGAATTTTTGCATTAAATTTTATAAATTTTTCAATAGGAAATATTGAGGCAAGGCAATCAGATACACAGGATTTTACATTGATAGAGGATGTTGAAAATGCTTATTTTTTTACCTATGGAAAAGAATTGATAAGAAATTTAAATGGTGAAAGCGTGGCTGCCGGTTTAAATATAAAAGTTATTCAGACCAGTATTGATAAATACAATTCATTTGGTTTTAGTTTTGATACCGGCTTTATAGTTGCCCCTTTTAAATTTTTAACTTTTGGAATTACATTACAGGATATTTATGGAAATATACAATGGTCAACGGGGACTGTGGAAAAAATACCATTTGATATGAAAATAGGGTTTCTTATAAAAGTGCTTGATGATTTTTTTCGTCTTTCTATGGATTTTGAAAAAATTGAATACGAAGGGTTAATTTTAAGAAATGGCATTGAAATGAATTTTTTTAAAATGCTTTTTACAAGAGCAGGAATTTCTTATGATATAAAAAGTTATGAATTTAATTATACCTTTGGGGCAGGGATAAAATATAAAATTTATGATATCATAATACAGGTTGATTATGCATTTGCAAAAGAAGAATTTTTTAATGTATTTCAACCACAGCATAAATTATCGGTTAATTTGTATTTTTAATAAATTAAAAATTGTTTGTCTGATCAATTTGTAGATCTTCTGACCTGTCAGATTTTATTCCATATTTTTTAAGAATATTTAAAGAGGCATTTTTTGATTTTTCAATTTCAAGAACAATTTTAAAACTATTTTCAAGTTCAATTTCAAGAAATTGTTCATCAGAATTTTCAATTTTTTCAATTAAATCTTTTATATCAACAACAGGCATTTTATTTACTTTTTTTACAATTAAATTTGTAAAATCGTGATATCCTTTATTAGTTTCATCTGCTAAAACCTGCTGTAAAACAATAATCTGCTTTCTTTCCGGGGTTGCAACATCGTAAATTATTCGATCAAGTAAGGATGGTCTTCCACCTGATGACCATAAACTATAGATGTAATTAACTGTAAGCGGTATGAAAACCAATCCACCAAAAATATAATAGGTTGGCTTGACATCATACTGAACCCTTGGAATTATAGGTGTATAATTTTTTAATTTTAAATCAAGTTTGACTAATTTTTTATCACGTAAGATTTCCATATTTATTGTATCGCCAGAATATTTTGAATCAATTAAATATGCAAAATCTACTCTACTGTCTTTTTCAAAAGGAATGGTTCCATCATTTGCTATTTTAATACCATCAATTGATAAAATGACATCTTCTTTTTGTAAAATCCCATAAGCGCTGCCACCATATTCTATATCCTGCACAACAATTCCTGTCTGATTTTCTTTCATACCGAGTTTTTTTCTGTATGCATCACTTTCCAGATTTTGTGTGATTATACCCAGAGAAGGGAAGCCGGAGTATTTATTATCTTTTAGGTCATTTAAAAAATGATTTATAATAAAAGTCGGTATGGCATAACCAATATTCTGGGATTTATCCATTGATTCAAAGGCGACGCCTATGATTTTGTTGTCTTTAATAACAGGACCGCCGCTGTTTCCTGGATTTACTGCTGCATCAATTTGAATTGTAAGAAAAGTGCGTAAACTGTGGGAGTACTGAGTCATTTCAATTCTTGATACAATGCCTTTTGTTAATGAGAGTTTATCTCCGCCTATTGGAAATCCATAGACCTTTACAGTATCACCTGGGGAAGGGCATTCGCCAAGTTCTAAAGGAGTTACATCTTTGAAAAAATCATCATCATCAACAGTTAAAAGTGCAAGGTCGCATTCATGGTCAACGGCAATTAATTTAGCAACATATCTTACTGGTTCATTTGATTTGCTTACCTGAATAAATGTGCTATTACTTACTATATGCGCATTTGTTAAAATTCTATTTTTTGAAATTATGCTTCCTGAACCACTTACGCTTGATTGTCCTGCCATCTGCCAGGGCTGATTATAATCAGGGGCATTATTTATTGTTATTATTTTTACAATTGATTTTTCCAGATTTGTCTGTGAAAAAATAAAAGATGATATAAAAATAAAGATAATAATAGTAAAAAATTTTTTCATTAATTATTCTCCTTTTTGTTATTTTTTTGGTAGTGAATAAACGCAACCGCAATAATTCTGTCTGTATAAACCATATTTTTTTGATAGTTCAATGGATTTTTTAAAACCATCCTTTTTTTTAAAATCGGTTTCCAGATATTCTATATTAAATTCTGTCGCTATTTTTTTCCCGATTTCATTTATTAATTTTGCATTTTTGTGTGGGCTGATTGTCAAAGTTGTTGCAAAAATATTTATATTTAGTTCCTTTGCTTTTTGCCCTGTTTTTCTTAATCGCATTTCATAGCATATTTCACATCTTTTTCCACCTTCTTTTTCATCCTTATATTTATCGCAAAGGGTATGCCATTCTTCAACATCGTATGGCACGTTTTCTATATTTTCAATCTGTAAAATTTTTGCCAGTTTTTCCATATCCTGCAATCTTTTTAAATACTCTTCTTTTGGGTGTATATTTGGATTATAAAAATAGGTTATAATTGTAAAACCTAAATTTCTTAAAACATCTATACTATGTGTTGCATCAGGAGCACAGCACGCATTTAATAAAATTTTTTTATCCATAAAATTCACCTTTTTAAAAGAATTTATTTTATTAAATAATATCATAAATAAAATTTATTCAAAAATAAAGTGAAATTTCCAATTACAGTATCCCTTCAGTTATCGTAGGTTTTTATAAAATAATAAAAAATTTTTTCGTGTTACTTTTTTTTGCCTGCATAAAATCTCCCATCGCCTCATCTTTAAAAAACTATCCATTACCCGCAAGTTAGCCTGTGTTATGTAGCACATTCAATTTTTTTATAATTTCTATGTGCTAATATGCAACCGGGGACAAAAACATGGCTGGTGACAGAGCAATTTTTTCATTTTTTTTATTTCTCCCTTTTCTAAAGGGAGACACAGAGGGATTTGTTTTTATTTTTCCCTTCTCACCAGTTTTTGGGCTAACCATTACCCACAAGTTAGCCCGTGTTATGCAGCACATTCAATTTTTTTATGAAAAATCAGAAAATGCCTGAACTTGCTATTAACAAGGGGTTGGATTTTTAGTGGCACAAAAACAAAGCGGAGCACTCGGCTGGTGCAGAAACCTATGCCTTTGAAATCCCAGCTTGAACTTTAATAACAGAACTCAAGAATATAGTCCCAAAACGTCCTGATTTTATTCAAAAATTTGCCTGGCTGCCAGCCACAGGCTAAAATTAAAGATATGGGTAATGCTCAGAGTTTTTGGGAGAGAGGCAAGGAGAGAGGAGACCGTTACATTCAAGTCGCCTCTTGAATTTATTCCAATTTTCTTTTTTATTATAGTTTTTCCAGGAAAAATAATATATTTGATTTTTAGTTAAAATATATTAAAATATAATAAATAAATTCACTGGAGGTAATAAAAATGATTAGAGAACCGGCTGTTGCAGGAATGTTTTATGAAAGGGATGCCGCTTCTTTAAAAAGACATATAAGCAAATATATTATAGATGTAAAAGAAAAATTTAAAGCAAAAGGTGTTGTTGTTCCACATGCAGGTTATATTTATTCTGGAAGAGTGGCAGGCGAAGTTTTTTCTTCAGTAGAAATACCAGATATTATAATCATAATGGGTCCAAATCATACTGGTTTTGGTGTTCCAATTTCTGTAATGAATGAAGGGATTTTCAGAACACCAATAGGCGATTGTAAAATCAATGAGCCATTTGCAAATGAAATTATAAAAAATTGTAGTTATGCAAAAAAAGATATTTATGCACATTTGAATGAACATTCAATAGAGGTTCAATTGCCATTCATATTAACTTTAAAAAAGAGTTTTACTTTTGTCCCAATCTGTCTTGCTGAACCTGATTTAAATAAATTAAAATCACTTGCAAAGACAATGGCGGATGTAATAAAGGACAAAGAAGTATTGCTTGTAGCATCCACGGATTTAACCCATTATGAAAGTGCCGAAGCGGCAAAGCAAAAAGACAAACTGGTACTTGATGCAATTGAGACGCTTGAACCAGATATTATGGTAAAACATATAAGAGAAAAAGATATTTCTATGTGCGGCTGGATGCCTGTCTATGTAATGCTTCATTGCACAAAAATTTTAGGAGCAAAACAAGGAAAAATTATTAGATATGCAAATTCCGGGGAAGTTAGCGGGGATTATGACCAGGTAGTTGGTTATGGAGGCGCTGTTATTTTATGAAAGAATTTAATCTGCTTTTTCCACAAAAAATTTTTTTTGGTAATAACTCAGTAGAAAAATTAAAAGATATTGATTTAAATGAAAAAAAATGTCTTTTAATCATAGGCAGCAAATTTTTAAAGCAGACAGGCGTATTAAATAAAATTATTAAAATTTTAGAGGATAAAAAAAATAAAGTTTTTATATTTTCAGGTGTAGAACCAGAAGTTTCAGTTGAGACAGTTGATAGGGCAGCAGATTTTGCCAGAAATAAAAATGTTGAATGCGTGATTGGGATTGGAGGCGGAAGTGTTCTTGATTGTGCAAAAGCAGTTAATGGAATTTATAAACAAAAATATAGTGTAAAAGATTATCTTGATGGAAAGGTTAAGGTAAACAATACAGGGATTTTTATAGCAATACCAACTACTGCTGGAACTGGCTCTGAGGTTACTAAAAATGCTGTTTTAACATATACTGAAAAAGAAAAGAAAATAAGTTTGCGTTCTGAATTACTTGTTGCAAAAATTGCAGTTTTAGACCCGTTTTTAACTATAAGTATGCCACAAAATATTACAGCTTATACAGGAATGGATGCATTATCACATGCAGTAGAATCATATTTTTCAATAAATGCGAATGATTTTACAAAAGGACTGGCTGAAAAATCAATTGTATTAATTTTAAATAATTTATACAAAGCATATAAAAATGGTAATGATATTAAAGCAAGATATAATTTGCTTTATGCAAGTTTACTTGCAGGATTTTCTTTTGCAAATGCAGGACTCGGTGCTGTTCATGGCATAGGGCATCCAATAGGAGCAATCTGTAAAATACCACACGGACTTGTAAATGCAGTTTTATTACCTTATATTCTTGAATTCAATAAACCCAAAATTAAAAATGATTTAAAAAAATTAGAAAAAAATATTGGATGTAAATTAATTGATAAAATAAAAAATTTAAATGAAAAAATGAAAATTCCGGATAAGATTAATGAAATCGATAGTAATTTTAAAATGAAAATTGACCATATTATTTTAAGAACAGATTATAGTGGTTCTATGGCATATAATCCCGTAAAAATGAATGAAGAAAAGGTCAGGAGAATACTGGAGTCAATTTAAATGAAAGATGCTGAAAAAATAGATAATAAAGAAATCATATTAGTTTTTATTTTAGTTATTCTTTCATTTATTTATAGATTATTTTTTTTGTATATGCCACTTGACAGGAATGAAGGGACCTATGCATATACAGCGCAGAGAATTTGTGAAGGAGAATTACCTTATAAAGATGTTTTTGATAACAAGCAGCCATTTATTTATTATATTTATAAGACAGCATTTGATATTTTTGGGCAAAAACCTGAAGCAATAAGGTATTTTACAAATTTTTATTTTTTAATTTTAAGTTTATTTTTTTATTCTTTTATACGTTTGTTTTTTAATTCCTTTATATCACTTTTAACACTTTTTATTTTTATTTTACATTTGAATAATCATACTTTACAGGGTTTAAATTCAAATACAGAAATTTTTACACTTTTACCAATAATTATTTCCTTAATATTTTTGATTAATAAAGAAAAACACTATGAAAATGTAAATTTATTTTTAACTGGTTTTTTTATTGGCATTGCATTTTTTATTAAAATGCTGGTTGGTTTTTTAATTCTTTTGCCTGTTTTGTATATTTTAAAATTTTTCCATAAAAAAAATAAACTCAAATTTATAATATGGTTTTTGTCAGGATTTTTTTTAATGGTAATTTTTACGATTTTATGGACTGTTAAAAATGGTATTTTAAATGAATTTATAAAATGCAGTATAATTTGTAATTTTAATTATATAAATGCTTCAGAAATAAATTTTTCTTTAATTTTTAAAGGTGGAATATATTTTATTAAAACAAATTTTATTTTATTTTTAGCATTGTTATATGGTATTTATAAACTATTTATTAATAAAAAAGATGAAGTTGCTTTTATTTTAGTTATTTCAGTTATTTTATTATATTCAGGAATTATTATTTTGAGAGGTTTTTATCCACATTATTATATTATTATAATTCCTTTTTTATCTTTCCTTTCTGCAATTTTGATAAATGATATTTATTTAAAATTGAAAAGAAAATTTAATAAAAAAATTATAATTAGTTTAACTTTGATATTTTTTATTTTTGTTTATTTTTTTTATTTTATTAAAGTAAATAATGTGATTAAATATATAAAAAGTGGATATTATACTATGGAAATTTTTTATGAAGCAAAAGTTATAGGAGAAATAATAAACAATCAGAAAACAAATGCGGATAAAATTTTTGTTTATTGTAATGAGCCGGAAATTTATTTTTATACAGGAACAAAAGCACCTACGAAATTTATATATAATTATGCTGAAAAATTTGAAAAAAATCAGTTTTTAAATATGCTTGAAAATGTAAAAAAAGAAATGCCGGAGTTTTTTATAAAAGAAAAAAACAGTTCAAATTATTTTGAAGAATTTTTAGATGCTAATTACAGGAAAATTATAGAATTTAATTCACTTATTTTATTAAAAAGGAGGTGAAATGATATGAAAAAAATAAATGAAAAAGATGTTCCTTTTAAGTACGAAAAATCAGGTCCAAAATATCTTTTTAATGAGCCAAAATTTGCAGGTGGTATTGCGTATTTAAATCCGAACGATGAAATTAAAGAACATTTTCATATAGATGAATCAGAAGTTTTTTATTTTATTAAAGGAACTCCATCATTTTTAATTAATGGTGAAAAAATAAAGGTTGAAGAGGGCGATGGGATTTTAGTTATGCCGCAGGAAAAACATGGGGTAATAAATGATACAGATAAAACAGTCCAATTATTTTTTTTAAAAATTAAAAGGGAATAAAATGGATTTGAGAGCTTTATTAAATTTTTTAAAGGTACTGTTTTTTTTAACATTTTTGTTTTTTATTTTTTATTTATCAAATAACAATTATACGGATTTGAATATTTTTAATAATATAGAAAATGGCAAAAAAATTTTTAATAGCCATAAATTGCCTGATTTTGATGATACGTCATGGGCAGGAAAAAGAGAATTTAATAAAAAAACATGGTTTTTTGATTTGTTTATATATTTGAATGCAATATATTTTGGATTAAATAATTTTAAATATTACAAAATTTTTATTTTGTTTATTTCTTTTTTTATTATTTTTTTAATTATTTATAAAAGACAGCAGGGGAAATACATAAGTATTTCTTTACCTTTTGCGATTTTGGCATCATATATTATTCTATTAAATATTAAGGTTTCTCCTGACATATTTGATATTTTTTTTATCAGTTGTTTTTTGTATGTGCTGGAAAGGATACCTTCTAAAAGAAATAAGACACTATATTATTTTTTACCATTCCTTTCACTTTTTTGGATAAATATAAACGCAAATACAGGTATATATGGATTTATAATCTGGTTAATATATTTACTATACAGATATATGGATTTAAAAGAACAACCGGAAAAAGAAGAAAAATATTCTTTTAAAATATTAATTCTTACGGGTGCCGGTATAATTTTGGCAATTTTAATTAATCCTTATTTCCGTAATGTTTTGGAAATTTCATTAAAATTTATAACAGATAAAAGTTATTTATTAAATTTTAATTTTAAAAATTTGAATATAATACTTTTTTGTTTTTATTTATTTTTATATTTTATAATTCTTGGAATTAATTTAAAAGGTGCAGATGTTGGAAGAAGAGCTGAATTTATAAAGGATGTTTTTTTAACTTTATTTTTTCTATTTTTAGTTTTTAAAAATGCAAAATTTATTCCGCATTTTTTGGTTATTACAATACCTGTTTTTAGCTACTATGTTTATTTGATTTTTAAATGGGATTTTGTATGGGAAAAAAAGTGGACTGAAAAAACATTGATAAGGATAAGAAATGTGATTTATATGATTCTGATTCCATTAATTTTTATCCTGATTTTTATTGAAGGGAAATTTACGAAAAGCAAAAATTATCCTTATAATATCATAAATTATATCAATTCAGAAAATGTTCCTACGAATATTTATAATCCAAAAGAAATTGGTAGTTTTTTATCTTTTTATTTGTATCCACAGTATAAAATTTTTATTGATACAAAAGATAATGGTATAAAAAATGTTTTGGAAATAAATAAGGAAATAGAAAATAATTTAAAAGATACAATACCAAAGTATGATATAAATACTTTTATTTTATCAAAAGAAGCAAAAATAATTTCAGAATTATTAAAACAGGGCTTTAAAATTTCTTATTTTGATGATGAGTATTATATACTTGTTAATTCATTAAAGTCAAATAAGTATTTTAAAAATATTGATCCATTGCAAGCAAAAGTTATAAATAAATATGAAGATGCAATTTTAGAACTTGAAAATTTTGAAAGTAATTATGCGTCACAGGAGGCAGCACTTTTACTCGCGAAAATATATGCGGAAAAGGACTTATCAAAAGCAATAAAATATTTAGAAAATAAAGTTTATGAATATTCTGATAACAGTTTGCTTTGCAATTATCTTGGAAAATTATTTTACAGGGTTGAGGATTATGAGAATGCTTATGAGACATGGAAAAAATCAAAGCAAAAGGACGACGAAGTAAAAAAATTAATGCTTAAAATTAAAAATAAAATATAAAGATATATTTAAAAACAGGTAAAAAATATTTTTTTAATTGTTCACCGCAGTGGTGAATTTATTATATTTTCCCCCAAAAATAACTTTTATCGCGATTTTGGGATTTAAAAATTGTTCTTATATAAATAAATGATAAAAATAAAAGAATTAAACATATTACATAATAAAATAAAAGGTAAATATCAAAATTTGTTGGGTAATATTTAAATATAATAGTATGCTGACCAGCGTTTATTTTAATTCCCATATAAATTGAAAAACATTTTTCAATTTCTGTTGTTTTATTATCAACAAATGCCTTCCAGCCAGGATAATAATTATTTGAAAATATAAAATAACCATCTTTTGAGGAACTTAAATCAATTTTATAATTATTAAAATCATTTTCATTTTTTCTCCCCCAGGATGATTGAGTTAAAACAAGTTTTATTTCATCTTTGCTTTCGGATACAAAAAATACTGGTAAGGCATCTTTATTATAATAAATTTTCATATTATAACTATCATACAATTTTTGATAATCGGAAATTTCATTGATTGTAAATATGTATTTTACATTTAATAAGTTTAATTTTTCTTTATTTAAAATTTTGTCTCCTGAAAATATGTCAGAAATAAAATCTTTGTAGTTTTTTAAAATTATTGGATTATATCCTAATGCATCCTGCAGCCCGTATAAATAACCTGTATTTGAGGGTATTGTATTTAAATATTTTTTCTGGGCATCAAATATATTTTTTCCGGGGTATGTTCTGTATTTTTGTGCAAAATCAGTATGTGCGAATTTAAAAACTGAGGACTTAATTAAATTAACAGATTCTGGCATTATTTTTTCTGTGGAATATACTGCATCATCTATTAAAGGATTAATTTTTGATGAAAAATAGAATAATTCAAAAAATAAAATAAAAATTAAAAGAATAAAATAAAAGTGAGAAGTAATAAAAAAGTTTTCTTTAAAAAATAAAAGTAATAATAAAATACCAAAAAATAAAATAAAATAGATAAAACCCAAAATAAAATTTTTAAAAGTGGTTATGTCTAAGTTGTACATTGTTAATATACTTTCTTTTTTTAAGATAATAATTATAAAAAGAAGAATGAAAAGAATAAAAAAATAAAATAAGTTTTTACAAAATTTTGTATTTATATAACCAGCGTAATTTTTTATTCCAAGGTATGAATAAAATAAGGTAGGTTGCTGCGAAGAAGAGGTGGTGAGTAATGTTTCCAGAGAAAAAGCAAGAATAATTGAAGCAGGAATTAAAAAAAGGGACATTGCAAGTCCTGGATGTCTCAGGGTTGAAAAAAATGGACAAAAAATATAGAAATAAGAGTAAAAAGGAGTATTTTTCCCAAGAGATAATAAAATAGCAATTAAAATTAAAATATAACTGAAATAAATTAATTTATTTTTATTTAGAAAAAATGAAAGAATAAAGAAAAAAACAAATACTGTTGAAAAGAAATTTAACGTCCCAAGAGAATAGTAAATCCAATCATTATATCCATTTATTATTATTCCATTTTTCCCCGCTGGAATTAAGAAAGAAAATAAAGAAGAAAAATTTAGTGAATCAGCAGTTGCTTCATTATAATTTATACCACTAATTCTATGAGAATTTAATATCAATTCATAAAAAGGTCCAGTTTGTGGTAAGGTCAATAACACAAGCAAAAAAAATAAAATTAAAATAATTAATAAAAAATTTAATAATTTTTTAAAATTAAATAAAGAATTATTAAAGTCAATAATTAAATAAATCCAAAAAGAAAAAAGCAAAATTATTGTATAATAAAAAATCGGTGGATAACCGGCAAGGAAATCGATTGCTAAAATTAAAACAAATAAAATAAAATCATATATTTTTTTGTGATATAGAAATTTATATAATAAGAAAAGTAAAATAGGTATAAAAGTAATCGTGGATAATGCACTGAAAAAAGAAATTTTTGAAACTGTGAAGGTATTAAACATAAAAAGAAATGAGCCGGCAATAGCAGGAAGACGCGAAAAGTTTAATATTCTAAAGAATGAATAGGTGAAAAAACCCATTAAGAAAAAATGAATTATAATAAATAATTTTAAAGCAATGGAAAAATCAAAAAAAATAAAAATAATACCAAGTGGGTAAAACACACCTTTTTGTATGTCTGCTAAGAAAGGAAAACCAGAAAACGTAAATGGATCCCAGAATGGAACTGACCCGGATTGAATTGAATTTTTTATGAATTCTTTCCAGGGATAAAACTGAGCATAAATATCGCCAATAAAGAAATTGTTTTTTGTGAAAATTATTTTATAAAAGAAAATAATAACTGCAACAATTATTAATAAATAAAAAATTAAATCCTTTTTATTAATTAAAATATTTTTGGTATTCAATTTACTTCTCCTTTTGGCATAATTTTTTTATTTTTTTTAAAATTATTTCATCCTGTTTAATTTCATACGATTTACTGTAATAATAACATGATTTTTTATAATCTTTTAATTCTTCATATAAAGTTGCTTTGTTATAATATAATATTTCCTCTGGCATAAAGAATAGTTGTTTTTCATAATCTGTGATCGGAATTAATTTATTAATGACATCTTCCATATAATTATATTGTTCTAAGGCAGCAGAATAATTTTTTTCCATTTTATAAATATTTGCTAAATTATTTCGAGCAGATAGATAATTTGGTTCAAGTTCAATTGCTTTTAAATAATAATTTTTTGTGGTATTTATATCGTTAAAGATATTAAAATAAAAATCTCCTATTTCTGAGTAGGTGAAGGGTCGGAAAGGATTATTTGAAAGGGATAATTTGTAATATTTTAAAGCATCATCATACTTTTTTTTAATCATATTTATTCTTGCGATGTGTAAAGGAACAATAAAATTGTATTTATCATATTCAAGCAATTTAAAATAAATGAGTTCTGCATTTTCATTATTGTTATTTTGTTCATAAAATTTACCAAGTTCAAATAAATATTCTGAATTCAAAGGAAGTGTGAGAAAAGCATTATAAATACTATTAAAATTTTTATTTTTCTCATAATTTTTAAAAAGTAAATAAGATAAACCAGGTCTTACTGAGACCGTTAAAAGAATAATTGATAATATTAGAGCAGGGAAATAATATATTTTTATAAACAAAAGTGTTTCAGGGACATTTTTAATTATAAATTTTTCTTTAATTATAAAGGAAATAAGAATTGCCATTGTAAATATTATAGCAGGGACATGCCAGTCAATATCAAAAATTGAATGAAATAAAATCCCGATAAAAGCAAAATAGGCGCCTGAATTTGCAGCCCAGAGTTTTTTATGTCCTTCATAAAAAGGGACAGATTTTAAAATTATAAATAATAAAATTAAAAAAATAATAGTTCCAATTAAGCCAAGTTCCACCGCTGCATTTAAAAATTCATTATGGGCAAATTGTGCTGTCATCTGATATTTTGCCGAAAATTGAGTGGGAAAATTATATTTTGGAAATACGCGTTCAAAACTTCCAATGCCCCAACCAGTTAAAAAATTATCTTTAAACATTTTTATTGATGTTTTATAAATTTCCAATCTATTAAAATAAAACGGGTCCCCTTTGGTGTTTAAAATTTTTTTACCCGAAGGCGTTAAAGGGGTAAAAAATGAAATTATCATTATTATTGCAATAATTTTTAAAAGTTTTGATTTAAGTTCATACATTTGCGGAGTATCTTTTACAAATTGACAATTTTTTTTATAATAAAAATAAAAACCAATAAAAATAATCATCATTGATAAAATCCCGCCTTTTGAAAAAGCAAAAGCATTAAATAGAATAAGAAATAGTAAGGAAATTATTTTTAATAGCAGATATTTATGTTTCTTTTCTAAGAAAATTTTACTTAATAAAAATGCAGAGGGAATTAAAAGATAATCGGCATAAATATCACCATTTGGGAAAAAAGTAAAAGTTGGTATATTTACTTTAAAAATTATTATTATTAAATTTTGTAAAGCATTTATAAGCCCAATAATAATACCAAGTATAATTAAAAAATTTGAAATTATAACTTTATATAATGTTTTTTGCAAAAATTGTGAGCACAGGTAGAATACAATAAAAGCAGAAAAAAAAGTTATAAAATACTCAGAACCACGAATTTTAAATGGTGTTATAATTAAAGAAAAAAGTAAATATAATAAAAATAAAATAACAGGGACATCAACTTCAGTATGTCTTATATTTTCTTTACTTACAGACCATATTGCAAAACCAAAAGTGGTTAAAATAATTAATATAGAAAATATGACTGGATTTCTTCCTGCTGTTATTGCAGAAAAGAAAAGTATGGCAAGTATGATAATGAAAATTAAGTCCCTTCTTTTCCCTGGATTTATGCCAAGTAAATAGGTTAATTTTAATTTTTTTGTATGAAGAATATATATATTTGTTTGTGAAAAAATAATTGCTGTAAATAAAATAAATACAATTGCAATTTCAAAATTATTTATATCAAAGTCAATTAAATTATGTATCAAAGAAGATGTTATTCCAATTAATAATGAAAAAATAAGGATTTTTTTATAGGTTGTTCTTAAGAAAAAGAAATTTTCTAAAATTGTTCTATAGCCATAAAACAAAACAAGAAAAAATAAAATAATACCTATAAGTCCTGTTTCAATAAAAATTTGAAAAATGATATTATGGGCAAACTTTAAATATCTAAAATCTCCAAAAGTTGGCTTATTGTAAATAGTTTCAAAACTGCCTGGTCCGTATCCAAAAAATAAATTTTTAGATATTATTTCAATCATTTTTAAATAACTTTCCAATTTACCAATCAAATGCGAAAACATTCTATTAATTCCGCGTAAATTAATCATCACTATAATAATTAAAAATAAAATAATCGTTATTAAAAGTAAAATTTTAAAAAATTTGAAATTTTTAAGTGCCTTATCAGAAATTAAAAAGGCAACTATTAAAATTGCAAGTATTAATGATAAAAATGCACCAATTGATTTTGTAAGAAGTAAGGCGGTGAATAAAATTATTATGGATGGTAATAAAATCAAACGATATTGTTTTTCAATTTTATAAAAGCCGATTGCAACAGGTAAAATTAAAATTAAAAAACCGGCAAAGGCATTAGGATAAATAAAAGTTGAAAATATTCTTCTGAGAAGGAGAATATACCTTTTAAAAAATGATAAAAGTTATATTGAAAAAATCGTCAGAGAGAATCTTAATATGATAGGTAATGGAGAAAAAATTTTAAAGTGATTATGGATAAAAGAGCATGGGTTTTATCGGTCGATATGGGTTATGGTCACCAAAGAGCTGCATACCCTCTAAAGGATATTGCTGAGGAAAAAATTTTGACAGCGAATGTTGATTATGTTTCTAACACGAAAGAAAGGTTGTTGTGGAGAGCATCACAATCAGGATATGAAGCTGTTTCAAGAGCGAAAAATATTCCACTTATAGGTGAATCTATCTTTAACCTTTATGACAAACTCCAATCGATTTCTCCATTTTATCCTTTTAACCTTCTGGAAAAACCAAACGGTAATGTTTACTTTTTAAAAACTCTTATTAATATGGGGCTTTGTAAAGAGTTGCTTGAACATGTTAAAGAGAAAGATATTCCCATAATTACGACACATTTTATTCCATCCCTCGCTGCAGATTACAATGGTTTTGAAAATGTTTTTTCTATAATAACTGATACGGATATTAACAGGGTGTGGGTTTCGGATGATCCTAAAAAATCGAAGATAAAATTTTTAACACCTACAAGACATGCTTCAATTAGACTTTTAAAATATGGGGTTGAGAGTTGTAACATATTCATAACTGGTTTTCCTTTACCAAAGGAAAACATTGGAGAAAATCAAGAG
>Ga0078972_1003163_pt1 | contig 50344 bp, 44 predicted proteins | sample YelNatPaOPGAMG01_FD_67568 | JGI IMG/M metagenome (GOLD analysis project Ga0078972, IMG submission 67568) | Hot spring thermophilic microbial communities from Obsidian Pool, Yellowstone National Park, USA - OP-RAMG-01 (SPADES assembly) (version 2) | ecosystem: Environmental > Aquatic > Thermal...
GAGGACTTTGCGCCAGGCCTATCACTTTGGGCATTCCCGTCGAAAACTCCCACGGTCTAGAGATCATGCACCAAGATGCACCCGGCGAGTTGGCGCGCTTAGTTGCCACCCTCGTAGAACGTTTGGCTGCCGACCTGCACTGACACCGATTCGGCGCCCTGACTCCGGCACTTGGCCTCGCCGGCCCACGCCGGCGTATGCGCAAACGGCGCTCCAACAGCCCGAGCGTCACCTGAAGGGTATACTTGTTGGCGATGAGTTCCGCCAGTACGGCCCTCCGCCCACGCGATCGCTTTGGCCTTTCCGCGTACTACTTCGCAACCTTCGCCGGAGTAGGCTTTTCGACACCATTCCTCCCCTTGTATTGGAAAGGCCTCGGGTTCACGTACCTGCAGATCGGCTCCCTCGTGGCGCTGGCTTCTGCAGCAGGCGCCGCGATGCTCGTACCCATCGGCGCTTGGTCGGACCGCATCCATCGCCGCCATCCCTTCATCGTGACCGGATCGCTTCTGGTGAGCGGCTGTTTTCTGGCTTATCCGCTCATCCGATCCTTCGTGGCCTTTGCGGTCCTACAAGCGATTGTGGGCGTCGGCAGTACCATGAGCCAGGCCATTGCGGCGGCCCTTGGTGCGGATCTGTTCGCAGCATCAAGAGAGGGGCGCTCCTTCGCCGAGGTTCGCGCCTGGGGAACCATCGGTTTCATCGGAACGATGGGCGCGGCTGCATTCTTCCCGGGCCTTGTACAAGGGCGGGAGTATTTCCTCGCCACGGGGTTGCTGTACCTTTGCGCTGCTCTCTCCGTTTTGTTGGTGGGCAAGCCGGCGCAAGGCGGTGGGCGGGCGGAACTCTCGTTTCAAGGGGTTGGCGCCGTGCTCGGCAGCAGAAACACGCGTGCGTTTGTCGCCGCGTACTTATTGGGCTACATGGCGCTTATGCCGGCCACGGCGAACCTGAGCCTCTACCTTAAGTCCTTCGATCCGCCGGTGTCTCCCAGGATCATTCCCCTAGCGTATGCCATCAGCGCAGGCTGCGAGCTGCCGTTCCTGTTCATCATGGGCTGGGCAGCGGATCGCTTCGGCCGGATGCTGCCGCTCAGGATCTGCTTCATCGTACTGCCCATCCGCCTGGCATTGTACGCGGTAGCCACGGTTCCCACTACCGCCTTGGCTCTACAAGCCACCCACGGCCTCACATTTAGCGTATTGGCAGTTGTACCGTTCGCATTCATGGCGGATGCCGCGCCCCCGCGCTACCGAGCCACCGGGCAGGCGATCCTCAACGCGGCTGGGTCTGCAGCCTACGCTTTGGGTCCCCTTGCTGCTGGGCGGATAGCAGACCTTGTAGGCATACGGAATCTCTATCTGTTTCTGGCCACCGTTGCCGTTACAGGCAGCGTCATCCTCTTTGCGTTCGTTCGGGAGCCCTCTCGATCCACAACGGTACAAGAGGCCGCCCTCGAGCAAGCCTGACGCAGCATCCCCGCACCGGCTAGGAGCTCCTCGGAAGCGCTCTCGCCGTGGCGCGGGAGTTGCTTAGGAGGCCACGTATACGCCCTCCAGAAGCTCCACCACGCCGCCGCGGAACACGGCATATTGCCACAGCCGATCTGGCTTGCGAAAGCCCGATTGCGTCGCTGCAGCTCCTACCTCGCCGGTTTTGCTTAAGGCGATGCATGCAGCTCCCTGTTGTTGTTTGTCCGGCCGCATGCGGATGAGGTACCGAATTGCTTCCTCACACGCCTCTTGGGGATGGGCACCACGCTCCATGGACGAGATTACGCGATAGCTAAGGCACACCTTCATGATCTCATCCCCGTTGCCTGTTGCTGCCGCAGCGCCGATTCGGTTGTCTACATAGAGCCCCGAACCAATGATGGGGCTGTCGCCGACACGGCCCGGCAGTTTCCACGCCAGGCCTGATGTAGTGCATCCAGCCGCTAGATCGCCATGGCAATCTAAGGCACATACCCCCACCGTGTCATGCCCGGCCTCGTCAAAATGAGCCACCGTGGCCCCCTTGGCCCGAGCAAGCCACTCCCGATACCGATTGCGAGATGCCTCCGTAAGCAGATCACTCTCGGCAAAGCCGTGCTGCAGAGCGAACCGCCGCGCCTGAAGACCAACGAGCATCACGTGGGGCGTCCGCTCCATTACAGCTCGCGCCACGGATATCGGTCTCCGTATTCCAGTAAGCCCGGCCACAGAACCTGCGGAATGCGTGCGCCCATCCATAATGGCCGCATCCAACTCTACCACGCCTTCAGCATTCGGCAGACCACCATACCCCACGGACAAGACGGCGGGGTTCTCTTCCACAGCGTTGGCGCCCTGCTCCACGGCATCTACGGCGCAGGCACCGGCCTCCAACGCCTTCCCACCTATTTCACACGCCTCCACACCGAAACGCCATGTAGCCACAAACACCGGGTGCACCATGCACGCGCTTCCTCCCGTTCCAAGACGTCTAGGCTTCCAAACTGGCGCCGCGGCTCTCAATCAATGAGCGATACCATTGCGCCGAGTCCTTTAGAATGCGCTCTTGAGTGTCGTAATTCACGTACACTAGACCAAAGCGCATGCGATAGCCCTCGTTCCACTCGAAATTGTCCATCAAGGACCAATGGAAGCACCCGTGCACGGGCACTCCATCTGCAGACGCACGATGAAGTTGCCGCAGGTATCGCTTAAGGAAATCCACGCGTTGCGGATCATGCACGCAACCGTCCTCACTTGGCCAATCCGTATTTCCCAAGCCCGTCTCGGTAATCACGATGGGTAGGCGATACCGCTCCCAAAAGAAACGCGGCCCCCAGTAGAGCGCCTCGGGGGTTACGGGCCAGCCATACGTAGTTCTGGCCATATTAATGGAGTAGGGCACGGCCTCGTACCCGCCTTCGCCTGTAGCACGGATGGGCTGGCTGTTGTAGATATTAACACCGAAGAAATCCAGCGGTTGGCCGATCACCTCGAAATCACTCGGGCCGATCGTAGGGGCTGCACTGCCGAACAGCCTTAGTCCATCCTCGGGATATCCGCTGCGAAAGATCGGATCCAGCCACCACGTATTGCTCCATGGGCTAGTATCTTGCACGGCGAACATTGCAGAGCGCGCGGCCTCCACATCCGCGGGATCTTCCGTTGCAGGATGCTTGGTGACGCCGACAGGCGCAAAGCCAACAGCGGGAGCTTTTCGGCTCTCCGCCCGAATCGCTTGGACGGCGTGCCCATGGGCCAGCAACGCATGATGCCCAGCCCGCAAAACTTCCGTCAAGCCCAATTGATCACCGGGCGCGTGCGTCCCCAATTGGTGCCCCAGACCGATAAAGCACTGGGGCTCGTTGAGAGTAATCCAATGGGTAACTCGATCCGAAAGTTTCCGCACCACCACTCTGGCGTAATCGGCAAACCACGCCGGGCTATCGGGGTTGAGCCATCCACCACGGCAATACAGTTCGTAGGGGTAATCCCAATGGAACAGCGTGACCCACGGTTCGATGGAGGCTTCCAGCAAGGCATCCACTAACCGATCATAGAACGCGATACCCTCAGAATGAACACGGCCCACTCCCTCGGGAAGTACGCGGGGCCAGGATATGGAAAACCGGTATGCCTGCACGCCGATCGCCTTCATAAGCTCCACGTCTTCGCGCCACCGGTGGTAATGATCGCAAGCGATGTGCCCTGTGTCGCCGTTCCACACCTTGCCGGGTCTGCGGCAGAACATATCCCAAACCGAAAGGCCGCCACCATCCCGCACGGGGGATCCCTCGATCTGATAGGACGCGGTAGCAACTCCGAATACAAAACCGGGCGGGAAACTCATCTCTCTCTCCTGTATCCTGCTGGTAATATCCCGTGAGAACTGCCGAACGCCGCCGACGATGAAGAGTGCGCACGTTCATCTGCCGGCAACGCCCGCACTATGGTACCCCGCTGAAGTGCCCAGAACCTAGCACGCCCTCGCGGCGGAGAGGTACAATCCCGTGGAGCAACCGCGTCTCCTGGATGCAAAGGAAGGAAAACTGCCATGGAAGCCATCTCCTCCGCCACCGCGCAAGCGGACCCAATTGCGCTTGCGGATGATGCAGCATTGAACTTAGTAGCCGGCCTGGTGTGCAATGCACATAAAGCAGAACTCGAGACCAGGCTCGCCGCCATCCACTCGGAATTCACTTCCGAGCAGCAAGCGGGCTACCCAACATTGGAGCGGAACCTCCGCGCTTGGACACAAAGCCATACCCGCACTGAGGACATCGAGGCGGTGGTTGCGCTGGCGGATCGCGTGCGGGCTGCATTTCGCGTGCTCGTGGTGGTGGGCATTGGTGGCTCCGACCTAGGGGCTCGCACCCTCCATGACGCTCTAGATCACCCGTTCCACAACCAGCTCACACCGGAGGAGAGAGGTGGCGCACCGGAAATCTACTTCACCGGGGACACGTTCGACCCCAAGCGGCTGGTAGGTCTGCTCGATTTGTTGCAGGCGCGTGGCCTACTGGAGCATACGTGTGTAAACGTGGTGAGCAAATCGGGGAAAACCGGGGAAACCATCGCAGCCGCGCTCGTGATACGGGAGCGGATGATCAGTGCAGGCATGCAGGATTGGGCCCGCCACTTCGTCGCCACCACAGGCTTCACATCCGACAGCGTTCTTTTCGAAATGAACCGGGCCACGCCGTTCTTTGGGATGCTGCCGGTACCGGAAGGCGTGGGGGGCCGGTTCAGCTTCGCATCGCCGGTAGGACTTTTCCCCTATGCGGTAACAGCCGCCACGGAAGCGCCACGGGATCGCGTCACCCGAGCTCTATCGGGCTATGAGGAAGCCCATCGGCGTTTCTTGTTGCCGTGGGACCACCCTCAGAATGTGGCGTACCGGCTGGCCCGATGGTGGCACCTTTCTGAGCAATACGCGCGCAGGTCGGACATGATCTTCTGCAATTACGCCGATGACGCGCGCCTAGGCGACTGGTTCACGCAACTCTATGAGGAGTCGGTCCAGGAGCGTGGTCAAGGCCTCAATATCATCGGTACCCGCGGCCCCACGGGAAACCACTCGATCCTCAATGGAATCCTGCGCGGCCCCCATGACAAGATCGTCCTCTTTGTCCGCTGGAATGATCTTGGTGCACCAGTCATCATCCCTACCGGAAGCCAAATTGGCGGCGACCTCAAGTTTTTTGAAGGACTGCCCATGCAGGCGGTGCAGGACGCCTCATGCCAGGCCACGATGGACGATTACCTGGCAAATGGAGTGCCGGCAGCGAGCTTGACGCTTGGCCGGCGCGACGGCTATCACCTGTTCCTGCTGATGCGCACGCTGATGGATGCCGTGGCCGTGAAGGGACGACTGCAAAATCTGGCAATCAATGACCACGGCGTGGCGGATCCGGCAGCCGACCTAACGTATCGCCAGGACGGAGTGGAGGGATACAAGGCAGGCACCCGCGCCAACGCTCAGCGAATGCAGGCTGAGCGCAACAGCACCCCCGCTGCGTAACCGCCTCTACCCCTCCCTTGCTGCCGCCGCTGCGAACTACGCGGCGGATCTGTTGCAAGGTCCGGATACGGTTTAGCGCAGGACGAGGCGTTAACACCATGCATCCTGCGCTAGACCGTGCCCATCCTTTGCCAAGGAGGCACCTACCTCCTTCGGATGAAAGCCGGGATATCCAGTTGATCCTCCGGTACCGCGCCGGTATCCGCTGCATCCACCTCTTGGCGTGGAGCAGGCCGAGTAGAGGTTCCCGGAGCCGGAACGTGCGTGCGCACTGCGGGGGGCGTCTCAAGCTGGCGAGCAGTAGGCTGTGGGGCAACCGCTTGCTGCTGCATGCTGGGTTGCTGTTGAGGCGGCTTTGTGGCGAACCCCGTAGCGAGCACAGTTACGCGCACCTGGCCCTCCATACTTGGATCGGACACCCAGCCGAAGATGATGTTGGCCTCCCGGCGGTCGCACTTGCTGTTGATAAGCTGTGCCGCCTCGTTGGCCTCGGCCAGTGTCAGATCTGGGCCGGAGGTTACATTGATGAGTACCCGCAAAGCTCCCTCGATGGACGTCTCCAGAAGCGGGCTGGATATGGCAGCATTCGCAGCCTCCACCGCGCGATTGTCCCCCGTAGCGGTTCCGATGCCCATGAGCGCCGAGCCGGCATTTTGCATGATGGTGCGCACATCGGCAAAATCCACGTTAATCTGACCGGGGATGGTGATGATATCCGAAATACCCTGCACGCCCTGGCGAAGCACGTCGTCGGCAACCTTGAAGGCCTCAACGAGCGTCATCCGCTTATCGGTCACGTTCAGCAAACGGTCGTTGGGCACCACGATGACCGTGTCCACTTTGGCCCTTAGGTTATCCACTCCCTCCTCGGCCAGGCGCATGCGCCGGGGCCCCTCGAAATTGAAGGGCTTGGTCACCACGGCCACCGTAAGCGCACCGATCTCCCGGGCAATCTCGGCAATGACGGGTGCGGCGCCGGTCCCCGTACCGCCCCCCATGCCGGCGGTGATAAAGACCATGTCTGCACCGTCGAGGGCCTTTTTGATCTCGCTCTTGCTCTCCTCGGCAGCACTACGGCCGATATCCGGATTCCCTCCTGCTCCCAGCCCGCGGGTGAGGTTCTCGCCCAACTGCATCTTGATGGGAGCCAGTGAAATGTTCAGCACTTGGCGGTCGGTATTCATCGCGATGAACTCGACCCCGTTGAGGCCGGATTCGATCATGCGGTTCACCGCGTTGGTGCCGCCGCCGCCTACACCAATGACCTTAATGTTGGCCCCGATGGTGTCATCGTACCGGGCCGAATGTCCCGTCGCCATGGATGAATACCCCCCTGAGATCATTGCGCACGCTATCGAGAGCCTGCCCGGCAGCATTCCGGCACGTGATCATCAATCTGCTCGCAGGCGCGCCAATAGCGTTGAAAAGAACCTACCTATAGCACCCGTAGCTTTGTGCCCAGACGAGGCACGAGCAGCACGCTGCCGAGCCCCGTATCGCACCAATCCCACGGATGTAGCGAATGCCGGGCCGGCAACTTTATCGCTCAGCCCGGCCACACCTCCAGGCCTCCCGATACGAACGGGAAGCTCAAGTACCCGGGCAGCGCACTCCGTGGTTCCCCTAAGGAGTGCTCCCCCGCCGGTAAGCACAACACCGGCAGCCAATTGGTCGTGGCAGCCGGACTTCATGATCTCTTTCTGCACAAGCTGGAAAACTTCCTGCATTCGGGCCTCAATAATCTGGCACAAGGCGCGCCGCCGGAAGGGCCGAGCACTATCCGCTCCAATCTGCCGCACATTAACCGCCTCATCCTCGCCTACACCGTCGGAGATGGCACATCCCTGCGTCACCTTAAGTTGTTCGGCATCCTCCACCGTCATGCGCAGCAACTGAGCCATGTCGTTGGTTACATGCCGCCCGCCCACAGGCACGATGGCAGAAAAGAAGATCTCGCCTTCCTTGAATATCGCTACATCACTCGTGCCACCGCCGATATCCACCAAACACACGCCCAGTTCACGTTCGGCGGGCATCAAAACGGCTTCGCCGGTAGCCAAGGGTTCCAGCACCATGTCTTCAACGGCCAGGCCCGCACGCGTTACGCACTTTTCAACGTTCTGCAGGAATGTGTTGGCACCCGTCACGATATGCGTGTCCACTTCGAGGCGGGTACCGCTCATCCCAACCGGATGCTTAATGCCGTTTTGGCCGTCAATGGAATACGAGCGGGGGATAGCGTGGAGGATCATCCGTTCTGGAGGGACCACGATCATTCGTGAGGCCTCCAGAACACGTTCCACATCATCTTCGGTGATCTCTCGATCGGAATGCGTTATGGCGATGACACCGCTGGAATTCAGCGTGGTAATGTGCTCGCCCGTAACACCTACAAGTGCGGAAGTGATCTCGAAGCCGCACTGCTGCGAAGCTTCGCCCACGGCGGCCTCTATGGATTGCACCGTGGCATCCAAATCCACAACGATGCCGCGCTTAACACCGTTGGACGGGCTTATGCCCACCCCGCAGATCTCGGGTTCCCGCCCATCCTCCACCTGCGCCACCACGCAGCATGTTTTCGTCGTGCCGATATCGAGGCTTACCACTAAATCATTCTTCGCCACCAGGGTATCCCCCAATCGAACCACTATTGCCCCGCGTAGCCGCGGCTCTCCCCGGCGCCTGTGGTGCGCGAGAACACCGCCCTAGGGATTAGGGGTGCTCGCCGGGGGTTCCTTCCGACGGTTCAACGCCAACCTCGTTAAGTAATAGCGCCGGATCAGCGAAAGGTTCAAGAAGACGCGTGTTCCCAGGGCAATCACTGCCGCCAGGAACAGGTCCACGCCAATCCTGTCACCAAGGTACCCCAAACCGACTGCCAAAAGCGTGTTCAGCAGAAAGCCGCTGACAAAAATATCGTCCTGGAAGCGGCCTTCGATACCTGCTCGTATGCCGCCGAAGACCGTGTCCAACCCGGCCAGAGTCGCCAAGGAGAGATAGGGCGCGTATTGCCCGGCCAGTTCGGGGGGCACACGCACGAGGGAGAACCCCACGAGGCCGGCAATGAAGCCCGCAACTACTCCAGCAATGGGCAGCCATGCCATGCTAATCGTGCGTCTCCCTGCTGCCTTTGTGGCCGTTGTCAACGGTAGGCTTGGCGAAACGGATCTCTGTGCTTCCTGTGTAGGGTGGGAGAACAATGTCCTGCTTCTTCTCAATTCGAACCATCTGCGGATCATACCGCCGGATACCGTCCAAAACGCCGTACGGTAGGTTCATCCCTGCATACAGAGTATTGGGATCCCCTATCGCACGGATCACGTAGGGGGGCGCCACGGGCACGTTGTTCACCATTACCGTGGGCCCTACGCAGCGTAGCGAAGACCGCGCCACGATGCGCTGATTATTGACTGCAACCGCCTCGGCCCCGGAAGGCCCCAGCTCGTTGAGCACCTGCTGCAAGTCGGTGTCGTGGATTATGCCGTTGGCCTGCTCGAAGGTACGTGCCGAGGGCGGCCGCTTGGCGCTATCCTGAAGAGTGATTACGATCCCCGGCCCGTGAACTTCTGTAAGCCCGGCGATGATCTTCACCTTCTGCAGCTCATCATTGAGCGTTTTGAGCTGGTCGTTGCCCTTTCCTAATGCGTTCTCCAATTTCGTATTGTGCTCACGCAGGTCCGCAATCTCTTTCTGCTGCTGGCGCATCGTGGCGGACATGGGGACATTGAAGCTCGGGGCTACTCCGCCAAAGCGCCCCAACCCAATGCCCGATCTACGGATGTATCCCACAGTCTGCAGGGATCCTGCCAGTAGGAGTCCAAGCAGAAACGAGAGCGCCGTAACCTGCCAAATCCATGGCTGGTTGCGATGACCGGTCGTGAAGACGTTCATTGGATATTCCTGACGCTAGTTCGGCTCCGGCCGAGTTGGCGCGGCCGCTGAGGTTGGGCGTCCCCGGGCGTCCCCGATGCGCTTGGCGCCGCACGGGGCGTACACGCGGGTGCTTCGATGCAGCTCAAGTTAATGGAAGTCACCCTGCTGCCGATCCCCGGCTCCTCGCGGTAGATACGCTCGAGCAACCTGAGCTTGGCGTTAAGCTGATCCGGCTGGCCCATCTGCACCTCAACGCCATCTACCATATTTAAGCACAGATTCCCCTGGGGGTCAACGTGCACTTTCGCTACTCTCAACCCTCCCTCCGCCGGAAGAATGCCTTGGAGCACCTGCAGTACGGCATCGTCGGGAATTACGTTCCCAAGTGTGAACTGCCTGTTCTCTGCCGTTTCCACCAAAGGCAGGCGTGTGTCCCCGCGATCCGCCCTGATCACTCGACCTTGGCCATCCACTTCCCAGCGGCCGGCCGGGCTTGCCACCACGGCCACGGGAACGCTGGGCCGAACGCGTACAGTCAACTTGTGTAGGCCCGCCAATCGCACCTGAACTCGTTGCACGAAGGGCAGCTTCGCAGCGCTCTTCCCCCGCCATTTCAAAAGAGCAGAAAAGGTGTTCGTGCCGGCAGGGAGCCTCACGGCCGATTCCAGCATCTGCACCTCACTTGGGGTAAGTTCTTTAACCCCCTCCACGCGCACCTGCCGCACCTCGAACCAGGGTGAATGGAATACCACGAGCACCAGTTCCACGGCAAGGGCAATCCAGAGCGCCACGAGGATCATCCCGCGCAATACAGCGGGCCGCAGAGCCCTTGTCGCCGGGCGTGTACGGGCACGGTTTGCCGGCGCGGACCTCCCCGTACCGTGGAGGGCCGCCATCGCGCGCTGCCGAGCTGTGTTCTTACTTCTTACCGCCATGAAGTGCCCTTCCTAACCGCGCGCCGACCGCATTCACCGCTCAAGCAAGCCCGTGCCTACCTGCCGAACGTCCCCGGCCCCAATGGTAAGTACTACGTCCCCGGGCCGGGTAATCTCACGGAGGGTATCCACCGATGCTCTTAACTCTGGAACGTACAGAACCGTCCGCTCCGGGGCACGCTTCGCTATCCGCTCTACAATGAGCCGACCAGACACACCGGGGATGGGTGCCTCGCGTGCAGGGTAGATGTCGGTGACCAGGACGGCATCGAAGCCTGCCAAAGCCTCGGCAAAGCCATCGAGGAAATCCACGGTTCGACTGTACAAGTGTGGCTGAAACACCGCCACCAGCCGCCTGGAAGGGTATACCTGCCGGGCCGCAGCCAGCGTCGCGGCGATCTCCGTGGGGTGATGCGCATAATCATCCAGAACCAACACATCCCCCACCTCACCAAGCACCTCGAAGCGGCGCTCCACTCCACGGAAGGAGCCAAGAGCCTCTGCCGCGACTTGTGCAGACACTCCCGCCTCCAGCCCCACCGCCAGTGCAGCCAAGGCATTGCGTACGTTATGGAGACCCGGCACCTGCAGTTCCAACCTTCCCAAGCGCTCCTCTGATCCGTCACGCACCCGCACAGCTTCAAAGCGGAAGCCATTGCCCCGCGGTGCTACCTCCCGGGCCACCAGCCCGTAGGCGCAGTGCACGCTTGGTAGATGGCGCACGTCTACATTTAACCCGTAGAGTATCAACCGTTCTTCTGGGTCGAGGCTCGTAGCCAGTTCCAAAGCAGCCCTGTCGTCCGCGCAAGCGATCACACATCCCGGTTCCGGCTCCCGCCCACCCCGGGCGAACTGCCGAAAGCTCTGCAACACCCGATCAAAGTTGCCGAAGTAATCAAGGTGATCCGGCTCGATATTGGTAATGACGCGGAGTTGGCCCGGAATGTGAAGGAACGAATCGTAGGCCTCACAGGCTTCCGTGATGAACGCCTCACCTGTCCCTATGCGAGCGTTCCCCCCGAGGAACCCCACGTCGCCTCCCACCAAAACCGTGGGGTCCAAGCCGCCTTTCATCATCACGAGCGCTGCCATAGCAGTCGTGGTGGTTTTCCCGTGTGTCCCCGCTACCGCCACCCTGGGCCCGGCATAGCGCTTCATCAGTTGGCCCAGGAATTCGGCGCGCGTCATCACCGTGATGCCACGCTCACGGGCAGCGATGATCTCCGGATTGTCGGGCTTGATCGCCGCGGATGCCACCACCAGATCCGGCTGCTCCCTCTCAATGTGATCTGAAGAATGGCCCAGATACACGCGCACGCCCAACGCCTGGAGCCGCTGGGTGATCGGCGATGAATGCAGATCGGACCCGCACGCGTCCTCACCACGCTCCACGACAGCCTGAGCCAGGCCGCTCATTCCGACGCCGCCAATTCCCACGAAGTAGATGCGCACAGGAATGGATCCTCACGGAGATGATGTGTCACGCCGAGGCGCGCCCTCTTCTCGCCTGCCGAGCAAGTTCCGCCACCGCTTGGGCGGCCTGAGGTCGAGCTGCACGCCGGCCCGCCTCGGCCATCATGCGCAACCGATCCGGAGCATTTCGTAAATCTTGGATCTGCGCTGCCAGACGGGACCCTGTAAGCTCCGACTCCCGCAGGAGTATACCCGCGCCACGCTGGACGATGGCTAACGCGTTGTGCGTTTGATGATCGGCGTACGCTGTGGGCAACGGCACGAGCAACCCGGGGACGCCGTTGGCGGTCACTTCCGCTAAGGTTGCAATGCCACACCTACAAACTACCAGATCCGCCGCGCGATATGCCCGGGCCATATCCTCGGCATTCAAGTAGGCCCTTATCTGATGGCGATGGGCATCCACACCTGCAGTTTTGGCCTGGGATTGCACCTCCTCGAAATTCGCTGTGCCCGTTTGGTGCAGCACCTGCATGTCCTCCGGCAGCACCTGCACCGCCTCACCTACGATTTGGTTCAGGCGCCTTGCGCCCTGGCTTCCTCCCAAAACCGTAACGGTGAACCTTTGGGGATCCAATCCCAACGCGCGTCGTGCATCCGCAGGCGCCTCAAGGGACACAGTGTTTGGTCTCAGAGGTACCCCCGTCACCACTGTTTTGCTGCCAGGGAAAAAGCGAGCCGTCTCCTCGAACCAGATGCAAATGCGCCAGGCGGCCCTGGATAGCCAGAAGTTTGCGCGCCCCGGGATACTGTCGCACGCCTGGAGGATGATTGGAATCCGGCGCAGCGCAGCAGCGATTCCCGTTGGAGGCAGCACATAGCCGCCCGTACCAATCACAACATCCGGCCGGAACCGGGCCAGGATGGACGATGCCTGCCTAACTCCACGGAGAACGGTAATCAGAACCCCAGGCGTTGTAGGATCCAGCACTTTGCGGAACTTGCGGGCCGGCAGCCCCACGAACTCAAAGCCCGCTTCTGCCGCGATGCGCGCCTCCAGGCCATTCACCCCACCGATGTACAGCACATCCGCCCCGGTGCGCCGTAGCTCTTCCGCCACCGCTAGCGCAGGGTAAATGTGCCCGCCGGTTCCCCCACCTGTAAGCACCACGCGCACGCCGCCACCGCCTGTCCCCTGCCAACGCTACCTACCCCCGTCAGCCCTACGGGGAGAGGCGCTGGCCGCAATGCTTAACACAATGCCGATCCCTGCGAACACGAACACGAGCGAAGACCCCCCAGAGCTGATGAAGGGAAGCGGCACGCCTGTAGCAGGGATCGTACCGGTTACTACGCACAGGTTGATCAATGCCTGGGCGCCCACCATTGTCGTGATACCTGCAGCCAAAAGGGCGCCGAAGTCGTCCCGCACGCGTAAGGCCGCGTTCATGCCCAGCCATACCAACGCAAACAGAAGGCCAACAACGACCAGACTGCCCACAAACCCGGTCTCTTCTGCGATGGTGGCGAACACAAAATCTGTGTTTGCCTCGGGCAGATAAAACTTCTCGCGGCCGGCCCCGAAACCAACCCCGCTCACCTCACCCGACCCAACCGCTAGGAGGCTACGGAATACTTGGTAACCCGCTCCTCGGGTGTCCGTGTGCGCACTGAAGTGTGCAGTTAGCCGCTGGCGCCTAAAGCCGTGCCCCAACGCCAAAGAACATCCTACCAATACCGCGAAGACGGCCACGATGGCCAGCAGGTGACGGGGACGTGTGCCTGCCATAAAGAAGACGGCAATGCTGGACACGAACATCACAAACGCAGTCCCAAAATCCGGCTCACGCTCCACCAATGCCACCATTACGGTCATGACCGCAAGCGGGACTGCGAGACCTCGGCCTAAATCCTTTACGTTGACCGAAGGGTGTGTAAGGTACGCGGCTAGATAGACGATCAAAGCGAGTTTGGCAAGCTCGGAAGGTTGAATCTGCACAGGTCCCAATCCTAGCCACCGATGGGCTCCATTTCGGGCGATGCCCAGATGCGGCACCCACACCAACACAAGCAACCCTATGGACACAAGAAGGAGGGGGAGTGCCAATTTCCGCAGGCGCCAATACCCCATCTTCGCCATGGCCACCATTAGAGTCAGGCCTGCCAATCCGTAGGATGCCTGCTTCAACACGATCCAGAGCGCAGCATTGCCGCCACCTCGGCCATCAAGCGCACGAGCGTACCCCGCATCATACACCGCCACGAGCCCCACCGCATAAAGCGCAATGGATACCGGGATCAGCCAACTGTTAAGGGGTTTAGTTGTTCTTGAGGTTACGGTTGCCATGACGCCCTACCCTTTGCCGAGTTTGCGAACGGCTTCCCTGAATGCCGCACCCCTGGCCTCGAAATCCGGAAACATGTCGAAGCTCGCGCAAGCCGGAGAGAGCATCACTGCCCCACCGGGTGGCGCCATAGACGCGGCTCTGCGCACGGCGTCGTCCATGTCCACGGCGCGCTCGATCCTGTGAAAGCCCGCACTCCGCGCTGCCTCCTCCAGCATGTCTGCTGCCGCACCCATCGTCACCATGCCCGCAGCGCGCAAAGCGATCGCCGTACCCAGCGGTGCGAAATCACTCTTCTTGTCCACACCCCCGCAAATCACTACCGTGGGACGATCCATGGCTTCCAGTGAGCGCACCGCCGCATCTACATTGGTACACATGGAGTTGTTGATGAACATTACACCGCCGATCTCGCCCACAGGTTCCATGCGGTGGGCCACCGGGGTAAAAGCCTGGATTGCCGCGCAGATGGCGTCGTTGTCCGCGCCAAACGCAACGGCTGCTGCCGCCGCTGCCAAAGCATTCTCCACATTGTGCAAACCGGGTAGCCGCAGACCCTCTACCCGGCAAAGAACATGCTCCTGCCCCCGCCACCGAACCACAAACCGACCGTGCTCTACACAGGCGCAATCGTCCTTAAGGCAATGGCCGCGATCGAACCAAAGCCGTTGCGACCGGATGCGCTCTCCTATGGAACGTGCGGGTGCATTGAGCGCACTCAACACGGCAACATCCTCGCGGGTTTGGGCCGCGAAGAGCCGGCTCTTGGCACCCACATACTCAGCAAACGAATGGTGCCAATTAAGGTGATCGGGGGTAACGTTCGTGAGGATTCCTATGTGCGGCCGAAATCGCTCCACAAACATCAGTTGGAATGAGCTGACCTCGGCTACAATCACGTCTTGAGCGTCTGCAGCGTATGCAGCGTCAATGAGCGTCTGCTTGATTGCGTCTGCGGCAATGTTGCCGGCCACCCAGCATCGCCGTCCCGTGGCCCTAATCATGTCGCCCAGCAGCATCGTGGTAGTCGTTTTGCCGTTGGTGCCGGTTACCGCCAAGATAGGAGCTTTGCTGATGCGGTAGGCCACCTCGATCTCGCTGAGGATCGGAATCTGACGCCTCCGCGCTGCATCTAAGATGGGGCTATCCGGATGGATCCCCGGTGATGTCACCACCAGATCCGCATCGGCCAGAACCTCGGCCTCGGACGCCCCGGCATAGACGGGAATGCCGAGTGCTCGGGCTGTGTGCACCGCCTCACCCAGGGCTTCCTCGGTGCGGGCATCGCTCAGAACCACCCTTGCGCCAAGATCCTTCAGGATCGGCGCGGCAGCCATACCGGTGCGCGCCATTCCCAACACGGCGATGCGCCGATCCTTGAACTCACAGGCTTCCATGACCGTAACCATAATGCATGCCTCCTTGTTTTCGGCCTCCTCCATCCGTCACCGCCACCGCAGTGCTGCCAACGTTGATGCTACCGCCGATGCGGTAATGAGCCAAAACCTGGCCACAATCAGCGTCTCGGGCCAACCTAGTTCTTCGAAATGATGGTGGATCGGCGTTCGGAGGAACACGCGATGCGCACGGGCGTATTCCAATCCATGCCGCCAGGCCCGATAGCGAAACACGCCAACCTGTACCATCACCGAGACGATCGCCGCCCATGGAATTACCGCCATAAATTGAAGAGGAACTTCGGCCTTGCCCAAAACCGCCATGCCCCCCAAGGCTGCGCCCAAGGCCAAGGACCCCGTGTCCCCCATGAACACTCGAGCCGGATGCGCGTTGTACCAAAGGAAGCCACAACACGCGCCGGCTATCGAGGTCCCGAAGAGCGAAAGAGAGCCCATCGCCGACGTAACCGGGGCGAATATCACCGGCACTATTCCCAGCGCGACCAACGCGCATACTCCTGCGGCAAGGCCGTCTAGCCCATCCGCCAGGTTCACGGCATTGCTCAAACCTACTATCATGAGCGCGGCGAGCGGATAGTACCACATCCCCAGATCCACATCGTCCCATAACCTCAGCACCGTTACGCGGCCGCCGGGCCCAAGCCCACGTTCGAAATGAGCGGTAGCCAACCATGCTACGAATGCGCCGGCACAAAGGAACTGGAGGGCCAATTTGTGCCTGGCCTTCAACCCAAGGTTCTTTCCCCGCCGAGCGATGAGCAAGTCGTCCCAAAAGCCGATGCCCCCGAATGCCAATGTAAGGCCAAGTAACACCAACCCCGGCCGATGGTACGGAACGAGCAAACCTTCAACTACCACCGGAACGCTTAATCCGCCTAAGATTGCGATGCCGCCCATCGTGGGCGTTCCCTGCTTGGTGCTGTGGCGCGCAGGCGCATCCGCCGATACCGTCTGCCGGGCACCCAATTTGGCCAACCAAGGAATAAGCGCCCATCCACAAAGGACGGCAACAGCGAACGCCAACACGAACCCAGCCGCAGTCACACCTGCGCTCCTCACCACAACCAACTCGGGCAACAGCCGGGCCGGCTCCTCAATTCTTCCTCCCGTGGGCACTAAGCCACTCGCGAACTACAGCTCGATCATCGAATGGAAGACGCTTGCCGCGTACCTCCTGATAATCCTCGTGCCCTTTCCCGGCCACCAGGACTACGTCCCCCGCGCGAGCCTCCGCCAAAGCACAGGCGATTGCAGTGCGGCGGTCAGGCTCCACTACCACCGGAACACGAGGGTTGGGCATCCCGGTAAGGATCTCGGAGATGATGGCGTGGGGGTCCTCATCGCGCGGATTATCCGAAGTAATGAACACATAGTCCGCGCCCTCTGTCGCGATCCGCCCCATAAGCGGCCGCTTGCCGCGATCACGGTTACCTCCGCACCCAAATACGACGATCACCCGTGCGGGGCGCAGCGCACGGGCAGAGCTCAAAAGGTTCTGCAGGCCATCGGGCGTGTGGGCGTAGTCCACGATTACGTACCAGCCAAGGCCAGTCGGGATCGGTTCGAAGCGCCCGGGCACACGTTCCACTCGCGCCAATCCCTCGGCAATGGCATCGGTGGACACTCCTAGCCCCACACAGCATGCAATAGCTGCCAAGGCGTTATACACCTGGAACGTGCCGCCGATCTTCAGGCGGACGGGAAGCGTTCCTGCCGGCGTCACCGCTGTAAAGCTCAAGTGATCCGGAGCAATCTCCACCGCCTCGGCACGCACATCGGCCCGGCCTCGAACTCCATACGTTATGGTGTTCCCCGCAACACGCAACACTACATCCCTGCCGCGAGGATCATCTATATTCACAGCAGCTACGAAGGATTTGCCGGAGTTCTTCGGGTACTCCTCAAACAGGCGCATCTTGGCCGCGAAGTAGGCGTCCAAATCGCCGTGGTAGTCCAGGTGATCTTGGGTAAGATTCGTGAACACGGCAGCATCGAATTTGCAGCCATCGGTGCGGTACTGCGCCAGGGCATGAGAAGACACCTCCATCGTAACAGCCCGGGCGCCGCACCCACGCATCTGCGCGAGCAGGGACTGGAGCTCATCCGCTTCGGGCGTTGTGTGGTTGGAGGGAATAGGTTCACCATCCACCTCGGCACCTAGCGTCCCAATGGTACCCACACGCATCCCCGCAGCCCGCAGGATGGAGGCCGTCAATAGCGTTGTGGTTGTTTTGCCGTTGGTACCTGTAACACCTACGAGCATGAGATGCCGAGAAGGATCGCCGTAGAGGGTGCTGGCGAAGCACGGCAGAGCCTTGCGCGTGTCCGCAACAAGGATCTGGGGAACACCGATTGGTGCCGGCAGAACGCGCTGAACGCACAGAGCCGATGCCCCACGCGCCACTGCATCGGCGGCGAAGTTATGACCATCGAAGTGCTCCCCTACTAGGCACACGAACAGGTCCCCAGGCTTGGCGCTCCTGGAATCATGGCAGACGCCTGCCACATGGCAGTCCGCCGGTCCTACGATCTCCCCCACACCTGTTCTATGCACTAATTCTGCCAGCGTCACATCGCACCCCGCACCACATGCGCAAAACGATCGGCACTTCTAGTTTACCGCCTTACCACCCTTGGGTTCTGAAGGCTCGCAGGATCATCCGGCGGGACCTTCCAATACCACATGAGCCATTGAGCAATGCGCTGGAACACCGGCGCGGCGACCTGTGCACCATAGTACGCCCCGTGTGGCTCGTCTACTACCACATAGATGAGGGCCCTTGGCTTTGTGGCCGGCACAAAGCCGATGAAAGATGCTACGTACCGGTCACGCGCGTAACCGCGGTGGCCGGGCACCACCTTTTGTGCGGTCCCCGTTTTGCCTGCAACGGTGTATCCAGGTACCTGGGCAGCCGTACCCGTTCCTGACACCACAACTCCCTCGAGGAGCTTGCGCAAATATGTGGCCATCTCTGGAGTGAGCACGCGGCGTCCGGTTTGCGGAGGATTGCTCCGTACCGTGCGTCCGGTAGGATCGCGGTACTCCAGAACCAGCCTCGGGCGGACCAAAACACCGCCATTGGCAATGGCGCTATACGCAGCGGCCATCGCCAAGGGTGTTACGGATACCGATTGACCAAAAGCCACCCGAGCAGCCTTGGCCGAACTAAAGCGATCGGCCTCGCTGCCGAACCCCAGCCTGCCACGGACATCCCCTGGCAATTCCACACCCGTGGGCTCCAGCAAACCGAAGGCGCTCAGGTATTTCTCAAGTCGGGGCATCCCCAAACGCATGCCAATCTGTGCAGACGCGATGTTGCACGAATTGCGGATGATACCCTCGATGGTCTCGTCTCCGTGGGCGCGCTCGCCGTGATGGAGCGCACATCGAATCGTGTGGCTACCTAGACGGTACTCGCCAGAGCAATAGAAGCGCGTGCTAGGAGTGATCACACCCTCTGTAAGCGCCGCAGCAGCCGTGATGATCTTCATCGTGCTCCCAGGTTCGAAGAGGCTCACAGCGCGGTTCCGCAATGCTTCCAGCCCCGGAGCTTCGTGCTTGGCTCCTGACCGTTCCGCCAACTCTTTGCGCGTGGCCGGATCGAAGGTAGGCCAGCTCACCATGGCGAGAATGTCCCCCGTTGCCGGATCCATTACAATCGCCGTGGCGCCCGCCGGATGATACTGGCGGCAACATTCGGCCAACTCTGAGGCGGCAATGTGCTCCACCGCCGTGTCCATGGTCAACACGGCCGTAAGGCCATCCTCGCGATCGCGCCGAGCAACTTCTGTGCCCGGAATCACCCGTCCCCGCACGTCCACTTCTGCGCGCACCATTCCATCCCGCCCACTCAAAACGGCATCCAGGGATTGCTCTATTCCGGCTACGCCGTGTTCGGCGCCGGCGCGGTCCCCCAGGATGCCGATGATATTGGCAGCTTCTCGTCCAACGGGGTAGATGCGTTGAGGGGTCTTCACGATATCTACGCCGCGCAAGTCGGATCGGGCGCTTCGATCCCACTTGAGTCTCTGGAACGCTTCTTCCTCCTCAAGGGTAACTGCAACCGGCAGCTTAACGGCCCGCGGAGATAGGCGTGTGTTGGCGGCATCGGGCATACAATACGGAAGCAATTCCTCCGCGGGAACGCGCAATACCGCGGCCAGAATGGCTGCGGTGCGCTCGGGATTGTGGATGAGGGTCGTATCTACCACCACTGTGGAGCGGAAGGTTGTGCCTGCAAGCGTATGCCCGTGCCGATCCACGATATCGCCTCTGGTAGCCGGCAAAGGAATGGTGCGCGCCCTGCTGTTGAGAGCGGCCAGCCGAAAAGATCTGCCGTGGCGAATCTGAAGATTGGCCAACCGTAACACCAGCACCGCATACACCGCCACCATGGACCACAACACGACGGAGATGCGACGATAGATGGATTGCGACTCGCGAGCGCTTATCGCCATGGGGACCTACCGTTCCGGCGGCAACGCGCCATAAACCAACACGGCTGTGTCACCGGCGGGCTCCATACCATGCGCCGCAGCCCAACTTGCTACTGCGGAATTGCCGGTTCGATGGATGATCTCCGCCTGTAGGCGGTGCCGCCGTGTAAGGAGCTCACTCGTCGTGCGCTGGATGGCGATCCGCTGGTGGTTTGCCTGCACCATGCGAGCTTCGCCATTGACGTACGTGGCTGCGACGCCTGCAACAACAAAGGCGCCGACAAGGCATTTCCACACAGCAGGCAGAACTACGCGCTGCCGCAGAACCACCACCGGCGGTTGCGCCGGCGCAGAACTTCGCGGAGCCCGCCATACCTCCGGACGCCGTGATGCGTATGGGATGCGGCGTTGAGCGAGAGCCATTGGATCCTCCTCTCCGGATCCGTTGCTACCCCTGCGCAGTCACTCAAGAATGGAACATGATCGCGAAATCTTCTGCGCGCCCGGGTACCGTTCGGATGCCGGCCTCATTGTGCGGCAATGTTAGGCGGTGGATGCCATCCCTTCCATCTCCGCTTGCAAACGTTCAGCGACCCGTAATCGGGCACTTCGGCTGCGTGGGTTGGCCGCAACTTCGCCTTCGGTAGGAACTACCGGCTTGCGCGTCACCAGCCGAACCATGTTCACCGCGCCACACGTACAGGCAGGAGCTCTGGGAGGACATTGGCACCTGCCAGAAAGCTTCCGAAAAACCTGCTTCGCCACCCTGTCCTCGGATGAGTGGTACGCAATCACGGCAACCCTCCCTCCAGGCGCACGGAGCAACCGTACGGCCTGTTCCAATCCTTCTTGAAGCGCGCCCAGCTCATCATTAACCGCCATGCGTAGAGCCAAGAAGGTGCGGGTTGCAGGATGGATCTCTCGTGGCCATGCAGCTTTTGGAATCGCCTGGGCCACGATTCCGGCTAACTCTCCCGTCGTCCGGATGGGGGCTTTTTCCCGGGCGCGCACAATGAAGCGGCTGATACGCTGCGCCCATCGCTCGTCTGCGTATTCCTTTAGTAAATGCGCCAGTTCTCGCTCCGTAGCTTGGGCAAGCAAATCTGCCGCAGACGGCCCTGCGTCAGGCCCCATCCGCATGTCCAACGGCGCGTCCCAACGAAACGAGAAGCCCCGCTCCGGAGTGTCTAGCTGATGAGATGACACGCCCAAATCCATGAGCACCCGGTCCACCGTGTAGATACCTATCTCTGTCAACAAAGACGCGATACGTCGAAAGTTGCCCAGTACCGTAATCAATCGGATGGAGTCCGCCGGAACGCGCCGCTTAGCCTCCTCCAAAGCATCCGGGTCGCGATCCATCAGTATCAGCGTCCCACCTGGGCGGATTCGCTCGGCCATGAGGAGCGCATGCCCTCCCCCACCCGCCGTGGCATCGGCGACGATCTGCCCGGGCCGAAGCTCCAACAGCTCCACCGTTTCTCGAGCTAGAGCCGGCAGATGGAAAGCCACCTCACCGGGCTCCTGTGTCACGAAGCACCCACCTCCGAGAGACCAATTGCCTGAGAAGCCTCATAGAGCCGATCGTACGTAAAGCCTTCCGTATGCTTGATCCAGTTGCTCTTAGACCAAATCACAAGCTTGTTGTACTGACCGGCAATAACAACCGTTTCGCTTTGGGTAATACCTGCCCATTCCCTCATGAGCTTGGGGATCGCCAGCCGATATTGAGGATCCAACCGCGCGATCGTGCGACTACCCGCCATCATCCGCTGCAAATACGCCCGTTCGCCATCCAAGAGGCCGCCACGCAAATGGACCTCGAATGCCTCCCACACGGGAATAGGAAGCACGAAGATGGCGTGCTCTGGTCCGCGGGTGAGTACAAATTGGTCCCCAAGTGCTGCCCGGAATTCCTGGGGCATCACCACGCGGCCCTTATCATCCACTCCGTGTTCGAATTCGCCCCAGAGGTCATAATCGCCGGATTGATCGGCCACCCTAGTCCCCACCAGTTACCACAACAAACCCACCAAACTCTGGGTTTGGGGAGAAGTTACCCCGTCAAACCACTTTCCACCACCTGCCGCCACATTGTATATCAGCCGGGCGGGCGTGTCAAGGGGGTGACGAAAGAATTCTTTGCCCGTTTTTGGTCCGCCCGACTGCTTGTAACGGCAGAGCAAAATGTGGTAGCTTACGATTGAGAAACGCCACCGGAGATCACATAGGAGCTTCCATGCAAGACCCCATCCGTCAGCTTTTCGGGTGGAACAATCCCTCCGGCCCACAACCCGGCGAACAGAGCGAACACCAGCTCATCGAGTATCAAGATCGCGTTGAGTTCGCCCTGGACCTCATTCGCCGCCACAAGCTGCGCCTTTGGTTTGAACCCGACTGGCAAACAGCCGAACCCATCGCCGAGGCTGCGCCCGAGTGCACCGTTTTTTCCATCCCCGATGGAGCACGCATCGTAGACCAACTAGATTCGCCTCCTCCTTGGCGCCGACAGGCTTCCGGCTCTTAGTCCAGGCTGCTCAACTCCACCTCGGCCCATGGACGCACGGGCTCGTCCGGGATCGGGATCGCTGCGGAGGCGCACAGAGCATCCCATTGGCGCGCGCGTTCCATCTTCTCGTGCTCCAGGTATAGCCGTAGAAAAGCTGCCCGCAACGCCTCCAGGCCGACTTCTGTTAAACAGAGAGATCGCCACCCACCCATAGCCGCCACAACCTCTCCGATGAGCCGGTGTGAAAAGGTGGGGGTCCCTTCGTAGTACACGTTAGGTCGCACCGGGTCACGCCTACAGTAGAGGCCACGGGTCTCAAGCAGATGGCGAACTTCCTTCCATGCAGCCGATGGCGAGGGATGGTGGCCGGCGGCACAATCTGCGGCCAGCGAAAGAAGCTCTGCTACCGTGGGTCTGCGCCGATAGATGGCGATTGCGCGCGCAACCGCGTTCCGAACCACTCGATCGGGAAGCTTCTGCAAAGCCACCCGAAACCCCTCAGCCACAGCATCATCCCATGGCAACGTAGCTGGCATGCGGCTAAGCGTGGAACAGACCCATGCACTTACCTCTTCGCTCACCTTTGCCCTGCCCTCGCTTCCATACTAGTAGGTTCCTGGCCCGGGAACTGAACCTTCCCCAGCGGGTTGAGCGCCCCGCAGAAGAGGGTGTTTGGGTGGTGTCACCGTGGGGATTACGGCACAGGCGCTTATTGGACACCCTTAGAACACTATCGAGACACCAACTAGAAACCATTAAGCCACCACTCAAACACCATACATTCTAGCAGGCGCACAATAGCCTGTCAAGAATGCGGGGCATATATTTCGAGCGGTGGGAATTGGGCTGCGTGGTGAAACACGAGGACGTGCGTGGGAAGCTAAATGCCGGGGTGTTCTTCCGCAGAATTCGGTGCAGCGGTAGGCGGTACAGGTTCGTGGCGAGTGCGCGTAGGTACACGCCCGGACCCTATGGCGATGATGCGTGGAAAGGCACGGTAATGATCTACAGATAACACCTCACGGCGCACCACTCTGTCCCCCTCCGCTACCACACGCAGCACGGTGACCCGATGGCCGGCATGCCCGCGGTTTAGAACCCGGCGCACACCCAACGGAAGGGAGGGATCATGCACGATCTGAACAGGAGCGGGCCAGCTCTGCACACGCGTGCGCAGAAGAGAGATGCGAACCCCCGGCTTTGGCCTGCCGAAAACGCGCATCTCCACTCGGCCGCCTGTACCATTCGCCGCAATCGCCACAGGAGAGGAGGTGTTGTTCCGGAAGCGGAAATCTATGGAGCCATATGCCACAGTTGCGTCACGCCCAGGTGGCACGTAGTGCACGGGGAAGGCGTGGTGGGACCGGCTCACAATCTCCAACCCCGCCAAAGCCACCGCATTGTACAGAGTGCTGGACACCTGGCAGACGCCGCCACCCATCCCGGGCTTCAACTCGCCGTGGATGATAACGGGCGCCATTCGGAAGCCGGCGCTCATATCCCTTGGCCCCACCACTTGGTTGTAGGAGAACACATCTCCGGGCTTCAGGACCACGCCGTTGATGCGCTGGCATGCCACGATGATGTTGCGAGCCCGATTGCCGCGTTCCGAATAGTGAGTAACGAAGTGGGCCAACTCCCCCTGGATCGCGGCCACGTCGGAATTGCGGATGTGCGGAGGCACCTGTTCAACGGGGAGCGGAAGCGGGTCTGCTCCCGGAAGCGGAAGCCGTTGGGCACATAATTCGGCCGCACGATCCAGGTTCAGCTTGGTACCCACGCGGTCCGGCAACGTTCGAAAGCCACCGGGAACGGGTACAAAACGGGCGTCTCTTGGGCTGCGGCGAATACGGGGAGCCACTCGTTTGTGCAGGTAGGTACGCAAGGAGGAAGTATCAATCCGCCAAATGGGTGAGATGTTCAGTGTGCGCCGGCCCGCAAACCAAGCGATGATCCGCTCAAATACGTTGCCGCTCTCGCCCGCTCGTCGCACCAGTTCCATGGTTGCAGGCACATCTACAGCAGCGCCGAGTTCCGATCGGGTGGGCTCCCATCGCAGAGTGCGACCCTCGGGCAGCCGAGCAACCATCGGCAGGGGCTGTGCGATTTGGGCGGCAGCCCAGCGCTCCAAGTCCGCCTGGGCATCTTTTAAGGGACGGCGGCTCCAATCCATGCCGGCAACGTGAATGCCGTCTGCGACGACCTCATCGTCCCCTCGATGCAGTGCAGCAAGGGTACCTGCGCCGGCGGCCCCGGCCATCAGCAGGGTCAGGACAAAGATGCGGATGGGTTTGCTGCACCGCCCCACGATCGCGCCTCCGCCCCTTTCTCGAACTGTTGCGCACCGGCACCGGCGTTACGGCTGAGCGCTCCGATCGAACCGCTCATGATCCGCCAGGTGCTGCTCCAGCTTTTCAATATGTTGCTCCAGGAATTCCACGCGCTGCCGCAATTCCCTGATCACCTCGTCCTCGGGATCTATGCGGTTCAAGATGTTATCCATCACGGGCACGTCGTCGTACACCCGCAGACTATCCCTCACGACGATGCGCCCGGGCACGCCCACCACGGTACAGTTGGGCGGGATATCCTTATTCACCACTGCGTTCGCACCGATCTTGCAGTTATCCCCCACCGTGATGGCGCCGATGATCTTGGCTCCAGGGCCGATGAGTACATTATTGCCGATCGTGGGATGCCGCTTCACCTTCTGGAGCGTCGTGCCGCCGAGAGTTACCTGGTGGTACATGAGGACGTCGTCGCCAATCTCGGCAGTTTCGCCGATGACATTCCCCATTCCGTGGTCTATGAAGAAGCGACGGCCGATCTTTGCGCCGGGATGGATCTCGATGCCGGTTGCGAACCGCGAAAATTGAGAAAGGAGGCGAGCGCTCAGCTTCCAGAGGCCGCGCGGAGGCAAGGGAAGGTTCCAAAGCCAGTGGGCCACCCGGTGAAAGAGAATAGCGTGCAGCCCTGGGTAGCTAAGCACCTCCCAAATGCTGCGCGCAGCCGGGTCCCGGCGCATGATGGTCTGAATGTCTTCTTTAAGCCGGCCGAACACGTGTTACTCCATATCCATAATGGATGCTTACTTATGTATCCTATGCTACCCCACGAAACGGGTAAGAGTTCCCGGCCGGCTGCTCTGCTTACCGAGAATGGCGGATGTGGACGATCTCGCCGTCCTTTACTACGTATTCCTTACCTTCCAAGCGCATCTTACCTGCGGTACGTGCGGCATCCCAACCACCGAACGCCCGGAAGTCCTCGAAATCCATCACCTCCGCCCGAATGAAGGTGCGTGCGATATCGGTATGGATTTTCTCCGCCGCGCCCAAAGCCGTTGTGCCGCTCCGGATGGTCCATGCGCGCACCTCGTCCTCACCCACGGTGAAGAAACTGATATACCCCAGCGCAGCGTAGGCTTCACGGATGAGGCGATTGCGGGCCGGTTCCGAGATGCCCATGGCCTCTAGGAACTCCCGCTCCTCCGCCGGGTCCATTTGGGATACTTCCATCTCCACCTTGGCGCATAGCTCGATGAGGGGCAAGTGTTGTTCGGCAGCCAACCGGCGCAGTCCATCGGTAATGGTGTGGGGCGCGGGCAAATCTTCTTCACCCACGTTGGCTACAAGGATCAGGGGCTTTCCGCTTACGAATGCGAACCCGCGAACGGCGCGCTCCTCTTCTGGGGAAAGCTTCAGGGTTCGCACGGGGCGCAGTGCATCTAAATGGGCCTTGATCTGCTCAAGGACTTGCTCCTCAGCGGCCTCGGCCGGCGTCTGCCGCTTCATCATGCGGTTCTTGGCCAAACGTTCCAGCCGAGCTTCCACCACCGCCAAATCTGCAAGGAGCAATTCCTCCATCACCGTACGGGCGTCGCGCTCTGGGTCCACACCGCCTTCGGGATCCGGCAACGTAGAGGAATGGAAGGCGCGCACAACCAGCACCAAGGCATCCATCGCGCGTACACCGGCGAAGAAATCGGCTCCGAAGCTTCGGCCGCGCTCCCCCGCCTCGATGCGAGCGGCACCATCCGTAATATCCAAAGTTGCCGGAACCTGTTTTTTGGGCCGGCACACCCGCACCGCGAAATCGAAGCGCTCGTCCGGCACAGGGATGGTACCCAGATTGACCTCCTGGGATCGCGCGCCATAGGTATGGAGGGCGGCATTGGAACGTGTAAGGGCGTTAAAGAGAGTGGTCTTACCGGATTCCGGCAGGCCGATGATGCCGACCTTCATGCGTGGGAGCCTCCCCGAGGAGCCAGGTTACGGAAGCGGGCCCAAGCGCATCGCGCCGCCTGGTATAACGGGAGCCAGCCATTCTTTGTGAAGTTAGCCAATGCAGCAACCTTACCGGCGTGTACCTGGGGGCAAATATGGGCGAAGAGGGACTCGAACCCCCGACATCTTGCGTGTAAAGCAAGCGCTCTTCCGGCTGAGCTATTCGCCCACAAAGAGGTCGCCGTGGCGTAATATCAGTATATCCAGCCCGGCGCACCTACGTCAACGTGCGGACCTGGTGCCCGGCATCGCCACCTAGAAGGGGTTCACCGGCACACCGTTGCGCCGCACTTCAAAGTGCAGGTGAGGACCTGTGGCCAGCCCGGTACTCCCCACACGTGCAATCACCTGCCCCTGCCGAACTGTTTGCCCGTCCGACACCAACAACTCGGAACAGTGCCCGTACAGGGTAGACACGCCGCCGCCGTGGTCTATAATCACGACGTAGCCGTAACCGCGCATATAGCCGGCCATTACCACTTCGCCGGCGGCAGCAGCGCGGATCGGCTCACCGTATCCGGCGCCGATATCCACCCCCGTATGCATCCGCGTCCGATGAAGGATGGGGTGGTAGCGCATCCCGAAGCCGCTGGTAATGGGCCCGGATGCCGGTCGAATGAAGTGCCCGGTCCACGCACGAAGGAGGCGCGCTCGTCCCTCGGGCGTGGCCTCCAGGGCGCGCAGGCGGGCAGCAATTTCGTTGGAGGCCTCTTCCAGTTCATCCAAGGCGGCTTCCTTGGCTTCGCGGTCCTCCTGAATCTGTTGGAGGGCCACACGCTTGGCCGCCACGTCCGCCCGATATTGGAAGTACGAGCGTTCCAATTCCGCTTTCAGCACGCGCTGTTCTGCATCCTGGGCATCCAATTCCCGTTGATCGGCCAGGAGCTGCGCCTCATCGGCTTTGATGCCCTCCATGAGCTTCACATCGCTCTCTACGATGCGCTCCACGTAGTAGGACCGGGATAAATATTCATGCATGGAGCGGGAACTGAGGAGTGCCTGCACGTAGGAGGTGCTTCCCAGTTCATAATTCTCGCGGAGGCGCCGCGCCAATACGCGCCTTCGGCCGTCCAGGCGCTTCTGCGTGAAATCCATGCGTGCTCTCAGCACTTGGCGGCGCCGCGCGATGGCTGCCAACCGCCTCTTCACCACGCGCAGACGTTCTTCCGTGGCGAGGATGCGCCCCTCAATGCGATCAATCTCCCCCACCACATGATGCTCTTTGGCCCGCGTGCGCCGCACCTCTAGCCGTTGCGCATGGATGCGTGCCCGAACGATGTGGAGCTGCCGGCGCAGTTCCTTGGGCGATTTTTTCGCTCTGTTGGTACGCGGCCCGGCCAGAACGCCAAAGCCCTGCAGGCCAAAGATCACGGCCAAGGCAATGCCGGCCAGATGAACATAACGATTGCGCATGTCCCTTCCTATGCGCCTGCCTGAGGCCGGCAGGCGGGTCCTTAAACCGTCTTCAGGAACCTCCTGATCGAGAGCACACTACCCAAGCATCCAAGGATCGCCCCGATTGCCACCAACACTGCCAGCACCGTCCACGGCCCTGCGGCAGGGGGCATGGAGTGAGCTAGGGGTGACACGATGCGCCGTCCGTAGGCGGATACCTGCGCTACCACGAAGAGCACAACAGCACCGGCTACTAAAGCGCCCACGACACCGTAGAACATGCCTTCCAGCACCAAAGGCATTCTAATGAAGCCAGGCGTAGCGCCCACCAGTTGCATGATGCGGATCTCCCTACGCCTTGCGAGCACGGTTAGTCGGATTGTGTTCTGGATCACGAATGCCGTTCCGATGAAGAGCATGGCGGCCAATCCGCCACCTACATTGCGCACAAGCCGCTGAATACCCAGGAACACTTGGACGGCATCTCGCGCCGTGCGCACTCGATCTACCTGGGGAAAGCGCGTGCGGTCTTGCAAAACACCGGCAATTGCATCGGTGGCCGAGGCATCCGTAAGGCGCACGTCCAGGCGGTCCGGCAAAGGGTTCGCGCCTCCGAGAGCAGCTACGATCGCCGTGCTGCTTTCGCGATCCGCCTGTTGGAGTTCCGCATACGCTTGTTCTTTTGTGAAGAGTGTCACGCGCTCTACGAACGGAAGCGCTTGGATACGCCTGCGTACCTCCTTTACATCGGCGCGAGGGATTTCTGGGCGCAGGAATACCGAAATCTCGAACCGGCGGGGCTGGGCATCGGCGAATTGGTGGAGGCGATAGAGGGTGAATAGGGCGCCCCCCAGCACCGTAAGTGAGATTGCCGAAGTCGTGAGAGCCGCCACGGACATGAGACCATTGCGGCGAATGTCTCGGACGGCTTCACCCATCAAGAAGCTAATGGATGACAGGCTCACACTCGTAGGCCCCTTCTACTTCGTCCCGCACCACGCGTCCTCGCTCCAGGGCGATCACACGTTTGTGGGCGCAATCCACAATGTACTTATCGTGCGTAGCCACCAAAACCGTGGTGCCACGCACATTCACATGCTCCAGAATGCGTAGGATGCCCAGGGAAGTCTCCGGATCCAGATTCCCGGTGGGCTCGTCTGCCAGAAGCAGCGGCGGATCGTTGACCAACGCCCTTGCGATTGCCACCCGTTGCTGTTCTCCCCCAGAGAGCTGACCCGGAAAGGCGTCACACCGATGGACTAATCCTACCACCTCCAGGGCCGGTGGCACCTTCCTCCGAATCTCCTTTCTCCCGGCGCCAATCACGCGGAGCGCATAGGCAACATTCTCAAACACCGTCTTGTTTGGAAGAAGGCCGAAATCCTGAAAGACAATCCCCAGTCGCCTGCGCAGGAACGGAACCTCCCGCGGGTGCAGTGTTGTGAGGTTCCGGCCGGACACCATCACCTTCCCTGTAACGTGCAGGTCCTCGCGATAGAGAAGCTTAAGCAGGGTAGTCTTACCCGATCCCGTTGGGCCCACGACGAACACGAATTCCCCTTTATTGATGCGTAGGGACACGTGCGAAAGAGCTGTGCGCTCCCCGGGATAGACTACCGACACATCCTGAAGCTCGATCATGGTGGATGGCCGTGCCCTACGTGCCGCCCGCCGCCTGCACCCATCGGGACGGAGCCTTCGGGAGCTCCCGAGCACGAGCGCCGGCCGACACGGCCTTTAGTTGGTCCTATTTAACCACGTCCGGTCGTGAGTGTCAAGCCAAAAGCGCTACGAACACGCACCTATGCCCGCCGCTTCCCAGCAACCGGGCACGGGCACGTGATCGGGAAACACCACCCCCGGCCGAAACCACTGTTCGGCAATGCCACGATCGTCGGGTGCAAACCGGAACCACCAAAGTCCATCGAGCGTCATCGTCGGCCGACCGCTAGGGAAAGCGTGCGCACCTGCTGCGGCCAAAACGTAGATGGCAACACTCGCAATCCAGTAACGCTTCATGAGATCCCCCCGGCGCCGGAATCTGGCTCGGGTTTTCTATTCAGGTTTCCTTCGCCGGATACCTGCCGCGGGACGTGCCGGCGCATTGAGGAGGAGTTCCGCCCGCGGCGTGGAAGCATACTTCGTGCCCGGCTTCCTAGGGCGGCATCTATATCTATGGGAGGGCGTACATGGCAGAAGTAGCGAAGAGCGGTGCGGAATTACTTCGGGAGATACGCACGGCGGCGCCGCCTCCCGGAACGGGGGTCTTTTGGTGGCTGGGCCAACTTAGCATCGTGGTGAAGGCAGGCGGCGCCGTCATCTATCTGGACCCGTTCTTCGATCCCTGGGACCGCAGGCAGACACCCCCTCCCATTCGTCTGGAGGATCCCGTCTTCGCGGATTTGGTTACGGTGAGCCATGGGCACGCCGATCACCTTAGCCCGGCAAGCCTCCGAAGCTTCGTGTCCCATTCGCCCCACACCCGCTTCATCGCGCCGCGCGCACTCGCAGGCCGAATGATGCAAGAGGGAGGAGTTCCTCAGGAGCGGCTCATCTCCGTCAATGCCGGTGAAACGGTGGAGGTAGGTTCCATCCGAGTAACCGCCCTCAAGAGCAAGCATGAGTTCTTCGATGAGGATCCGGCCCTGGGCTTCCCGTACTTGGGCTATGTAGTGCAGATTGGGGGCGTAACCTTCTACCATTCGGGAGACACCATCAACTACGAAGGGCTTCTAACCTCCTTGCGACAATGGCCGCGCCTGGACGCAGTTTTTATTCCTATTAACGGTCGCGATGCCGAGCGATACCTTCGCGGAACCATCGGCAACATGACCTTTCAGGAAGCAACGGAACTTGCCGGGGAGCTGAAAGTGGGTCTCGCGGTGCCTGCGCACTATGATATGTTCGTAGGTAATCAGGAAGATCCACAAAAGTTCGTGCGCTTCCTCAAGGCAAAGTATCCAAGCGTTCCGTGCTGGGTGGGACCTGCCGGCCAAATGGTGCCGTTCCCCGCCCGCGCTTAGCCTAAAGCTCTATCCCCGTTTCTTCACCTGGCCCCCTGCGCCCCACCATCGTGGAATAAACCAGAATGGTGGGGCTGGCCCCGTTTTGCGTGCCGTCGGCCCGGCTTCACCAGCATCGCACAGGAGGGGATCTGCAATGATGCCCACTTCTAAATGTCCTAAGCGCCACGTCACGTCCGGGTTCGCGCTAATCACCGCGCTCTACATGATCCTTATCGTCTCCATTTTGCTGTTGGGCATCGGCTTCCTTACCACGGCCCACCAAGAACGGGCCACAATGGATGCCCGATTTTCCGGCGCCCTCAACCTCGCCGAAGCGGCTGTGAATTACGAATTCCGCAAAATCAGCAACGATCCCACGCAGGCCGATCTCGCCCCTACAACGTATGCCGTGTCCCAAGGCACCTTTACCGTATGGTGTACGAACCGCGACGGGTCTACCCCATGGGACCCGGCCAATTACCTTTACGTCCTCGCAACGGGCAATTACAAGGGTGTTACCCGGACGATCAAGGTGTCGGGCAAGGGCTTCTACCCTTCAAACCGCTTCGCCATCTACACCATGATGGGGACAAGTGTGTTCCGTGGATCGGCCATCACCATCACCGGAGATATCGGAACGAATGGATACTTTGATTTTTCGGGCACGCCCACCGTAATCGGGAGCGTCTTCTTCGATGGTCCGAATGCCGGCTGGTACAACGGCAGCAATCCCGGCGGTTACAACGTCATTACCTACCCCCGGCCCCTCTCATGGCCCACAATAGACGATATCGCGAACCGAATGTTCCCCAACGGTGGAATGGCGTGGCTGGCTACCCACAACGACAACGCCTCGGCAGGGATCACCAATAACAGCATCACCAGCTCCATCACCCTAGGACCAGGCAACTACTACGTCACGAACATCAACCTTAAAGGCAACGACCAGATCTATTTCAACAATGCCAACGGCCCAATCAATCTGTGGGTAGGGCCCGAGGGTGGTACCGGCACATGCAACTTTCGCGGAGGCACGGCGGCCGTATCCATGAGCAAAACGCCAAACGTGCATATCTACGTAGCCACCACCAGCGGCATCAATCTGGCAGGCAATCAAGAGATTGATGCGTGCATCTATGCCTACAACAAAGACTCCTCAGGCAACGCCTATGGCTACGTAACCAACAGCGGCAACCCCATCACCAACGGCCAGATCATTGCCAACAAGATGGATATCAACGGCAACATCACCATCAACTTCGTGCCGGGGTTAGCGCAACCATCCAGCTACAGCTATTACGGCTTCGACAATTCCTGGCTTGAGACCACGCCCGGGCTGTAGCCCGTATCTAGCCCTCAGAATCCCGCACATACAAAAAGTGTGGCAGTCCGGGCCACGTTGTGTGGAAGGATACACGTAACCATGCCTTGCGTGCCGCAATGAGGCAGGAGATATGAAGAAGCATCGAACGCGAAAAAGGGTGCTCGGCATCACGTTAGTGGAGTTACTTATTGCCGCGCTGCTGTTGGCCATCGGGTTGATGGGCCTCATCAATGCCTGGGTGTTTTCATTCAACATCACCACAGCGTCGGACGATTTGGGCGTGGCGTACAACCTTGGCCGGTACGCCATGGAACAAGTAAAGATGAATGGCTTCTACGCCCAGCCGGAGGGGACCGTTACCACCTACTATGACGGCACACAGAACCAGGTTGCCCAAACCAGTGCTTCCAATCGCTATACCGTGACCGTGAGTGTGGTAAGTGACGCCGTAAAATCGGGAACGGCAGGCCAGGCAGGCGCCGTTCCGGCCGACAATGCCCTGCGCACGGTCAACATTACCGTGAAGCTTTCTGGAACGAATACGGTGCTCTTCCAAACCGGTACGTACCTTGTGAGGGCGGGGATATGAAGCGGAGACACGCCGGTTTCACCCTAATCGAGATGCTTGTGGTAGGGTTGATCTCCGTCATCATCGGGGCCGGCCTCTGGACGCTCGTGCGCAGCGCCTACGACGCGGAGTATATGCTCATCAACCAAAACACCGCAAACGCTAATGCTCGCCAGGTGGTGGATCTTTTTGCCGACCATCTGCGTGGCACGGCGGGCCTCGTATCCGCCTCACCATCGGACGTAACCTTTTCGGACAATGCCGGAAACAGCATCCGATACTGGCGAGCCAGCGATGGAACCTTGCGGACCTCGGTAAATAACACTCCGGCCAACGGGAACCAAATCCTTGCGGGAGTGCAATCCCTCTCGCTCACTTATTACACGTGGAACGGTTCGTCGTGGGTGTCGTCCACCTCACCGTCGGTCCCGGGATCCGTAGGCGCGGCCGATATTGTTGTGGTGGTTAACATCAACGGATACACACGCCGCCTCTCCAGCAGAGTGCGGTTTCGCCAAAAGTGAGGCCCGGGCCATCGAGCCTGCAGTAACGGAGATGAGGGAGTAAGAACGGTGAAACATCGGGCGGTTATCGGCATCGAGGTGTCCAACGATCAGATCCGAGCGGCGTATGTGCGGCAATCCGGGTCCAGTGTCCAACTGGCAGGAGTGCATGCACTCCCAATTCCCGAAGGTGCCGTAGACGAAGAGGGCCTTCTCAACGCCCAGGTTCTGGGCGATGTGGTGCGCCGTCTCTGTATGGAATTGGAGCCCAAGGTGAGTCAAGTTGTAATGGGCCTCACCAACTGCAGCCTCGTGGCACGCGTGATGGAGATCCCTCCCGTACCCGACGCCGAGATCCGCTCGGTTCTGCGGGGAGAGATGGACCACTACCGCATCCTTCCGGCAGGCCAAAGTGCCTTCGATTACTTTAAACTTCCGGACGGGGCGGATCGGGACAATCCGGCTGCCGGGGAGGAACCGGTACTACGCATCCTTCTCATGGGAGCCGAGGAGCGCCTTGTGGCCAGCTACCGCGCCACGATGGATGCCGCCAATCTGCCCTTGACGGCCGTGGAACCGGGCTCCATCGCTCTGCTACGGGCTCTTTACCCCGTGCTGTGCAACGAGGATTCCGTAGCAAGCGTGGTTCTTTCAGCCACGGGCACCGATGTGTTCATCACCCATCGCGGCGAGCTTCAGTTCTACCGCCGCATTGATACCGGCGTTCCCGAATTGCGTGCTCCCACCCTAGGCGCGGCCTCGGCCGGCACTCAGCCGCGGGGAGGACTTTTGGTGGGACTTGGCGGGAGTGACGAGGAAGTCTCCTCAGATACGCCTGAATACGAGCCCTACAACCGCCAGGCGATCAGCCTCCTCATGACGGAGGTGCAACGATCCATAGACTATTACATCCGCGAATTCCCTTCCGCGGGCGAGACGATGTTGGCCCGCTTTGCGATTGATGCCCCGGACGCCGCTCAGATCTTCGAAGTGCTTACGCAATACCTCCGCACACCTGCGGAACTCGCCTCTGCAGTAGACGCGTTGACCGTGGCGCCCAATGCCGCAGCAGCGTTGCGAGGCGCGGAAGCCTTTCGATACACGGTGGCTGTGGGACTAGCGTTGAGGGGTATGGGCAGTCCGTACGATGCCGCACCCTCTCTAGATCTGGTGGCAGGCGACCGTGTTGTAGTGGAACGGAGAATGGCCCCCAGGGCAATCATGCTGAGCGCGGCCGCCAGCTCCGTCATCCTCATCGGCACGATTGCCGCCGCCATCGTGGTGGGGAGCGCCATTGCCCGGTCCCAGCGGAACCTCACCCAACTTCGCACGGAATTAAACGCCCTCAAAGCGGAACACGCAGCAAAGGTCGCCATGCTCGAGCGTCAGAAGAACCTCACCGAAGCCATACACCGGCGCTCCCGTCCATTGCGCGAGGCGTTGGACTTCGTAGCTGCATCGGTGGCGCGCAGGGCAGCACTGGTGAACCTAAGCATAGATGCCAACGGCGTCATCACCATCAGTGGGGAGGCGCCCACACCGAAGGCTGTGGCAGACGTAATGGACACTCTGAACCTTTCGCCCAGTCTTGAGCCGGTACGCATGAACAACTTGGCCCGCATTGACCCGAACAACGGCGGAGGCATCCACTTTGATCTGCAAACGAACTTTGTTCAGCCTGTAGTTCAGGCGAACGCGGCACCGCCCGCAAATCAGGGCCCGGCCGGTCCCCAAGGAGGCAGTTAGGATGAAAGCTCTTCCTGCATGGCTCCAGCGTGCCATTGTACTGCTGATGCCGCCCTTATCCCTCCTGGTGTGCTGCGTGGTGATGTTTCCGCGACAGCATAAGCTACGGGAGCTTAACCAAGATATCCGCACCACACAAGCGGGTGTACGCAGTTACCTGATCCAACTCGACGAAATCAGTAAACTGCCTCCCGATCCTACAATAGCCACTCTGCCCATGTCCAAAGAAGAACAGGCGGAGTTCTTGCGGGGATTGGCAACATTGTGTAACCGAACGGGGAACCGCCTGCTTTCCATTGCTTCTCTGGCGCCGCCCCCGCCGGCACCTCCACCACCGCCGGGGTCGCCGCAGGCGCCGAAGCAAACGGATGTGCTACCCCAAGATGTGTTGGCCATCAAAAGTCCCATCACGTTCGAAGGCACGTTTGCTTCGCTCCGCGCTTTCCTTAAAGGCTTGGAAGCATCGAGGCGGTTGATCTCCCTTACAGACTTGAGGGTAACGCCCGGCGGCAAGGGTTATCCCATGCTCCAAACCACAATCACGGTCACGCGATACGTAGATGCGCTGCCGGCGGCTTCGGCGCAGCCTGGTAAGCCTTAACGGGAGCGGCCCCACCAGGAGGAAAGGCTTTCATCATGCTTAGATGCCTACGAACTGACATGGACACGTCAATAACCGAACGTACCGCAGGTGCGCGGACTTCGATGGATCGAGGGGCACGAATGAAAACATACACGATTCTTTGCGGGGCGCTTACCATAGCGCTGGCACCTCTTGCCGCCCGCGGAGCGGAGGATGCGGCTTCCAAGCCCGCATCACCCCCTACCACGATCACGGTGGACTATGTGAACGCCGATGTGGCCGATGTGCTCCGCGCTCTGGCTGCCCAGAGCGGCATCAGCATCGCCCTGAACCCAAGCGTGAAAGGCCAAGTGACACTCCACTTGCGCAACAAGAGTGTAGACGAGGCGCTGGGGATCGTGACGAACTTGGCGGGACTGCAGGCAAAGAAAGTCAACGGAACCTACGTAATCGCACCTCACAATGAGATGCGGCAGACACTAGATCGCCTCGGCATCAGCCGCGTCGTGAATCTGGAGCATCTGAGCGCCCAAGCGGCCGCCGATTTGGCACAAAACGCCTTCTCGGATCTTACCGCCCGTCCGCAGGGGAAGGCGGTACTTCTCACCGGTGCACCGGACGATGTGGATGGCGCCGAGAAGATGTTGCGCCAAAATGATCTGGCCGCCCCAGACAATCGGCGCGTGTCTGAGCGCATTCCTTTAGGGAACCGATCGGCTGCGCAAATCGCACCGGCCCTTGCAAAGATGGTCCCGGGCGTAAATGTGGAACCGGCCGGCAATGCCATCATCGTGTCGGGCACCCGATCGGATGTGGAGGCAGCCCGCGCTGCGGCCTCTATGCTGGATGTTGCGCAGAACACCGATTTTGTCACCAAGGTGTACCGCATCAAGTACTCCGCAGCCGATCAGCTTGCGCAGATGGTGCAACAAGCGTACCCCGACGTGCAAGTGATCGCCGGTCCCGAAAGCGCTGCTCCCGCGGTACCGCAATTCCGGCCCCTAAGCGGTCAGTTCGTGGGAGGTATCGGAATTGGCAGTCAGACCACCAATTCCGTGGGCCCGTATGGGACGAACGGCGTACCGGGCCAGCCGAATACCCAAAACGGCCAGATCAACAAAAACGCGCTCTCGTTGATCCTCAAGGGCCCATCGGCCTCGGTGCAGGATGCCCTTAATCTGTTGGATGTTGAGGATCAGGCTCCTCGCCAGGTTATGGTGGAGGCGAAGGTGGTGGATACCTCCCCCGAGGAGCTGCGGAATTTAGGCGTAGAGTGGCAGTGGAACCAGTTCCTCTTTGTGGAGCGTCCGCAATTGAGCGGGAACGTAGTGCCGCAAACTCCGCTGCCTGTAGGCCCCGCAGGGATGGGTACCTTCGGGAGGATCCAGTTTACACCGAGTGCTACCCTTAATGCCCTCATCACCAACAAGAAGGCGAAACTGTTGGCCAGTCCTCAGATTGCAGTGCTTAATGATCAGGACGCCTCGATCTTTATTGGGGACACTTTGCGCTTCCAAACGCTGGCCCAAAGTAGCGCCACCGCCGGCAACCAGTTCACGGTAGTGGAGGTACCCGTAGGCATCATCCTGCTCGTGCACCCGCGCATCAACGATGACGGCAATATCACGCTCAGGGTCCATCCGGTAGTGAGTACCGTCAGCGCCATTTCCAACGGTTTGCCCCAAACCAGCGCGCGTGAAGCCGAAACCATTGTGCGCGTGAAGGATGGCGACACCATCGTCATCGGAGGATTGATCCGTGATGATGACGTCAAGGCGATGTCCAAGATACCCTTCCTAGGAGACTTGCCCATTCTGGGATACCTTTTCAAGAATGAGTACCGTGACCACCGGCGCTCCGAGGTGATGGTCTTTCTAACCATTAAGATATTGCCGCACTAATGGCGCCCACACGGCATCATTCAGGAGACCTGCCATGAACTTCGCAACTCTATCCCCCGCCGAACGGATGAAGGCTTCTGCGCTCATCGGCCTGATTGTGGTGGTGATGTTCTTCGTGGTACACACGCTGCTAGGGGTAGTAGCGCCCAAGGCACGGCCCGTGCCGGCACCAGCACCACCGCCCGCGACAGCGCAAGCTTCGCCGGCGCCGGCAAATGGCGCTCAGCAAGCGCCTATGCCGCAATTTCCCACGGCCAAGGTGGCAGCTATGGCCAAGCAACCCGAGCCTGAGCCCCCCATTCCGGATCCCTTCACGCCGCTGCATCCGAAGGGGCCCGTAGCCAATGCCGCTCCGGCTCCTGCTCCCGCACCCAAAGTGGACGTGTCGCCGGTGCGGCCACAGATGCTTCCGCCGCTGGCAGTAGGAAGTGCTTTGCCTGGGGGCATCAAAGGACTAGGAAACGCCGCCCCGCCCGAAGAGCGCCCCGAGATCCATGTAATCGGTGTGGTCGAGGGCGATCACTCCGTGGCCACACTTGAGGTACAGGGACAAACGATGATCCTACATCCCGGTGACGTCATCGCCAAAGGTTGGCGCGTGGCTACAATTGAGGGGGGCAGCGTTTGGATCCGCCATGGCACCGAATTGATCGGCGTGCGGGTGGGCACGACGATCAACAGGCAGCCCGCCGGCCCTTAGGTGGCTGAGCCGAGCTGCCGGAACCGGGGGTCGGGCTGGAACCAGCTCGAGCCCCCGATTGCCGTACGCTCTCTATTCTCGGAAGAGGGGCACAGCTTGCTCCGCCTGTTGCCGCACTTGGGCCAATTCCTCATCGGACAGGGGTCGGAAGCGCTCTGCAAAGGTGAGAGCCATTCCGTATAACTTGGGATCCCCCGGAGGAACCGCAGCCGTGATGGGAAGCGACAGGGTCCAGCGCAAGGCGAGTTCCGCAGCAGCAGGATCCGTGTAAGGCTCGTACCAGCAATTGGGGTGGATGCTTCGGTCCGCCCCTTCCGGCCAGGGGCCACGAGCCATGGCTTTGAGTGCCAAACGCGCTACACAGCGTGTTTGCGCCGCCTCCAGTACCTGCGGCCCGAAGTTCCCGTGGTAAAAGGCAGTGACATTGAACGGGAACAGGACCGAGTTAAACGCAAAGCGCTCCAGAGCGGTAAGCGCTGCCTTTACCGAATGGGCACTGAAGCCCAAGTATCGAACAAGCCCTGCAGCCCGAGCCTCGACGAGGGCCTCCATGGCCCCGTCCGGACCGAATGCCTGTTCTACGTCTTCCTCGGTGGTGAGTGCATGGAGCTGGTATAGATCGAAGTGGTCCGTGCCCAGCCTTTTCAGTGAGGCGCGAAGCTCCTCGGCTGCCTCTGACTTCCGCCGTTTCCCCGTCTTGCAGGCGAGGAATACCCCGTCGCGGATGCCCTTAAGTGCAGGGCCCAGCCGTTCCTCGGCGTCGCCGTAGCTTGGCGCCACGTCAAAGTAATTCACGCCCCGATCATAGGCTTCGCGGACCCAGCGGTCGGCCTCCCGCTGATCCAAACCCATCACCACAATACCGCCAAACGCAATAATAGAGAGTTGTTCTCCTGTGTTTCCGTAGGGTCGTCGTTCCATTCATCCTCCAGCTTACAGCCACAAAGCGGCGTCGCTGCTATCACCATACCCCATAGGTGTGGCACTCGGGCTACAGTTCGGCTTCCAGCGTTTCGATGCGCTTACCGCCGGTGGTAAGAACCGTTGCATCGCCGGCCGTCCATTCGCCCAGGGGCTCTTCGTTGAGGTTCACACGGCGCAGCCGCTTGGCCCCCAAAACCCGCACACGCCCCGACACGGGCTCATCCACGGTATTGAACCAGCGGAGGATCAGGGTGTCGCGGTCCTCCGCGCGCTTAATGCAGGTTACCACCCATTCCGCTGCAGACACCTCTAGATAACTACCCTGATTTGCCATCCCCTCCCATGCGTGCGTTTGCACGGCAACAAGCGGCGTAGCGAAGCGATGCGCCTGTTGCCACACCCTCGCATCACGCCAATCTCCCGCATGGGGAAGGACCGCTAACCGAAAGGTATGGCGGCCAAGGCATTGGGCTTCCGGGGTTAGGATGCCTGGTCCATCCCCTCGACGGCTTAACTGACCTACGCAGCGCAGGAGTGTTACCGCGATCGCCATGCCATCGCGTCCCATGAAGTTGGGATAAACTTCGTGCTCGGGAAGCCCTTGATCTAGAACTGCAACACCAGAAGTGCCGCCGGCTGCATCCTCTCCTGCCGCATCCACCCAAAGTTGATGGGGGCTGAAGGGCGCAGCGCCCTCATCGGCAAGGCTGTCTGGAACCGGACGGCGCACGGCATCAAATTGCCCGCCTGCCACCACCGCTTCGGCGTTCTCTACGTTCCAAAGAGCACGCAAGCGATGATCGCGCGCCCGGTTCTCGATCTCCAAATCAACCTCCACCCGATCCACACCCGCCCACTGCGTCATCGTTACTACAGCCGGGCATTCCACCATCTCGTCTGCGCGACATTCAAGATCGCTCGCAGCAGGCAGGGCAACGGCACCCCTGATCGTGCGGCTTCTGCGGACGCAGCTCACGTAGTGCTCCTCGCCTCCGCCGCATGCTATTGAGGACACGTCCACTATGATGCGCCGGTCCATGCGCGGGCTTCTGTAGAGGTATTCATCCCCCACATCACCCACATCCTCTAAGAGAGGCCTCCACTCAACGAGGGGATCGGCTTGCCTCACAGGAACGCGCATCTCGGGATATCGGGGCCAAGAAGGTTCCGGTTTAATGGTGTAGGCACTCCAACCGCAGGCCGGTACGTCCCTCGCCACGAACTCAACGGTAACGCGCTGAACCCACTGATCCAAGGGAAGCTCGTGGGGGCTCAACACCTGCCGCACTACCTCCTCCACTCCGGTTACGGCAAACGGCACCTCCTCGCCATTGGGGTCCCAAATGCGGAAGCCGCGCATTGCTCTGCCGGCTTCACGCGCCGGGTTCCCGCGTGCCGGCGCACCAAGCGGGAACTCCAAGGTGCACCGCACCGGATCGGTACGAGGCCAATTGAGCGGATTGATCACGATGATGCTGAGGGCGTCGCTTGTGGCGCCCAGGCTGCGATCACGCTCGCAGAGTACGTCCAGGGCCTTTTGCGTTAGGACCTCGCCCACCTGCTCCACCTGCTGGAAGCGGGGCATCATCTCTCGATGAACCTGATCCACCGAGCAACCGCAGATGGAATCGTGGGGATGGTTCTGCATCAGGAGTTTCCATGCGTAGAGCAGCTCATCGTGCGGATAGGGGGCACCCTGCTGGCGTGCAAAGGCCGATAAACGTTCGGCATACTGCTCCAAAGCTACCTGTGCCCGGTGGTTGGCTTGCTTCAAGTACATCCGCGTAGAGAGCGTACCGGCCAGGCAGGCGCCCCACCGATCTTCCCGCAATTCGCCTTGCTTCACCTGCAAGGGCCCGCATTCTGATCCGCGAGGACCTCCTGAGGCAGCCAGTTCTGCCCGAACCGCGTTGATATATTGCAGCAGCGTGCTGTGCACTAATCGGTCTGGTACCCCCCGCCGCTCCAATTCCTGGTTCACCTGGACGATAATGCGGCCCACATCCGGTTGCGGCTCCAAGTGATCCACGCCGTTCATAAGTAACAAATGGGAGGAAGATGCGTGAGGCGCCATGCGGTCCCTAAGGTCCACCACGAACTTTACGGCCTCGTCTATGGTGGAAGGAATACGCTGCGCGTTGTTGTACCAAAACGCCATGAGCGAGCTCAGCACCTGTGTTCCATCCGGGGCCTCCCATAGGAATTCCATCGTGCGATCGCCCACAAGCTGGTACCCACGCCCAACGATTGCATTGTCTATCCCAAAGCCCGCGAGTATCTGCGGCATTTGGGAAAGGTTCCCGAACTGATCGGGCAGATACCCCACCTTCATCACGGCCCCGAAAGATTTGGCGATGCGGTGGCCTACCAGCAGGCTTCGCACAGTAGCTTCACCACTGGTAAGGAACTGGTCATTCAACTGATACCATGGCCCTACCGTGATGCGGCCTTCCGTGATATACCGGCGCAGTTCGTCGGCTCGGTGCGGGCGTATCTGCAGATAATCCTCCAGCACGATGGTCTGAGCGTCTAAGTTGAAATAGCGGAAATCCGGATCGGTGTCCAGAATCTGCAACAGGTGGTCTATTAGATCCACAAGCCTCAAGCGGAACTGCTGGAATGGAAGGAACCATTCGCGATCCCAATGCGTGTGGGACACAACGTGGAGCGTGTACGCCATGATCTTCTCCCTGGGAGCTGCAGGTTGCCTCGGATGCATGCCTCCCATGGTGGGAGATTATCCCGGCGCCGCCCGGATCCCTGCCTACGAGGCAAAGGCCGTCCTGTGCGTTATAATTAGGACGCGGAGGACGCCCCATGCACCAGACGCCGTCGGAAGAGAAGCTGCTCGGAAACCTGAACGCCGTACAACGGGAAGCCGTTTGCCATGGCGACGGGCCTCTCCTCATTTTCGCCGGCGCAGGATCGGGCAAGACGCGCGTTTTGACCCACCGCGTGGCCTATCTCATCGCGACCGGGAAAGCCCACCCCCGCAACATCCTTGCTGTTACGTTCACAAACAAAGCAGCCGGGGAAATGCGCGAACGCATAGCCGCGATCGTAGGGGAGGCAAGCCGCCACATCTGGATCGGCACATTCCATGCAGTGTGCGCCCGCATCCTTCGTGAAGCCGGCGACGCCATCGGCTTGGATCGCGACTTCGTGGTCTATGACGACAGCGACCAGGCCACCCTCGTGCGTGAGGCACTCTACCAACTTCAGATTGATGACAAAAAGTTTGCGCCCCGTGCGATCCTCTCCCTCATCAGCCGAGCAAAGGAGCGCCTCATTCCGCCGGAGGAATTCGGAACGCACTATCAGGGTTTCGTGGAACGCATTGCGGAACGCGTGTATGAGCTCTACAACCACAAGCTCCGCCTTAATCGCGCTTTGGACTTTGATGATCTCCTATTCTATGCCGTCCGCTTGTTCCAACAGAGGCCCGAAATCCTCCAACGGTATCAAGAGCGCTTCCGATACGTGTTGGTAGACGAATACCAGGACGTGAACTATGCTCAGTACGTTCTGCTAACGCTCCTCGCTGCCAAGCATCGCAACCTGTGCGTGGTGGGAGACGATGACCAATCCATCTATATGTTCCGCGGCGCCGACGTGAGCCTAATCCTCCAGTTCGAACGGGATTATCCTGATGCTCGTGTGGTCAAGCTGGAGCAGAACTACCGGTCCACAGGTACTATCCTGGATGCCGCCCACGCCGTGGTGTCACGGAATCGCGGCCGAAAAGAGAAGCGTCTGTGGACCGAGAATCCCCGCGGCTGCCCTCTGGTAGTGAAAGAGGCGGACAACGAGCAAGATGAAGCTGAGTTCGTAGTGCGCACGATCTGGGAAGCAGTACGGGCCAAGCGGCGCACTTATGGCGACTTTGCGGTGCTCTATCGTACCAACGCCCAGAGCCGAGCATTCGAGGAGGTCTTCCTTAACTTCGGCGTCCCCTATCGGATTGTGGGGGGCGTACGCTTCTACGAGCGCAAAGAGGTGAAGGATGTTGTAGCCTACCTGCGCGTGATTCACAATCCTCGGGACACCGTAAGCCTCAAGCGCATCCTGAATGTGCCTGCCCGCGGGATCGGGAACGCCACGCTTTCCATCTTGGAGAAAACCGCCGATGCTGCGGCCCAGTCCCTTTGGGACACCCTCCTGCAGGTAGACCAGATTCCCGAGTTACCCGCGCGCCAACGAAATGCTGTGGCAGGCTTCGTAGACCTCATCACACGCTTGCAGAACCTCGTCCCCAACACAACCGTAACGGAACTCACAACGCATCTTCTTGAGGCCACACATTACCTGAGCGAACTCGAAGCACAGCCTGGGTTGGATGCCCAGACCCGCGCCGAGAATGTGCGCGAACTCCTAACCGTCACAACGCGCTTCGATGCAGAGGCAGACGACCGCACTCTGGCCGCGTTTCTGGAACAGGTGGCCCTAGTGTCGGACTTAGACAGCTTGGACGCGCGCACGGACGCCGTGACCCTGATGACGATCCATTCTGCCAAGGGCCTTGAATTTCCGGTGGTATTCCTGGCGGGATTGGAAGAGGGCGTCTTTCCTCATGCCCGCTCCATGAACTCGGATCGGGAGTTAGAAGAGGAGCGACGCCTGTGTTATGTAGGCATCACGCGCGCGAAGGAGGAGCTTTTCCTTACCCACGCCTATCGGCGCACCCTGTACGGCGGCATCTCTTACAACCCGCGCTCTCGCTTCCTGGAGGATATTCCTCCGGAGCTGTATGGCGTGCCCTCCGCGCCCTCTGCGCCGCAACAACCGATGTCTTTAAAGCCCGGCAGCGGAAAGCTTTGGGTGGCCCGTGTGCCTACCCCCCGAGAGGACGAACAAGCTACCGTGTCGTTTCGGCCGGGGCAGAAGGTGCGCCACCATACCTTTGGCACCGGCGTGGTCCTCAGCGCCGAGCAGGTCAACGGCGACCTCCAAGTGAGTGTGGCGTTTCCGGCTCCCGTGGGCATCAAAAAGCTCATGCAATCTTTTGCCAGACTTCAGGCGGTCTAGGCCCTGCCACCTGCGCACGGTACATAGACGCGCGGGCGGACGCTTCCATCGAACATTTCCATGCTTGCCCCATCTAGCGACACGATTGCAGCCATCGCGACCCCTCCCGGCGAAGGAGGCATCGGTGTGGTGCGCTTGTCCGGCACGCGGGCCTTCGAAATCGCCCAGCGCGTGTGGAAGGACCGGCGGACCGAGGCGCTTGCCTCGCGGCGCAGCCACTCCATCTTTGTGGGGCGCATCGTAGATCCTGCAACGGGCGAATTGGTGGATGAAGCCCTTCTCCTCTTGTTTCGAGGCCCGCACAGTTACACCGGCGAGGACGTGGTAGAGTTCTCGTGCCATGGCGGACCCGTGATCCTGGCAAAAGTAATGGCCGTTTTGATGCGCGAAGGTGCCCGGGCCGCGCAGCCAGGAGAATTCACCCAGCGCGCCTTTCTGAACGGCCGCCTCGACCTGGCTCAGGCGGAGGCAGTGTGCGATCTCATTCGCGCCAAAACTGAGGATGCGCGGCGCATCGCCTTGATGCAGCAACAGGGCCGCCTCTCCCAGGACATAGCTCGCATCCGAGAGGAGCTGGTGGGGGCGCTTGCAGCCGTAGAGGTAACGCTTGACTTCAGCGATGAAGTAGGCGATCTGGATACCACGGCCACCCTCCAACGCATCCGGGCGGCCCGCACCCGCATTGAGGAGCTTCTTGCATCGGCACATCACGGGCGCCTCTACAGGGAAGGCGCCCGACTGGTGATCGCCGGAAGACCCAACGTAGGCAAATCGAGCCTCCTGAACGCCCTTCTTCGGTTCGACCGCGCCATCGTTACTCCGATTCCGGGAACCACACGGGACGTCATTGAGGACCTGGTGAATATCGGTGGCATCCCTGTAACCGTGGTGGATACCGCGGGCATCCATGCTACGGACGATCCCGTGGAACAGATTGGCGTACAGCGCACGCGATCCAGCATCCAAGGGGCTACCATCGTGGTGCTTGTGCTGGATGCCTCGCAGGGGTGGACGCCGGAAGACGAAGCAATCGCCGGCGAACTGCACGGCATTCCTGCCATTTGGGCACTCAATAAGACAGACCTTGTGCCCCCCGATGCAATCGCCGCCTGCACCAGCGAGCTGATCCGGCGCAAAGGCGATGACAAGGTGATCCCCATTTCTGCTCTCTTGGAAGAAGGGATCCCTTCGTTGGAGGAAGCCATCGCTCGGGTGCTCCACATGAGCGGGCCGAGCCATGAAGGCTTCATGGTAACGAATGCACGGCACCAGGCAGCTTTGGAGCAGGCAGCGGCAGCTCTAGACGAAGCGCAGAAAACCATCCTAGCCGGTCTCCCGCCGGACTTTATCTCCATAGACCTACGCGGAGCCCTGAATGCCTTGGGGGTAATCACGGGCGAAACTGCAAGTGAGGAGGTCATCCACCGCATCTTTAGCGATTTCTGCATCGGCAAATAACATGCCTGCAGCATGATCCGCTGCCGCACAGAGGAAACACCGCTGCCGGAGGCGAACTGCACTATACCTATAACCCTCTGTTGTGGAGTGGATACCATGTACCTTACCAACAAGAAAGTCGCAGTCCTGGGAGCGGCCGGCGCCATCGGCTCTAACCTGGTGCAGGACCTGCTCTCCACCGGCACTGCATGTAATATCGCAATGTACGACCCCTTGGCCGGGCCCCTGGAGGGCGCCGCAGAGGAGATCTACCATTGTGCCTACCCTGGCGCCTCCGTTATGTGGACTACGGACCAAGCCGAGGCCCTCTCGAACGCTTCCTACGTAATCACCTCTGGTGGCGCCCCGCGCAAGGAGGGCATGACGCGAGAGGATCTCTTGCGTGGTAACTGCGAAATCGCCAGGGATCTTGGGGAAGCCATTCGGCGCAATTGCCCCGAGGTTGAGTTCGTGATCGTGATCTTCAATCCGGCCGACGTTACCGGCCTTACCACGCTCGTCAACAGTGGCCTCGCACCGGGCAAGGTTACCACTTTGGCTGCGCTGGATAGCACCCGCTTGCAAACGCGCCTGGCACAGCACTTCGGCGTACCTCAAGACGAAGTAACCGGGTGCAAAACCTATGGCGGCCATGGGGAGAAGATGGCGGTCTTCAAGGGCGGCACTAAAGTGTGCGGCGTACCCTTGGACGACCTGCTGGGAGGGGCCACGGTCAACGGCAAAGGTCTCTCTCAAGAGGAATGGGCGCAGATCCAGGAGCATGTGCGAGGTGGTGGGGCCCGCATCATCAAATTGAGGGGCAGGTCCTCGTATCAATCGCCCGCGCACCAGAGTGTGGAGATGTTAAGAGCCCGCATCCGTGGAGGGGACTATCCGTGGCCGTGCGGTGCGTATTTCAAGGATGGCCCGTTCGCCAATGTGATGATGGCTGCCGACGTGGATTGGACGCCGGAGGGCATCGTAGGGCGCATCCCCCAAGGATCCCCGGAGGACATGGCTGCACTCCAGGAAAGCTACGAGCACCTGTGCAAACTGCGTGATGAGATCATTGCCGCCGGTCTGCTCCCGCCGCTGAGCGACTGGAAAGCCGTGAATCCCCATCTGTAGCAGGAGTTTGCAACAACCACCCGACCTGAGCCATTGTGTGGCGATGGTCGGGTGGATTTGCACGTGGCCTGCCATAGGATCTCAGGGAACGCTTGAGACCACCAATCGGCTTTAGTAGGCCTGGATCTTGAATGATTGCGGACGGTTCAGATCACCCCTCCGCAAAGTAAATACAACGGATGCGCAGGACGAAAGGGAGCCGGAAGTCATGACTGCTTTACCTGCCAAGGTCCCCAGGAAGGGCCCCCGCACATGAACCGATGGCACTGGTTAAGGGCGAGGACACCCACGTGCTCGCGTGCGCTACTCCACCGCAATCGTTGGTTGCGCCTGGTTGGTGTAGCACTGTTGGCTGTCGCGTGCGGCTGCGGTCAGCCAAGCCGTGACGCCAACGGCGTAATTCACCTCACGATCTGGTCCATGTGGTCCGGCCAAGAGGAGAAGAATTTCCTCAAGGTGTTGGCGCGGTACCACGAACTGCATCCCAACATCGTTGTTGAGAACCTGGGTGCGGTCAATGATGACACGAAGACGGTGCGCGCCATCGTTGCCGGGGTACCCCCCGATCTGTTCACGCTTTCCGATCCGCTGTATCTGGGCCCGCTGGCGGCTAACAACGCCGTTTATCCCCTGGACACTTGGTTTCGGAAAAGCGGTCTTCGCGAAGCCGACTTTGTACCTGCGTCCCTAAGCCTCTGCCGATACAAAGGCCACCTGTACGCCATGCCGTACCTTATTGACGACTACGCCCTCTTTTGGAACCGACGCGCGTTCAAAGAGGCCGGGCTGGATCCCAATCGCCCGCCAACGACCTTAGAGCAACTGGCAGATTATGCGGTACGGCTCACCCAACGGGACGCATCCGGCAATCTGACACGGCTGGGATTGCAGCCCATTGGAGACCTGAACGTGATCACTCAGGACTTCGGCGGCCGCCTCTACGACGCGCGCACCAACCGCGTAACTCCCGACGATGCAGGTGGGCTCGCCGGCCTGCGGTGGTATGTGAACCTGATCAACCAGATGGGGGGATATCAAAAGGTGAACGGCTTTGCTGCAGGATTTGGCCAAGCCCAAAGCGCCAACAACCCCTTCTTCGTGGGCAAGGTAGCGATGATGCTGAACGGGGAGTGGAACCCCTACTGGGTGAGTCGGTATGCACCGGGTCTGGATTACGACGTAACGCCCATACCACCGCCGGCAGGCCACCCGGAACGTGCACGATCCACTTGGCTGGGGGGAAACATGATCTGCATACCCAGGGGAAGCAAACACCCAAAGGAAGCTTGGGATTTGCTCGTGTGGATGCAAACCGAAGAAGCACAGATCCTCTTTGCAGAGGCCATGAATAACGTCCCGAACATCCGGGCCGCATTAAAATCACCGAGGCTTCGGGAAGGCGCGCCCTACAAAAGGAAATTCGCTGTGTTCCTGGATTTGGCCGATAGCCCAAATGGAGGTCACTTCCCCGCGCTGCCAGTGGCAAATCTCTACAACAATGAACTCACCACAGCGCGAGAGATGGCTCTAGATGGCCGCAAAACGCCGGAACAAGCCCTAAGAGACGTGCGAATCCGCGTACAAAAGGAGCTCGACCGGTACCGATGACCCCTCCACCCGCCCCGTTGCATGCTGGCCGTACCGTAAGCAAGGCGCGCGCACGGCGCGACCTGCTCATGGGCCTTGCCTTCATTTCGCCCTGGCTCATCGGGTTCCTGGCCCTCACCCTCTACCCGATCGGCGCCTCGCTCTATTACAGCTTCTGTGAATACCGTGTCCTCTCCCCGCCCCACTGGGTCGGATTGCGCAACTACATCGAGCTATTCTCGGATCATGACTATTTCCTGCCCTCACTCTACAACACGGTCTTCATGTTCATCGAGCTACCCATTGCCACGGTGATCTCTGTGGGCATCGCGCTTCTATTGAACCAGAAGCTCAAGGGAATGGCCCTCTTCCGCACCCTCTACTACCTGCCTTCTGTGGTTCCTACCGTCGCCTCGGCCATCCTATGGTTGTGGCTTTTGAACCCTCAATACGGCCTGGTGAACAAAACTCTGCAGTTTCTGCACCTCCCCACCACGGAATGGCTCCAGAGCCCCGTGTGGTCCAAGCCTGCCTTTATCATCCTGGACCTATGGATGGTTGGGGGTGGTGTCGTAATCTATCTTGCGGCCCTCCAGGGTGTCCCTACGCATCTCTATGAAGCAGCCGAGATTGATGGCGCCGGCGCTTGGACGCGCACATGGAGCATCACCATCCCGGCAATCTCACCTGTAATCTTCTTCAACGTGGTGCTCGGCATTATCGGCACATTCCAGTACTTCACGCAAACGTTCATCATGACGAACGGCGGCCCGGCGAATTCCACACTCTTCTACGCCCTCTACCTCTTCCAAAACGCGTTTGCTTACTTTAGAATGGGTTACGCCTGCGCCATGGCATGGGTACTCTTTCTGCTTACTCTGGGCGCAACACTTATCGTTTTCCGGTCTTCCAGCCGGTGGGTCTATTATGAAGGTGAGGCACGGTAACGGTACCGGAGGAACCACGGCATGGAACCTAACTACATCCCAACCCGAACCGGTGCGCACTCTTTGGGGCAACCGCTGGATCTGCCGCGCTCTTTATATGCCGCGGTGTGTCTCTTTCAAGCTGCATGCCCCCACCGTATCTGCGTACTTCCGGAAGCCCTCGATTCGGCGCAACATTGGGATCGAAGGCATGGCGTACTCTCCCTGGCCGATGCGGACCGTGTATGGCAGCTTCTTTACAGTGTTACGGACCCCTTGTGGCAGCTCGTATTCGCCGAGGGCACGAGCTCGTTGGCGGGTGAATTCCGCAACCGCACCGGGTTTACCCTTGCACTTACCGAAAGCAAGCCCTCCAACCGCATCCCTATGGTGGTTGGCCAACGGCAGCGAACGTATCGCGGCCAAACCATTGACATCACACCGCACGTAAAATGCCGGCTCGCATGCAATCAGAAACTACGCTTGCACTTTTGGCTGGACCACGTCGGCAAATTGGTGGTGATCGGCCACTGCGGAGAACACCTCCTCACCAGCGATCAGCGCCATCGCCCACGTTCGGCGCGGCTCGGACCCTGCCAATTGCCCGCGGGAGGCTGACCCCATATGCGTTTGCTGAGCACGTTGATCTGCCATCTATGGCCTCGATACTTTAACCGACGCCTCCTTTCGGGGGCAATGGCCGCCTGCCTTCTTGCTGTGTGGCCAGGTGCATTCACAAAAGGAGATCCCATGAACCCTAACACCGACTGGTTCCAAAAAGCGGGGTATGGCGTCTTCGTTCATTACCTGGATGGCCTCCAGAATAATCGTGAGCAGATCCACAGCCTCGGCAAGCAAACGAGTTGGGACGAGTGCGTCCGCG